>Ga0070750_10001779_pt1 | contig 12011 bp, 4 predicted proteins | sample VirMetDEL_Nov_24_FD_77013 | JGI IMG/M metagenome (GOLD analysis project Ga0070750, IMG submission 77013) | Aqueous microbial communities from the Delaware River and Bay under freshwater to marine salinity gradient to study organic matter... | ecosystem: Environmental > Aquatic > Marine > Coastal...
TCACTGAAACAGAGAGTGCAAGAAAAGCAGGAACTATAGGACAAACTTATTCGTATAAAATTTCAGAGTTTGACTATGAGACTGGAGAAATAACTCCATCGTCTGCCGCTCAAACAAGAACGATTTATGTTCCTACTTCAGGTGGCGCAGCCAATGTGCCAGATCAGTTTAATACATCTCACTTTATCAGATTAAGTTTTGCAAGTGTTCCTGCAGATCGTGGCATTGCAGTATATAGAAGAATAGGCACTAGTGGAGATTATAAACTTACTGCCGTATTGGGTAGAAAAGAGATGGAAGCTGGATCTTGGATTGACTATCAATCTTTTGATTACACTTCTTGGTCTGGTAAGAATGCAACTGACAATACATTCACAAGTATAGTTCACTTTCCTATCACATCAGAAAGCGTCTCAAGACGTGGATGGGTAGACAAAAGAATCGAAAGTATTACTCAACAGACAAATAGTTTTGAATTAACTATAGATGACTTTGTATTTGTTAATTCTCCAGATGGAGTTGGAAACTATTCTGCACAAATTTGTCATAATGATACTTCTATTATTCAGACAGCTATCAGTAACAATTCGGCTGCAGGTAAAAAGAGTATTGTATTGAACGCTAAAACATATGTTACGTCTCAACTATCTTTGCCTAATAACTTCGGACTTGTCGGTACATCGTACATTACAAAGATTAAGAAACTGCCTTGGACTGGAGGAGAGTCGAGTGCATTGAATGGTAAATTTATCTACTCTCAAAACGCAACTGGTGCAAAATCTCTTTCTATCGTTGGTGTAGACATTGACGGTGAAGCATCCAATCAGTTTTTATGGCCCGACTCATCTACTATAAACAGAAACTATCTTTTAGACTTTGGTGTAAATTGCGAATCTCTTTTATTGGATAGAGTGAGAATAACAAATGCTCCCGCTGGAGGCATTTACGCATCTAGTCCAATTGAGATGAAAATGAATACCAGTGAAATTGTAAATAGTGCTACTACAGATAGATACGAGTACAGCCCTTTGATTGCTGATTCTGGTACAGATACTATGATCACAGGTAATAGATTTCAAAACTATACAGATTATGTTGATGTATCAGTAACAAATAAAGGCATCGTAGCAAACAACGTTATCAATAACTGTGGTAGCGGATTGTTTGTTTACGGTTCAGTGTTCTTTGTTTCATCACCTAACGTTCTTATGGGACCAGCACAAGAGTTTCTACCTACGCCAGATATCCTTAACTCAGAATACGATCTTATTAATATTGATCTTTCAGAAGCTAAAGCGGCTGGCGATGACTATGATTCTCCAAGTCACGTATACCAAGAAAACGGTGCGCCATTTAACTTGAGTGCAACAGATGGATCGATATTAGATATCACTCATCGTGCATTTTATATTCAGAAGACAGCGCAGGGTGTTGAAGAGATTTACGGAACAACGACTCAAGCAGGAAGCTTCCAAGTTACTAACCCACCGACCAGATACACTATTTTGTCTCTAGGTAGCACAAGTCAAGCTCAATGGAATACAGCCGCAGGAACTTCTGGTGTAGTATACTCAGTAGGAGATACATTTACGGCTGCAGCCGCAGGAACTGGATCAGGTACTGCGACAAGTGGCGGAGTAGACACGATTCAAATTATTGATGTATCAGCGGGTCAAGACAGAACTCTTGGAGAATTTGCGTTTACGATTCCAGTCGCTACAGTTAATGCGATTAAAGATGCTTCTGGCGCACACTCATATAGCACACTTAGGGCAGCCAACTCTTTACATGAGGGCATAGGCTGGGCATCTACGTTCAGAAACGAAGTATCGTGTGGCTCAATATCAGGAACTCCTACTTGGACAGTTGATTCGGTGAATGGTACAGATCCAATTTACACTGTCACAATTAACAATCTATTGTACGCAAGCATAGGCAAGAGAGTACGCTTCAGTGGTCATACTGGCTGGGGCAACGGAGGAAACGTATCAACAGGAACAGTACATAACATTACAGCAAACGGAGCAACTTCAGTGGTCGAGATCAAATTTAAAGGAGCAGGAGGCGGTACCGATAATAATAACCAAGTCGGACTCAATGTCGGTAATGGTGGTACGCTAAATATAATCGATAGCTTTGTGATGGCACAAGGAAGGATAATCTAATATGTCAAGTATAACAAATGTAAACAATAACGCAAGTGTAGTTAACGTAGGTCGTACTACACCCGTTTCTCCTGGTGTACAGCCCGCTTCTAAATCGATTCCAGTTGTAATCGCTTCAGATCAAACTGCTATTCCAGTTGAAGAACAAAATAAAGTACAATCGGAAGTTGCTCTTTCACTCTTGGGTATTCCACGTGCCGAAGTCGCACTGGGTATTTTTGCAGACGTTAACACATATGATGTTAACCCAAGTGAGTGGTCATCTTCTCCGCAGTATCATATCACTGGACACGGTATTCAACACTTACCTACGGAAGCTGGTGCGCTTGTAGAAGCACCTAGAAATAAGACGGCAGTTTTAACATCAAAACGTTTCTTTAGATATCAGCCTGGTCGTGTATCAGCCGCAACATTTGGTGTAAAATCTACTCCTGGACAAGCAACATTTTCTCAGAATCCCTCTATTAGAAAGTTTGGTATCTACGACAACTTTGATGGATACTTTTGGGAAACTAGAGATGACTCACAAGAAGATAACTTTTCAGTAGTAAGACGATCACAATCACTCATAAAGGCTCCCAACTCGCCTACAGGTATTGTAGGACAATCTCTAAAGGGTGGTGCACCAGCAGGCACTATTGGTAGAAGTCAGTTTGATGACTATAGAATTATTGGACAAGGCGCAAGTGAAGCGGCAGTACCCAGTACACTCTTAGTCAAAGATCGTGAACTTATTACTGATAACAGATATTCCATTATCGATGGAGTTGTTAATGGTCTCGACACTGGAACATTCTACGCTGACTTAGCGGCAGCAATCGGTGGATCTGAGACTGCGGCTTCTGTAAAAGAGAAGTGTGCAAGAGACTTGGATTACTGGGTAGATTTCTATCTGCTAGATATGGAGCATGGTGGTACAAACCACACTAAGATCAACATCACTAACTATGCGACTGCTATTCTTCCTGCAATTGCTACTTACGAGAAACCAACTCACATTGCATTAGGAACTGCACTAACTGGATATGCAGGACTATCTTCTGCAGGTGTTTCAAAGCTTACTACGCTTACTGGACTTACGAATACTGCTTTCAATAGAAATAATGGACAAAGTGTATTAGTTCCTACAATCAGCGACAGTGACTACGGAACTAGAAGTAAGATCGACACTATCTTTGCAACTAAGTCTCACTACTGGGCATATCACGTAACAGCTAAAAATGCTGATAATTCAGTCGCAACATATACGGTACCGTCTGGATATCCATACACAGTAGAAGAACTCAAGTATAAGTGTCAGAGAGATATTGGATATATTGTAGGCGGATACGGAAACGACATTGCAGGTGGCGGTGACGGAGAAACGAAGTACAATATGTCTATGTACTTTAAGGGAGGCAGACCGGCATCAGCAGATCCAGGCTTTGGCATGTCTATCTATTCTCAGGATGGCGGTGGCAATCCTGTGCAAGCAGAGATTGATCGTCATACTCACTTGAGAGATACAATCTTAGCAGACTTTACTACTTATTTTGGATATACTAATTCAAGTTCAGTATACGTTAAACTGAATGCACTTGCAACAAGAGTTATTAATAACTTCTCTATTGAAGACACTCAACAAATGGACGTTGGTGATAGAGGCTTTGCTGGTAATTTAGTTGCGATGAGAGACGGTATCATCTTAACTCACTCGGCAGTTTATGATCCAACTCTTCTTAAGAATATCGAATCTGTTGTTACTGTTGTAGATACAGATAACCAATTTAAGTTAACTAAAGGAGTTGTGCAGTTTAAAGGACACGTCAAAGTTAAAACTTGGGCTAATGTTTCATCTGTTACGACAATCGGCACAATTCAGCCAGGCAAAGTTTACAAAGTAGTTAAAGTTATTGGACCAAAAGGCAACGAGTTTACATTAGAAGATGAAGACGGTGTTGCACAGACATTTACTGTTGCTCAAGCAACGGCAGCAGGCACTATTTACCTCGAGACAGTCGTTCCTTTCATCTTCCCGAAGAAGGGTACTACTTTAGCTATTGGTAACGGAACAGCTACAACCAAGCTTAATCAAGACTTAACTGGAACGTACACGTATACATCAGGTGTAAGCGTAGGTTATCATGGATATGATCCAGTAAACTATAGAGACGCACACAATATTGCCGCAGACGGATCTACTGATACCTTCCCAGGCGGAATGGTGTTCCCGTATATGTATGCAAGCGATAACAATCTCAATAGCACAGACGCATCGGCAAGTTTACGAGTAGGCTATATTAACACAGCATTAGATGTTTCTACGGCAGACGGACTTAACACAGTATGTGACCAGATCGATTACGTTAACTTTGACCCTAACTTTGTAACTTGGGTAAGATTTAATGTTAAGCCAGAATTTTGGGGAGTATATGATTATCGTGTACCTAGATCAAGATTCAGTCATGACACGTTAGACGGAAGAACTGCCCTTACTAGTCCAGCGGCTAAGCAAAGAGTTTATAGTGACGTTGCTACCGGAGAATCTGGTACTGCTAGACCTGGACAAGTATACACAATCGACGGTGTAACTCAAACAATGAGCAGTGTATATGACTTTGACTTCACTAAAGTTACCATGCTTAAGATTGAATTCTCATGGTACGGTGCTGTTGGTGCATTGTTCTTAGCATATGTTCCAGTAGAAAACGGAGAAGCTAGATGGGTAAGAGTACACCATTTACGTGCTTCCAATCAATATAAGAGTGCATCTTTAGGTAATGCGACACTTCCTATCACTTATACGACATACGGTGGCGGTGATCAGTACTCACTCGGTGACGGAGAAGATGCAAACTTCTTAGATAGAGGATACGGATCTGACTCACATTCTATTGTTAAGTATGGTGCTTCATATTACATTGATGGCGGAGACAGAGGTACTGTAAGATTATACAGTCACAACAATGAAGACACTCAAGATGCTTATGGTAAAGTTTGGACTATTGCTAACGGAAACTATAACTCAGCAGACAACTCTATTACTATTAGTTCATCGTCTCTTGCAGGCAACGCAAATACGAGTGTTGATCCAAGATTCTTTATGGGCGCTAGATTCAAGAGTGCAAACAGAACTGATCAAAATATCAAAGTTGTTTGGGCAGATTCAACTAAAGTCTATTTGGACGGAGTACCATCAGGCACTCCAACAAGCATGAAGCTTCTGGTTGACAGAGCCAATGCTACATATAATCTTGAAACTAAAAAGATTATTCTAAGTACCCAACAGTCAAACGCTGTTCGTAACAGAGTACAGGTCTATCCTACTAAACTATCTTCATCAAACTTAGATGCTTCTACTCCTGTTCGAATGAGATTAAGAAGACTCCTATATTTCAGACAGACACAGTATTTACGGGAACATTTACTTTAAATGCGCCTTATACGATAACTGCATTAAATGATCCATTAAGTACAGTTGGAATAACTGAAAGTGGCGGTGCTGGAACATACTTCGATAATAATGAGAGTCTTTTCGGATGGTTCAAAGCACTTGTTGATGCAGACGAAGTAACAGTCTTCGGCAGACTATACAAAGAAAGTGACGAATATTACTTTGAACTCTTAGAATCGTATAACGGAGTAATTCAGTTGAAAGCTGATTCATTCTTACCTGATTTGAGATTTGAAGCAGACGGAGATGATGTAGCACAAACAACAGTAACTAAAGTAACTTCAGAGAAAGAGGGATTAAGTTCAATTAAAATTGCAAACGATACGGTAGTGCCAATTCCAAATACTGGTATTAACGTAGCGACTATATACTTACAGGCGGGAACAGAACAACTCGACCTAAGTCCTTACTTTGATTATAATAAAGAATATCTATCGTTCCCACTAACGGACCAAGCAGATAGTCTTTATTTCGCAATAGACTCTGATAACAATTCGGGAGTATCGCCAATCCAAGTAAGCTTAGGTTGCACATGGGAAGAACAGTAACTCATGCCAAAGCAGATCAAACTTGGACTGGATAAAGTACCTGCTCCAGTTACGAAGCAGTTTACACAGCTTATCGATATCGAAGGTAACCTTCTGTACGATGCGGCTGGTAATCCTGTGGTCACTGAGGACGAAGCTGTACTAGGATCATTCTCTAGGTCTGAATCTGCTACATCAATATTTTCTAATAACGCTAATAACAGTCCCGTAGTAAGTGTTCCTATTGAAGAGCAATTTTCAAGTGAGTCAGAAGTCAGTAACTCTTTACTTGGTGTTCCTCGTGCAGAAGAACAGCTAAGTCTTTTTGCAGACGTTTCTACTTACGGATTAGATGAGGAGAATTGGAACTACTACACGTTTGCAAGTGCGACATACCCTCCTGAATGGTATAATAAAGAGAATCCTATATTTGGAAGAAGGTTCAATCCTAAATTTTATGAAAATAGTACAGAGCAGGCTCTAGTCATATCGACTTACCCTAGTCAGTACAATTTTCCTGGCAGTACGATTGCGAGTAGACAAACAGTAGCATCTGATTCTCTAAAAAGATACATGAACTTCATTGCAATGGGGAAATATCTTTACACGATTTTCTTGCCTTATAATGCAGTGTTTGCAGAAAGAAACTTTATTAACACTGACATTAAAATTGTTTCTAGTGGAGAAGCGGAAATAGATGTAACATCCACTTCATCATTTAACACTAATGGATTGTTCTTCTCTGGAGACAATACATTTTTTGATGTTGATTATGGTAACAATTTACAGGACGCATTTGATCAGATCGAAAGATTTACAGTAATATTTGATCGTATTGTTTCTGGAGACGCATCGTTTCCTGAACTTACTGGTCAACCACAACCAGACTTCACTTTAGATCCCATTTATCCTTTTGTCAGATCATTTTTGTCTAGCAAGGCACAGCCTGGTGGAGGTTCTAGTGCAACCAAATTCGCAATATTAGAAAGTAAGAAGACGTTTCGATATCAGCCAGGCAGAGCAAGTGGATTTACATTTGGTGTAAGACAAGAGACGGATCCAGCATCAAACGTAAATACGATTGAATGGGGTTGCTCAAACGACACAGACGAATATATGTTTCAGTTGATAGGATCTAGATTTAATATTGTTCGAAGAAGTGTGATTAAATTACCTGATAGCCTATTATTAAGACAGGGTCTTGATACTACTGATCAATCATCGACTACTATTGTGCCTAAAGGCACGACTGTAAGAGAGCCAATGTGGGAAACCGTAATACCTCGTACTAAGTTTAACGGAGACAGTCTTTTAGGAAATGGTCCATCTGGATATATTTTATCCTTTGAAGATGTGACGATGTACAAGATTGAATTTTCTTGGTATGGCGCAATCGGAGCTAAGTTCTATGCGTATGTTCCTTCTGGTAACGGAGATGCACGTTGGGTATTAATTCATAGACTTGTTATTGAAAATGGTCTTGGAGAGCCTATTCTTAAAAATCCAGATTTCAAATTTAAGTATCTAGTATACACTGAAGATAATGCTACAATGAAAAAACCTATAGCATTATACAAGTATGGTAGTAGTTACTATGTTGATGGCGGAGATGAAGGTACTATTAGACTGGCTACTACAACTGTTGACAGTAAGCAATTCACTCAAAGAACGCCTATATTAGGTATTCTCCCAAAACAAAAAATATTCAACTCAGACGGAATAGGTCTTACAAACTTTAAAAAGGCTTATCCTACAACTATGTCTGTGTCAAGTGATATCGATGCTAGAATAGATATCGAAGAAGTTGTTGGCTCTCCAGATGGAGTACATTACAATTTCTCAACTTCTCTGCATAATGGAATTCATGCATTATCTAGAACTTTAGATTTTAGATTTGTTGGTACCGGTGGTAACCAACTAGACATTCTTAATGGTCAAGCGTTAAACATTGAAGACGATAATGCACATATAATTGCAGATGGCATTTATAATGCTTATGTTGATTATGATTTTTCTCCTGATCATCAGTCCACTAACATAAGAAGAAGAAACAGTTCACAAAATTTAGTAATAGATAGTATTGCTAAGGGACTTAAATCAGACGGTACAGTTATAGATTCTTCTGTACCAAACACTACGTTTAGTGGCAGACTTTCTAACTATCATACTATTACGGCATCTACTGTGCCTATATATAGTAATAATTTCAAAATACACTTTTTGAATCCTAATGCAAAAGACTCATCTTACGCACATTTTGCAGACTTTGCTATATCAATCACTTCTAAATTGCCGTACATAGATTCTACTGATAATAACAAACTAAAGTTTGAAGCAGACGATGGATCTCGGGCGCAGTACTCTTTATATGACGAATTATTTCAAGAGTATTCCTCAGAGGGTGCGGCAATTGAATATACAACTAAAGCAGATAGATATGAGTGGGATCCAGGATATTCGGACATGTTTATGGTCGACAATCGCCTTACTGCTCCACAAGGAGTTGATAGCGGATATATATCAGCAGTCAAAGGAGAAGTAAGAGTTGTAAATTATCCTGTAAGTTCTATTGAAGCTGGGACTGGATCTTTTTCTGGTCAATGGAAAATTACTTTTACTGGAGGGGCTCCAAGTTCAGATTTATTTACTGTTGATGGATCTGGCAACGTCTTGGCACAAAGTACAGAGATTGGCGTGGGAAGTGTAGGAATAAACATATACTATACGACATTACCTGCATTAGATGGCAATGGTTCATATTTCGCATACGTTGATGGCGATCCAACTGATGATGGTGGTGGACCAGGAAGCAGAACTGTTACTTCGATTCAAACTAAAACTATAACAATTACTCACGATTGGCAGCTTGATCCTGATTTAAATGGAGACAGTTTCAGTAATTCTAAAGCAGTGAAGTTTAATGCACAGCCTTTATATTTAGTTGTTGCAATGAAAGATAACGCAAAAGTAAATAATATTATAGTCGAAGAATTTACTCCAGATAATGTTAGAACTCATACTCCTAAATTTATTAAAGGTGATGAAGCTCCTAACTTAAGTATTGTGAACTCTGGAAGTTCGAGTGATGTTCTTTCTCCATCAGCATTTCAAAGTGTAAATAGATTGTCAAGTGTTAGATTTGACGACCAATGTTTAAACCCATTGAGACCTGGCACTATAGTATACTCATTATTTGTTGAGGGAGGAGTACCTGAAAAATTTGACCTTTCAAATATCTTTAATAGAGATAGAAAGGGATTAGCGAGAGGTCTGCTAAATAATAAAGCAATATATCTTACAGCATCAGCAGTAGACGGCACGTCTGTTGGTAATGTAGAAACAACTCTCACAGTGAAGGAACAGTAATGCCATTTCGAGGTCTAAACGTACAATTAGCGATGAATGATGTCGATAATGCGGCGCAGTCTCTCATTAACTTGGGTTTAGATCAGAGAGACTTGGCTCTTATATCTGGGCTAGCATCTAATGCAAATGTAGAAGCAAATGAATTGCACACAGTTTCTGGTCTTGTCGTAGATCAGAAAAAAGAATTAGCATCTCTCGCAAGATCGTCTACTACAGTTGGAGGCCTTCTCAATAGCTTAAAGGATATTGGACAGCCATTAGACTTCAACTTAGAGATAGATAATCAGATAAATGCGGCAGCAATCAAGTATAACTATCTAGATTTTTCAAATAATAGTAATAAAGTAGCAGACATCTCTACTTCTAGGGTTTCATCTTGGTCTTCAATAGGATCATCTATTCTATATGGAGGAGAAGTAGAAGTAACTGGAGACAACATAACATTTAGTTCACTAGGAACAAGCACTGCTCCTATAGCAAAAACATTTAGAGCCGAAGTTGCAACTCATAAACTTCTTATCAACGTTAATGGATCTCCAAAAGAGTTCTTAGCGATGAAAGGTATTCCTTTAGTGTGGGAAGGCTTTTTTAGAAACGTAGATTTATCTCACGCAGTTAATTCAGTATCCGACTCTCAAGGTGTTGTACCTCCTGTATGGAGAATAACGAACAAAGCTGGAGGACAATCTTACAATACTGGTGATGCAACTGGATCTATAGGCGCAGGAGCAGTTGATAGCCCAGCTGTATACGCATTTCGGGACAGTTCGTCTAAGGCAAGAAAAATAGAATTCTTTTATAATCCCCTAAAGATTTTAGAATTACGTCTTCCAGGTTGTAATCTAACTGAATGGACTAACGTTGGGTTAGATAATATTCAGAGAATTGATATAAACAATAACGACTTTTATGAATTGCCTAAGTTCGGTCCTTCAAGTAGAGGCGGTGACGGACTTGCAGTAGATTTGAAAAAGATTACGATTAGTGCGAATGATATGTCAAGGGCAGAAGATGCCAGCGGCGCACAGATTCCCGCAAACACACAATTAAATACTCTTCCCACTACACTAACTCACTTAACAATGAACGGAGTGTTTTCAGATAGCACTACAATCGATTTAACGGATTATGAAGATTTAAGCTTTTTACAGTTTCAGACTTATTATAGTCGAAATGCACAAAGGCGTATGACTGGAGGAACTATATCTCCTAAAACGTTTATAGACTCTGCTAATCCCAAAATAAAAGGCATCGGTCAATATAGAATATATAATCAGCCATTTTCTCAGTTGGATGCAGGAGTATGCGCTAGTCCCAACTTAACATATTTGTACTTCCCATGGTGCGGGATTACTACTGCTGAAAACAGATCAGGTGGAACATCGCAAATAACTATTGCGAGTAACAATATAGGCGAAGTTATATCATATGGAAATGCTCATAATGTAATTGCAATGAATGGGAAAACTTCATTGAGCAATTACGTGCAGGCTTACTCAAGCCCAGATAGTAGTAAGTCTAGAAACTTAGCAGGTCAATTTACTGGTTGTACAGGTTTAACACAACTATATTTCTATGCGTCAAGCACAATTCAAGCAGACATAGGCACAGCCTTTGCAAACCAGTCACTTAGTTCTTTGAGTACATTAGACTTGAGGTGGACATCTGCATCTGGAGGACTAGAAGATACAAGTTTTGATGGAGCTGATGCGTTAGTACATATTAGATTTGCAGGATCTGCTCACAACGACTCAGATTTTTATGGAACAGCGGCTTCGAAAGCAAACGGCAATAATGGAGAGGTTTTCTCTAATATGTCAAGTCTTCAATGGCTATATGTTTATAGTAACGGAAACATTGCAGGAGAATTACCAGACTTTTCGAACAACACGAACATGCGTGGGATATATATTCGAAACACTCAGACAACTGGACCTCTTCCTAATTTAGTTTCAAATCAAAACTTATATTATTTAAGACTAGACAGTAATAATATGACTGGTACTGTTCCTACTTGGTCAACTAATGCACTGAGCTATGTGTTCTGTTATAACAATAGTCTTAGTGGATCTTTGCCAGCTTTAAATACTCCATATTTGTATTATCTGTATCTTCAGAATAATAATCTAACTGGTAATTTACCTAGCATGAGTGGAGCTATAAGACTTCAAAGACTGTATTTGAATAGTAATTCAATAAGTGGTTATACAACAGATGCTCTTAAGTACAACACAAGTTTGAGTATTATAGACTTGAGTAATAACCAATTGCCTGCGTCTGTTGGCGCACCGTTAATTAACGATCTATTTGATAACTATTCTGGTAATCCTAGAAGTGGAGTTAGTGTGAACTTACTCGGTAATAACGGTCTGAGTAGAACAAACATTATTAACGATGGAACAGAGGGCGAGAACAGCACAGCAAACAAGCTTGCATTCCTCGAACGCTTCTGGACTATTCTACTGGATTAAGGAAGAGATATGGCTCAAGGATTTGTAAGAGACTTAAACCTCATAGAGA
>Ga0070750_10001782_pt1 | contig 12001 bp, 5 predicted proteins | sample VirMetDEL_Nov_24_FD_77013 | JGI IMG/M metagenome (GOLD analysis project Ga0070750, IMG submission 77013) | Aqueous microbial communities from the Delaware River and Bay under freshwater to marine salinity gradient to study organic matter... | ecosystem: Environmental > Aquatic > Marine > Coastal...
ATTAAACGATCAACAGATAGGGTTCCGTTTTCCATGGTGGCTTCAAGCACCGCAGAATCGTAATTGCCGTTTATTTGATCCGAGAAATTAACGTTGTAACTTGCAAGCAAAAGCTCTGAATGTGCAGTAGCAGTTGCGTTATAAACCCAACCTGTTTTGTCATCGTTTAAAGCAACGTTAAAGATGATGCCTTCATCTGCGTCACTCCAGTTGATGCTGTTGCCTGTAAATGAAACCTGTACTAATGGACCTAGCACATCCATGGTGTGCGTATGGGAAAGCAGCAGGGGACGGGGGTTGCCGTCAGCGATCCAGAGACCAGCGGCCTCGCAGGCTGCGTTGAAGGCGGGCTCGTCAGGGAAGCGCAGAAAGTGTGTCATTGCTGGACTCCGTTCAGGTAAATGTCCCAGTTACGGGACTTAAGGGTGGTGATTGCAGTGGCTGTAGTGCCTGGGAGGGTTGTGCCGTCGTAGTCAATGGTGATCTTTTTATCGTCAGTATCGGTGCCGCTAGGTGCGGAAACGCCGGAGGCAGCAATTGAAACAAGGATGTTATCGACTGAAGTCGCTGTAAGACTTGAGCAATTGTCCCAAGTTAGATAAAAGCACTCATCAACAGGTGTCCCGGCCCATGAATCAAAGAAGCCAGCGGGGAAATCAGTAAGGCTGCTGCAGCCGGTCCAGGCGCTGTTAAAGTCAGTACCTAATGAAGTAGCAATCAACGGAAAGCTAGTAAGGCTGCTGCAGCCACCCCAGGTGTTTCTGAAGTTAGTACCTGAAGAAGTATCAATCAACGGGAAGCTAGTTAGGCTGCTGCATTGGTTCCAGGCGTTGCTGAAGTCAGTACCTAATGAAGTAGCAATCAACGGAAAGCTAGTAAGGCTGCTGCATTGGTTCCAGGCGTTGCTGAAGTCAGTACCTGAAGAAGTATTAATCAATGGGAAACTAGTAAGGCTGCTGCAGCCACGCCAGGCGTCGATGAAGTTGGTCACGTTTTCCGTTACATCACCATCAGCGACAAAGATTGCTGGCATAGAAGCCAAACTGCTGCATCCCTTCCATGTGCTTGAGAAGGTCGTAGCTGCGGTGAAATCAAACGACGGGAAAGTTCCAGTAATACTGCTGCAATCGCGGAATGCATTTGTCCAGTCGGTAACAGCACTTGTATCAGGTCTGTTTGTGTTGCGTGCAGAACTGCTGAAATCCATTTGGCTGCAGCCGTAAAAAGCACTGTTCATCGTGCTCGGTGCTGTGAGCATGTCGCCCGTGCCCCATTCGGCGATCAACAGCAAATCGTCTGCGTTACTGATGTTGTTGTATTGGATATTTTGCATTTTCCCTTCGACCCAAACAGGGTAGATACCGGCAGAAGGGTAAGCGTGCGTCAAGCCGATAGCGCCTAGCTCTGCAGCAGCACCATCAAGGCCGGATTCTGTGCCATCGCCCCATGTGATCACGATGTCGTTGTCGGTGGCGACGCTCTCGGCAGGCAAAGTAAACGTTTTCTCGCCGTCAGCTGCGGCACCCTGAGTGTTAATTACCAGTGCTAATGATCCGGCTGGACCTGTTGGGAGGTAGGTGTCGGCGTCAATGGCGTCGATTTCACCTCGCACCAATGCTTCAGCGACTTCAGGTGTTAGTTCACCGGACCATGCATAAACAGTGTTGATGTAGCCGTTAAATGCCTTAGTTGCATCTACTGCATCGTGGCCAATCGACAGCTTGTTGAGGTTAGTAGGGACTGAGCTGCTTAATGAAGGGGCAAACCGTGATGAATCACGTCCGTATTGATAGTTATTAGCGCCGTAGGTAATGATATTGCGTTCGCGGTCGGTGGTGGGCACCGGCAATGGCAGTGATGGTTTGCTAGTACCGTCATAGTTGGCGATTAGCGCCAGCGAATTGTAAGTAGCAGTGTTGGAAAGATATGCAAGATCAATCTTGTTGTTGCTATCGTTTTTTAAGGAAAGCAAAGTGTCGTTTTCGTTTGCACCAAGGGCGCGAGCATCGATGTAGAGCGAACCAGTAGCAGGTAGCGGGGCCTCGATGGATAGGAGGTCGGCGGCACGGGTTACGGCACTGCCGGACGTGGAGATGTAGGAGGTTGGGTAACCTTCTTCTAGTTGAGCTCCCCAGACGTAAACGCCAGACGTACCATCTCCGCTATAAGCATAATCATTTAAACCGTCCTTAGCAAGTTTAAAATCAAACTGATCGTAAGTATTAGAGTGATTTCGAGTTAAAGTACAACGCACCCAACCATTGGAAATCTTAGTTGTTGTAGCTGATAAAAATTCTCCAGATGCTGAACCTAAAGTTGTACCGTTAACCAAATCATGAGTAAAACTAGATGTACTCAATACGCAATAGTTTCTACCATTTGGTTTTACAAAAATACTATAAGTGCGTTTTCCAGTGACTTGAGTACTACTAGCTGCATAAAACTCGTGAACAGTTCCACCGCTAGATTCAGTAATTACACCAACACCATCTGTTAAACCTGCAGGAGTAGTAACAGTTGTGCTTTGAGTAAGTGGATTAATGCCGGAGCGGTTGAAGCCGCTAGTAAATACTTGGCTATTTACAACTGTGTTTGTTCTACTCTCCTCCACCAACAACCCCAAGCTTTCACCAGTCACGGGGTCATAATCAAATCGTGGCTCATTAGCACTGGCTGTTTGAACGATGCCATTAGCGTCTACATAAGTGCCGATGGAATCCCGCGTATACTTAAACCTCGGATCGATGCGATGCGATGCACGCGGGTCTAAAAGAACCCTTGGGCGGTTGTCGTAAAACTGTTCCTTGATGGCCATAGCAGAAAATCAGACGGTTGTGGTGGACTTGATGATTACGAAATTAAGAACCACCGCTTCAGACAGTGACCCAGCGGTAAGGTTTCGCAGCGCAATCTTTACCGAACCGCTTGCGATGTCCAGCGTACTGACCGAATAAGCGCCAGCTGTAGCGCCGGATTTAATGCTGACAGCAATGACATCTTGCGGACTAATCTGGCTATTGGTCAGTGTAAAGGAAACAGCAGTACCTGTAGCAAGTGCAGCTCCGTTCATTGCAATCTGGCCGCATGGAGTGTTTAACGTTACGCCTGTAGATTTGCTAGTTGCTTGTGTAACAGCACCACCGCCTTGAGCGTAGCCGCACCACTCATCAACAAATGCCATACGACCCAGCATCCCAGACACGGGCACCTCATCAGCATCAGTGCCAGCTTCAAAACTGAAGACCTTACCGCTCAGTAATGCGTTGTACTCACGCCAGTAATTTAGGCTGAGGTTTGTGATTGCTTTCGGCTGGTTGTTGTCCAGAATGCTTGCATCATTTTCAGCCTTTGCAGTGCCTTGAACATCTTCAATGGTTGCTAGCGATACAGGCCCAAGTGAATTTTCAGCTGTAGATAGATCAGCACTAAGAGTAAATTTTGCTTCGCCTTGGATCGTAATATCGTTAAAGAAACTTTCGCCCTGAGCACTGATGCCAGCTGGAAATTCTGTAACCGGATCTTCTTCAACGCTGGCCAGTGCTGTCAAACTTTGCGCTTGACCTGTATTTAGATCTTCAATGCCGGTGCTTTTAACGATGTAGCCCTCTTCATTAAAGCCAGAGGGATAAACACGCCCTCCAAGCTTGTTGGTGAAGTAGTAACTAAATTTATTCAGCGGTGTTAATTGTTGCTGCACAGCTGGGAACGCCTTGCTGTAATTCAGCGTTCCGGCCCATTCAAAAGCATGAGCAAATAATCTTAAAACTGATGGCCTACGAAACTCGGCTGCCCAAGCGTTTCGTGATGTTGCTAAACCACCTGACGGAGCGGTAGGGAAGTCTGATGTACTGTTGACTTTACGAATCCGGGCATCAGTTGCTCTTGGCTGTAATGCTGCATGACTTGCGGCAATGCTGAAACCTAGCGCCCTCAAAAGCGCATAAGCGCCCTGGTAATCGTTGCTTGTCTGGTACTGATTTTGAATCGACTCAGTAACAGTGCCAGCACCTGCACTCGCAGTCCAAAGCGTTGAGAAATCAAAACCTAATGTTGTACTGGACTGACTATTTGCAGTATCATTATCGAGCGTGATTGTATAGCTTTGATTATCTAGTTTTTCATCCGGGCTAAAACTACTAGACATGTGAACAAATGATTCCTGCCAGTCCGTTGAACTAGGACCACCAGAGCTAGGCGTAGTGACATCACGCAAAGCCGTAAAATGTTTTTCTGCGTAGATAGCGGTTGTGCCCTTGCGGTAAAAGGTGCTAGCCGCATAGCTAACGGCTGGATTGGTACGGCGTATCTGGATCTCCATCCCTTTATAGATAGAGCTGAACTGCGGGAAGTCCGTTCCAGAAATGTCCTTTTGCGCGACAGTGGTAACTGCCAACGGGTCACTGGTAGGTAACGTGCCATTCACGTAAGGGTCAACATCACCAGCCAGAACTGGTGCTGTTGGATCAAGCTGCAAGATGTAGTCGCGCTGTACCACACGAGTAGATTCCTGCACAGCAAACATGCCGATACTTAACCGGCGTTCAGATGCTGTGCGAGTGTCTACTAATCGACGAACATAAACTCGACGACCAATTGCTCGATTAATTGTTGAGTTTGGTGGTATGCCTGGGCTGACATTATCTTCATCCTGAAGCGGTGAGTTGGCCTTCAAAAGAATGCGATTAGGATCGCTAGTGCTCCATGCACTGGCGTTCAATTGTGCTCGCCAGTCGGTGCCATTGGGGTTTTCAACCCAGACGTAGCTGTCTTCGCGCAATGTGTACCCTAGGTCATCAAGAATCTTTGGCACTGTTGTAGAGCCCTCAGCCGCAACTAAATCTTGCGCCATGTCGAAGCGGAATTGACCATCTGCATAGTCACTAATTGTGCCGAGGAAATACTTCTGGACGTTGCCAGTTTTTTCGCTGATGTTCAGCGGTACATTAAAATAAGCGAAACGCCATTCGGAATCGATACCAAATGCTTCTGTTTTGTAACCGCTAGACAATGCAACACAACCACCAAAGGAAGAGTTGCTGTTAGTAATACTTACCTCAGCTCCACTTTCAGTTGCGTGATGAATCCCTTGCCCAATTGCAAAAATTGAGACTTCTTGGATAAAGGCGTTATTAATGGCGCGGATATGAAAGCTGCGCCGCGTTGGCTTCATCCGTACATTATTCGGATCGCTACTGATATAAGTTGTGTAGTTGGGCATTGCGCCCCATGTGCCGCTGCTATAAAGCTCCCAGCAGTCCATGTCTTTTTGAAGCGACACGCCCGTAAAATTCGCGGTCACCATTGATTTCAAACCTTCGACCTTCGCTCCATCAGCGTGGATGCCGCCTAGTCCATACTCAGAACGAATTGAGCAGTTAAAAACGTATGGTGATGCTGATTGGGTCGTGTCCCATGCTGAAGTTGGTGTCCCCTCAATTGGGCCAACGATTTTAAATTCAGTGTCACGGGTGACGGTTATCGCATCGCTTAAATTTGCAGGGCTGCCAACGTAGGTGCGGATCTTTGTGTAAAACGCATCGAGTTCCGCTTTACTAGCAAAACCAAAAGCAGATAACAAGTGATGGCTGGTTGTCGTATTTATCTTGTCAAAAATTGAGAAGCCGAAGAAATAACCCGTTCCAGTGATTTTAAAAATTTCGCTACGATTGCTGCGATCTGCAAGCTCGTCAGTAGGAGTTGGGACATAAGTCGGGCGGAATGTGCATTTGCGTAGGTCCGGACCACATAGGCTGCAACCACGCGGCAGTAATAGCCCACCATTCGTCGGGTTAAACTCAACTAGTTCTGCTGGTGTCGGCTCATACCCATCGACCCAAGTCACAGGCGTGCCAGTGCTTGGATCGTTGTAAATGGTGTGTACGCCTGGAGCAATAACGATTGAGACGCAATCAAGATGCGCTTTTGGATCTGTAATTGTGTACCAGTCTTTGCTGGTGATAATCGCAGCTTCAATCACTGCGCGGTTAATAGTCTTAAATGGACGCTGAGGACTGAAGCCACAGGTAAGGCGTTGTTTGTCTAGTCGTTTTAGTTTGGCTTCGATTATTTCTTCGTCTGTACTGCCACTGGGGGCTTCATAGGTGTTGTACGAACCACCGGCAAACGTATCCTCTCCGATGTATGGGTTGACATATAACGTGAACGGAGCTGTTAGCGGGTCCACCATTTCAGTGCTACCGGCTGCCACGTTGGCAGTGCCAGCAACCTGACGCATCAAGTCATTGAGGGCTGCGATCTGAACTCGGAACTCAGCCTGTGTCGCGTTGATATTGTCTAAAGCGCCGGTAGCGCCTGCAAGTTCTAGCGACGACACAGGCTTAAAATCCTTCTTCTAACCAGTACAGCCAGTCTATCAAGGTTCAAATTTTATCGCAATCTCCCCTGTTGCCACAAAGTCACTGGTGCCGGAGATGATGTCGGTGGCTTTTACGTCAATGCGCGTGTTCGTTAGCAAAATATCGCAGTCGTAGTAAGCAGTGGAACCTACCTGAGGCAGCACTGGATTGCGGTCTTTAAACAGATAAAACTTGGCACTTGACTTGGCTTGCTTTTCCGTCAACATAACCAGCCTCAATAATGTCGTGCTGCTTTGATCTCTATCTACGTGGCGCTGATCAACCAGGAACGTAAGCGAACCAGCGCCACGCACCAGTGATTTTGTGTTCTCGCCAAACGTTTCGCCAATCGCGGTCATGTCTAGATTGCTTGCATCAACACTGAGTGCCCATTCTTGCAGGTCGCATTGAACCAGCCAGCCCCTGGAATCAGGGTTACTTGCCACGGCAGTCATTCCAGACGGCACCGTGATCACGTCTTCTAATTTTTGACTACTTGATGGTAGTGTTAGCGGCTTAATACTGGATGCTGCTAAGTCAATGGCACTGGAATATTCGGGTGTGTCGTTATAACGTGTGATGACAAGGTTTTCAGTATTAACACTTTTTAGCGCAAGAATTTGGCTAGAATCTGCGTTATAAGCTGCAATCGCACTTTTATAGAGCTTGGCACGGTCTAGGTCGTCCATATTGATATAAGCATCGACCTGTGTGATTAATCCAGTAGTGGTGGCAGTGTTATAAAACGGGACCGTATTGGTTGCTTGGTAATAGTTAGCACTTGGAGCAGTTACATGCACACGAGCAGGCCCAAGGTCATAAATGCTGCCGTAATAAATGCCTTGTCCGCCTGGATTGCTAGCAAAACCATTGTCATCTCCATCAATCGGCAGACCACCCTCAGCCGCAAGAATTATGCGATCCCCAGTCCAATATTGGGGATCGTCGATGGATAGCGTTGCAGTAGAAATATTCAGCGCATTAGGAGCTAAAGCCCTAGGCTCCGGCCATTCACGGCTTAATTCAAGAATGCCACCGTTGCCAATAATTGCCATCAGAAGCTGCCAGTAGGCTTGCCAGACATTGTGAAACTGATCGGAACGGTGATCAGATCACCCACGCTTACGGATGCGCCGGTTGCGGTGATCAGGACAGAGCCCGAGATCGTGCCAGCGGTGCTGCCGGTGTCGAGCTTTAACTGTATCGTCGAAAGAGCTTCAGTCTCGTCTAGGACTTGGTTGATGATGGCGGCAGTGCCACTATCAACGGGATCGTACAAGAGCGTGCCGCTGCCGCTTGTTCCACGGATGCCGTAGGCGTAGGTGCGGTCATTCTCGCCGATGCCAGTTGTTTCCAACGCATCGCGGTTGATGTTTAACGTGATGTCACGTACTTTTGCGATGGTTGTGTATGTGCCGGTGCCACTGGCACTGAAGCCTAATTGCGCAGTTGCGCCTGTCCGTACTGCCATAATCGTGCTGAGATTTAATTCATTCTAAGCTCTGCTGTCAGTTCAACAGTGACATTAGAGCGACCTGGGGCAACGCTTTCAACTCGTGGCGACGTGCCTTCGCTAAAAGACCACAGCAGGCCCGCCCCTGTAGCCGATGCATTCAGCCAGCTCTGTAACGTAGCGTCTGCACCAGCAAATATCTGCGACGGCAGCGTGAGGCTGTCAACTGAACCTTTCGCGCTGTTGTACGCGCTGAGGATTGCTGCTGTGTTGGTGTCGTTGATGTTATTGAACTTTAGGCCTAGCCTCGCGCTACTGGGCCTGCTGCCCCACAACCGGCGGGTGATCACACCTGACTGCGATACCTGTGTTCTGGTCGGCCATATCGGAGCAACAAAGCGCCGACTTGTTGGTTGAACTGCCGGGAACGTCGTTGCCATTGTTAGGTGATGCTCCAGTTGCCAGCGTTATCGAAGCCATCGGCAAGCTCAAGAATGTCTGAGCTGTTGGTTGGCATATGCACTGCTTCAATTGTAAACGTGCCCTCTTCAGTTGGCGTTATGCGCTCAATCTGATAAGTGCGAACCTGCGTGCTCGGTAGCTTAACCGTGAATACAACTCCTGTAGGTGTTGCTGTCTTGCCGCTGTTGCTAACAGCCAGCGTGGTGTCCGCTGGTGTTGTAGCGGCGTCACCGTTCCAAGCGATTACGGTATAGGAACCATTAGCTAATGATTTTGTGCTGACTAGCGCGCCTTCAGGAGTTACGACGCCGTTATTGAACTCGTCGTACTCAGTTGCGTCCATCCCTACTTTTATGTAATCGCCCGGTGCCATTGCCATCAAAACGCCTTCATGCGTTGTGGTGAACGAAACAGTATGAGTTGGAATGCGCCTCATCCTGATGACAAATTTGGCTGCATCGATGGCATGTTGCCGACTGGTGCAGTAGTCAGACATATCGATGGTTTCGAGCGCGACACTGGAGCTGGCGGATGATTCACGCACCAACACTTCGCGAACAGTCGGGAACATCCCTGGGTTGTCCAGGTTTGTGCTGGCACGCTCCTCGCGATAGCGCACAGACACTTGAATAGGGTCACGCTCTTCAGGATTAAAATACTGAAGTTTGAAGCTATTTTCTACAATATTGCCTGCAGTAAATAGGCCCGTAATAGCAACAGCATCGAACTGCAGGGCTGGACGCAGGAAGAACTTGCCGTCAGACTCGCCAAATATCAACAGATGCGTTGCTGCAACATCAGCGCACCATTGACGGATGTTGACCTTGTCGGCAATTACGCCATCAAAGAAATATTTGCGTGAGTAACACCAATTGGCTGCAGCAGTGAACTCAGTAAAGTTCACCATGTCGTCAGTAATTAAATCGCCTCTCCCGTAGGTGCTGTTGGTCATTAAGTCCAACACAATGTCTGGGAGTAAATGCGTTGCTCCTACGGCCAAGCTGCTCCGCAGTTGACGGCAGGTTTTACCGCCTGTCACATAGCAACTAAATTGGCTGAATTGTTGCCACTCAACTGAAGAGCTAATGTTGACTCCGATTAAGGCAAGGTTGTCGTAGTTAGGTGCGTAAGTGTTTCCGTTGTTGTCAACATTTGAAACTATTTCGTTTACATAAGTCACCTCATGTTCTGGTGCTGACGCTGATGAAACTACTTCGTCAAAGATAAATGACTCTGCAAGCTTGCCCCAAGTGTCAATTAATGATAAATCGTTATTTGAATATCTTGCATCGCTTTCTGGATACTGGAACGGTACCGAAGCAGTGTCTAGCCCTGAGCTTCTTCTGCCCACGGAAATTGCGAACGTATCAGCAGTGCCCGCCACAGCAGTCCCATTAAATCGAACTGTGAGCCCAGAATCACCAATCACTTGCTCAGGCAATCCAGCCTCTAAAACATAGAGCTGGTTAGCTGATCGCTCTTCACGGACCTCCCACCCTGAAAGCGGCTCAAGTTGAAACTCCCATATCTTTATGTCGCCATTGAATGAGATTTGAAAATAATTAAAGATATTCTCTGAGGTAGAACCACGAACCCCATAACTGTATTGCAACTCTGTAAAGGTGCTGGCTCCGGCTTGACGGTAGTAGATTTTGAAGAATGAATACCTTTCGACTTGAGTAGAAACAGTGTTAGACCTATAATTATTTGTATAAAGAGATGTGCCTTCGTCTAGAATGTTGCCTTTATAATCTAAACAAGCTTTATTGTCGCAAAATTTGTTGTTTTTTAGTGTATTAAATGCCGCAATATTGTTCACCCTAATTCCAAGTCTTGAGCGGATTCCGATCTCAACTGCGCCGCATGGCCTAGATGTAGAGAATGAAGCAATTGCACATCGCATAATGTGGCCGTCAGTTGTTCCAGTATTGCGGCTCGGCCTAGAACTTGAGTCGTACCAATCATCACCATCAAGTTCAATATCTGCTTGATTATTGGTCTGTACAGCCCCTGTCCTTACAGTTTTAAAGGTTGCGTTGACACTCTGGGGCAACTCTGTATCAGCATTAGAGGCGAAGGGGTTGCCTGTCCTGGCAGTGCAAACCGCCAGCCCGCTACCGATTTTGTATAGCTCACCTATGACAATTGAATTGTCCCAACTCTTCTGCCTTCCAGCGATTGATGCTGCAATGTCTTCACATGTTTCAGCAAAAATATCTTTCAAGTTAATGTAAGAGACTAAAGTGTAGTAATTTGCAGTATCGCTAGCAGGCACCCTGCTCCACTGGTAAACTGCATTCAGCGCACTTTCGCTTATAACTTTTTCTTCATTAAGAAGCCCTCCTTGAAGGCTTACGCCGTTTAGTGCGGTATACGTATTTCCGTCAGCAGTAAAAGTAAAAGTGCTTTCGTTTAAGGAAAAATTCTCGTCAACGTTATCAGTAGAAAGCTCTATGAAGCTGCCTGAAGTAACTGTCATTTGGTGCGTCTGAATGACCGTGATGTCATCTTCAGGGTCATCGGCAACTAAATCATTGGTCAGCCTAACTTTAAATTTTGATGCTTTCAACAGCTGCATCTCTCGCAAACTCATGCTGCTGGTATCTAATTCCACTCTCACTGCAATTGCTGCAATGTCTTTCTCTCTTGCCGCTGAATTATCTAGATTGTCACTATAAGCAACATAACCCCAATCGTTTACAGATCCTGGCGTTACGCCTGGCCCTTCGCTTATCTCTTTAATGGTTGCCGTGAATCTGTTTAGCAGTTGCTGTGCGAGGGCAGCAGTGCCGCTGGAAGAATTGGTGTTGTTTGTGTCATCGTATTTAAACTTTAGTTTTCCATTTCCACCTGAACTAGTGTCCTCCACCTCTAAAGTTGTCCCTGTTGTGTCAACACTTAGCTCAACATCAATGTCCCAATCGCTGATCGTAAAAATATCCCGGATTGCCCTACTAAAAGCTGTGTTCTTATCGCTGCTTGAGTAAAGGTTGTATGTTGTTTGCCCGCCAATTGTGTCAATACCCTGTGCAGTGATCCCACTTCTTGAGCTGTAAACTACTTGTTGTTTACGCCTAACTGCCCACTTCGATTCGTCTGTTATGCACTTGACTTTCGTCTCACCGTCTTTCTTATAGGGAACTAGCTGCGGCCTGACAATAGGCTCAAAGGTTGGATTGGGTCGGTATGCAAAATCATTTCCACAGAATCCATAAAGTCCAAACGTTGTCTGGTTAGCTGGCTTTTCAGCAGCTGAAAAATCTGATGTGACACTGCTACCAACTTTGATTGCATAAACATTGCTTGAGCTTTCATTCCCAGGATCTTCACTAGCTTGCCTGCCGTAAATGCGATCCGATGACTGAATGCGAGTAGTCAAGCCGCTGGCATAACGCCCATAAATGGTCATTCGGCTGCCTATGGAGTTTGCTGTTGTGCCGAAGTCGTAGCTAATTAAAGTGTTACCACCAGAAGCAAAATTGCTAGGCTCAATAGCCGCTATTGGTCCCTCACCGACCAGAAAGATCGCCCGAAGCATTTGCGATCCACCAAGGCTATAAATTTGCGACCAGAGCAGCTGCGTATTAACTCGAACGCCACCATAGGCAATAGATGCAATCGTTTCTTTGTTCGTATAGATAAGCGGTATAACTGATCCTAAAGTTGAAATCTCTTGCGTTGAATTGAAACCGTATCTTGGTGCAAAGCGTTGGTTTTGTGTTGTTGTTTG
>Ga0070750_10001787_pt1 | contig 11988 bp, 14 predicted proteins | sample VirMetDEL_Nov_24_FD_77013 | JGI IMG/M metagenome (GOLD analysis project Ga0070750, IMG submission 77013) | Aqueous microbial communities from the Delaware River and Bay under freshwater to marine salinity gradient to study organic matter... | ecosystem: Environmental > Aquatic > Marine >...
AACTTAATAAATATCTTACCGTTTCACCATCGGTATCTTTTACAATATCTAACGTAGCCGGACTATCTAAAATAACATAAACATCAGTTTCTGAATTTTTCATACTGAATGTTATCGTAGACGCAGACAATAACTTATCGAATTCTTTATAACTCGTCCTTCCGTCTTTAAAAACTTCAACCTTTAAAATAGGTAAGGTACTATTTTTCTTTATAAAAAAGTTCATCAATCTGTTATTTCTAAATTATAAGTATTTGATATGTCCGCTGCGATACTGGCAAAATTTGCACCTGCCTGACCAACATTAAAATCGAAATAACAATCAGTTAAACAATCGTAACAGTTGGGACACCAAAAGTCATATAAATCAAATTTATACCTTAACATTCTAAAGTTGTGTTGTACTTGTGGTGAACTCAAAGGTTCTGCGTACATTCTAAATTGTGATATACCTCCCATAAATGTTCCACCAAAATTAGATTCTAACTTAATGTTTGTCGTAAGACCTGAATACATACTTTTCGATAAGGTTTCATTTGTCATCAATTCAGGGTCTTGTATGTACGGTCCGTTAAAAGATTGACAGTCTTTGAATATCAAACTTTCTCTCAATCCTTGTGTTCCACCACCAAAAGAAATATTAAAAGGAACACCAAGTTGTTTTTCTTTTTGTGTATTTAATTCTCTTGGGATTATCTCTTCAAAATCTTCTAACACCATAAACAGATAACCGTTGACATATATCTTTAACGCTCCGAGTCTTTTATTTTCTTCTCTCAACCACTTTCTATCTATTTTTGTAATGTTTTGCTTCTTTTCTTTTGTACCCGTTGGGTGTGTTTGTGGTGGTTGAATTATGTTATACGCAGCACCGTTGATTGATGATGGGTATAAAAATTGTCTTATGTCATTTAATCCGCCCCAATTAAGTAGGTCACAATCTTCCAAGTATTGATATCTTTCAAACACCGCACTTATCATTACCCATCTTTCTTCTGTGTTTGCAGTAAAACACACGAGGTTATCGTAGTTACAATCGTCATAAATCCCCCTTGACGAACATATTTCATTTATTGTATAACCTGAAGAATATACCACACCTGTTGTTTGACAAGTACCTGTGGTGATACAATCTCCGGTCATTTTTATGTATTTAACACACAGGTGAGGATTTTTTGGGTCACCTGAAAATCTTATTGATAATGCATTGGAGTATATATCCATTGCGGGATCTACAGGTGGGTTTGGTACTTCTGAAGTATATGTGTTACAAGTACTTATGTTATGTTTTTGTGTTGTACCTGTTGTTGGATAAACTTCAATACAATCAGAATTTGTAACACCTGTGTTATAACATGCACATGTTTTTACACAACCTGATAAAGGTTCGGTAACACGAGTATAACCCGTTAACCCCGATGGGTTTGGGTTGTTTGGAAGAGGAGTTACTTTTCCGTCCGTTGGGTGATAGAATTTATTTTCCGCTCTTGTTCCAAAAAAGAAAAATGTCCCCGAATTTTTGGGGTATATATCATTCAAATATTTCTCTGAACTTTGTAATGTATATTCATCTCTTTGTCTTGGTTTTAATAACATCTCACTTGTCCAACCCTTATTTACCCTTTCAGGGAAAACTTCATAGTCGTAACCATATAACTTATAAAAACCTTGGTAAAATCCACCATATAACTCGTTATAATAACCTACGGTGTCGTTTTCTTTTGAGACAATATTATAAACAGTTAAATCGTTACCGTTTAATCTTTCATTTGGAGATTCGGCATATGTATTGACCGAATGCATTTTAAATCTTCTATCATAAAATAACGGATTGAACTTTTCAAAATCATTGATTCCCATCGTAAAAGTGAGTGTCTCACCCGTCATCTTTGATGTTAATCCGTTATCTATTGCAGTTAATCCTATATCACACAATGTTTGTGCGGTGTAACAATTTAAATCTTCATTGTCGGGATTATAATAATTCGATGATATTAAAATATTATTTCTTTGGTCTCCACTCCATGTTAAATCCGTTTTTTGATTACATAAATCGGAGTTTAAATCTATATTAATGGGTAATCGGTTACCATCAAATTCACCAATGAGTGAATCCGAAAAAACAGATTCTTGGTCATAGTCAGACTCATCACCCGCAAGTGTGAGGTCAAAGTATCCACTACCATCAAGTCTCAAATCATATTTATTAGTAAAGTATTTTTCTATATTTTGACCGGGCATACTCCTTTTTTAAAATAAATACTTTCTTTGTTGTATTTATAGTAAAAACTGAACTATGAAGTCACATCTTTATAAAAGTAAAGAAAAAGCGGAACAAGCATCAAAAGAATTGGGGTGTAAGGGTACTCACGAACACAAAGATGGAAAATTCATGCCTTGTTCGTCACATAAAATATTTCAAAATTTTTTAAAAAAATCTCAAGATTCTAAAAAAGAACTTGATGAGTTGATAGATTTTGATGGAACATTTAACAATTCTAAGATTCCACCCTTAGACCCAAGAACTACCGCAAAGGGTTTAAGTACTATGGATAAGAGAGTTGCCGCTGGTCATCAAACTCAAGACCCCTTGATGAGAGGGTATAGAGTTTATTATGGTGAGTCAGTTGTCAGAGAAGAAGACATGGAAAATGCCTTTGGTTATGAGGAAACAAAATATATGGACGCAAAAGACACTATAGACTATTTTGTTGATGAATTAGAATTTGATAAGGAAGAGGCGAAAAATAGGGCATCAGAAATGGGTAAAGATGAAAAAATACCAGACAACCCCGAATTTGAAGAAAAAGAAGGTTTTATTGATACAATAAGATTGACAGAAAAAAAATTCACCAAAGAACAGATAGTGAAGATGGCGGAAGATTCTTTGGTATTAAAAACTGATGACAAAGACCTCACAAAAAAAGAATTATCAGATAATAGTGTTTCACCGATTATAAAAAGAAATGTAAAAGCATTAAAAAACATGGCACAAGCGGATGGGATTACCGTGCCACAGTTGATTAAAATGTTAAAAAATGAATAAAGATTTATATAATAGAAAGGCGAAACTACCTGATTCATTGAAAAACCATTTACAAAAATCTTTTGAAATGGTTGAGGGTGATAGTAACACTGAAGGATATAATCGTAATAAAGAATTACGTGAGACTGGTGTTGTGGGTTATCCCGTTTTGAAAAGAATAAAAAATTGGTTTGACTCATATCAAGGAGATGGTAAGGACGCACCTTACATTCTTAATGGCGGTGATAGAATGAGTAAGTGGTGTAACCATGTATTAGACCATTGGAGAAATACATTAGACCAAGGTCAATCAATAAAGTCAGACACAGGTATGGAAAACCAACACATTGATAACCATGAAAAAGATGGTATTGTAGTTAATCCTCATGACAAACATGAAAGAGGAATAAATAAGTACGATACCGCGGTGACTGAAGAAATAAAAAAAATAAACGAATTATTTAATAAATTTTAAAGATGGCAGAACAAAACGACAAACTTGAATTTTCTCAACCCAAAAATAAGTTAAGTGCTATAGCCGATGCGGAGAGAGGAAAGTTATTCCCTAAAAATGACTATTCTCCATTATCATCAAAATATTCACAAACACACCCCGACGCGTTGGCCGATGGGGATGAGTTAGGTAGAGGTACAGGAGTATTTTTAGATATTTATAATCAAGAGGCGGGAACACAACAAGATATCTTTGAGAGAAAAGACGATATAAAAATAAATCAATATAACGATAAAAAACCGTATACCACACCAGGTCAGTAAGATGAAACTCATTAACACCGTTAAATCTTTAATAACTGAAATTGCTTCATTGGATGATGTACAAAATTCAATAAGGAATAAAACTATCATGACTGTATATTATGATGGGGATTTGCCTGGTGGTAAAGGTCTAAGAAGGATTGAACCTGTTTGTTTGGGTTATAGTAAGGCGGGAAATTTAGTCTTAAGGGCGTGGGATATAGACGGAGCGTCACACACCAACACGACAGGTGAACAACCATTACCTGGGTGGAGGTTATTCAGGTTAGATAAAATCTTTACTTACCAACCGACCAATGATACATTTTCAGAGATGAGACCCGGTTATAATCCAAGTGGGGATAAAAGTATGAACAGTGTTATTATAAACGCAGTTTTTTAAGACAACAAAGACACAAATTATGCAGGATTTAATGAATAAGTTATCATTATCAAATAAGTTAGCATTATCAAAAAGGATAATGGATAAACATAATGAAGTACCAAGAGGTATTTCTAACGGACAATTACCAATGAACGAAAACGTTAACTATAACATACCTCAGGATGTTATGGAACAACCACAACAACCACAACAACCAAGAATTCAAGAAACTATTAATACCAAACCAATTAACGAGGATGCGGTAATGAGTTCAAAATTACCGGATGAAATCAAAAGATTGATGATTGAAAACCCAATCGTACAACCATCTTTAAACGGACCGACTTTATCCGAAGACGTTATTGAAGGAGCAGCAAGGTTGATGAACAATAACAACACAAAAAAAGTTGTAGAAAGTACAAACACAACATCAAACTACGATGATTTAAAACAAATGATTAGAGATGTTGTTAGGGATACCGTTAGAGACGTGGTAAAAGAAGAACTACAAAGTGCGGGATTATTGAGTGAGTCTTCACAAAAAACAAACGACACACTCTCTTTGAGAGTTGGTAAACATATCTTTGAGGGTAAGGTTTTGAAAGTTAAAAAAATAAAACAATAACTTTTCTTATTGATTAATTTTTCATATACTTTTTATAAATTGTAAAAAGTATGTCTAAAATTAATGTATTGGTTTTACCGTCAGATAAAACCGGAGTGGGTAAATTTAGGTCTGTAGACCCTCACACATCACTTCAAAATTTATATTCAGAGGAATTTCATATAGAGATAGATTATGAACCAAGGGTTGATGATATTAACTATTGGAAGAATTATCAAATCGTACACTTTCACAGAGCAATTGGTAGAGATTATGTAAAATCTGTAGAAGTTATTAAAAAATTAAATTCTATGGGTATAATCACTATCGGTGATTTGGATGATTACTGGTTACCAACAAAGGAACATCCGGCACATGTTATGGTTATGCAAAATAAATTACACCAACATATTGTTGCCAATCTTAAGGAAGCCGCGTATGTTACCACAACAACCTCAATTTTTGCAAATGAAATACGAAAAATAAATAAAAATGTTTTTGTATTACCAAACGCAATTGACCCTGAAGAAAGTCAATTCAGACAAAAGACAGAAAAATCTGACTTAGTACGTTTTGGATGGTTGGGTGGTTCATCACACCTTCATGATTTGGAAATGTTAAGAGGTAGTGTCGGTAAATTAAAGGAATTCAAAGACAAGTTTCAAATGTACCTGTGTGGGTTTGATACGAGAGGTGTAGTTACAGAGATTAACCAACAAAATGGAAAACAAACACAAAGACCAATCAAACCTGAAGAAACTGTGTGGTATGAATATGAAAAAATATTCACAGAAAATTATAAGATGATTACTCCTGAACATGAGGAATATCTCAGACAGTTTGAAAGAGGAACTTACGATGACCCAAATGCATTCTACCATAGAGTTTGGACTGAACCTGTGACATCATATGCTAAAAATTACGCAAAATTTGACGTATCACTTGCACCTATCAAAGACCATGTTTTTAATAGAATGAAATCACAATTAAAGGTTATTGAAGCGGGGTTCTATAAAAAGGCGTTAATCGCGTCTGATGTCGGACCGTACACCATCGACTTGAAACATTCACTTAAAAATGGTAACTTTGTTGACGGTAATTCATTGTTGGTGGACAAAAGTCGTCCTAACGACTGGTCTAAGTACATGAAAAAACTCATCAATAACCCTTCATGGGTTGAGGATTTGGGTGAGAGGTTGTATGAAACAGTCAACGGTGTGTATGATATGAAAACAGTAACAAAAAATAGAGCAGAACTTTATAAATCTTTATTAAAATGATTGATGTACCAAAAAACAAATTACTTTTTTTTGACTTAGAAACTGTGGGTCTTGAAAAAGACTACACAACACTAAACAATAAAAACCCTGAAATGGGTAGACTCTTTGAGAGTTATCGTAATTGGTTTGAAAAAAGATATCCTGACGATGAAGGAAAAACCCTTGATGAACTTTTTGTTAATCACGCAGCACTTGTGTCAGACTTTGCAAAAATTATAGTGGCATCCTTTTCATTTATTACACCAAAAGGTGAAGTTCACACCACAACATTTGCAGATGATGATGAAAAAAAACTTTTACAAGGCGTTAAAGACCTTCTAAATAAAGTATTAAAGTTGGATTTTCATCTGTGTGGACATAATATAAAAGGGTTTGATATGCCAATGCTGTCAAAAAGATTTGTTGTCAACGGAATGAAACCACCATCAATCTTACCCAAACTTGGAACAAAGCCTTGGGAACTTAAGGCGGTAGACACGAAGGAACTATGGCAATTCGGGTCGTTTAACTCACCAGCATCTTTGGATTTGATGTGTGTTGCTTTGGATGTACAGAGTCCAAAAACTGGTGAAGTGTCAGGGAATATGGTTCATGACACCTATTGGAATAAAAATGGTTTAAAACCTATTGCAGAATATTGTGAAAGAGATGTAAAAGTTTTGGTAGACGTGATAGATAAAATTTATAACTTAAAATAATATGTTTGATAAAATAAATAACTTTAGAAACTCGATTAAAACTCTTAAAGAGTTGGAATCAAAATTAAAAGATGAGGACTTGTCTGACCCAAAAAAAATGTTGGAGAGTATGGGTCTAAACTTGGATGAAATAGACAATGATTTCATGAATTCATTTAAACAAAAAATTACCATTAACTACGTTAACAAATCAGATAACAAAGAACCTGAATATGCATATTCAACAGATTCAGGATTTGATTTGAGGTCAAACGTTGATATAACATTACAACCCTTAGAGAGAAGTTTAGTTCCGACAGGGATTTTTATTGATGTACCTGAAAGACATGAAATACAAGTAAGACCCAAAAGTGGACTATCAATCAAAAGAGGTTTAACAGTTTTGAATACACCTGGAACTGTTGATTATGGTTACACAGGAGAAATAAAAGTTATATTGATTAATTTGAGTAACGAAGAACAAGTTATTAATAAGGGTGATAAAATCGCCCAAGCGGTTCTTTGTCCTGTAGTTCAAGGAGGTGAGGTTGAATTCAATAAAGTAAGTGAGTTAAGAGATAAGGATAGAAACTCCAACGGGTTTGGGTCAACAGGGAATTAATCCTGAAATTCAGGAATCTTTTGCCACCCATTAACACCCCACCCCCATCTATCTAAAGTACCTTTACCTCCGTCACTTACATATCCCTTACCAATAAAATCTATCAGATGTATACTTTCTTTATTTTTTAGATTCACTTCAGTCCATGTTGATATACATGGTGCTCCGTGAAGAATAAAGGGAGTATACTTTTTATATTCAGATACTTTTATTAAACAAAAACGTGGATGTGGGTATAAGATATTATATCTACTATCCACCTTTTTTTTCTCATCTCCAAAACCATCTTTGTCAACAATACAATATTGACCAATAAATGATTTGTCTTCAGGTATTTCATATTCGAAAACGTCTTCTATTAAATATTGGTCACTATCTATTGTCAAAACCCATTCTTTTTCAGAAGACTTTATACCCCAATCCATTCCGGGTCCATGATGTATATTATGGTTAAATAAAGCCATACCAAAGTTTTGTTCTTTCATGATAGAACGAAGATGACAATTTTGGTTAGACCAATCGATTCCTGAACCATCAATTATTCTTATAGGAATTTCTTTATTAAATAATCTGATTGATTTAATCATTCTTTCAGTTAAATCAGGTGTTCGATAATTTACACAAATTACTTCTAAATCAAGGTCTTTAATTTTCATCATAAAATTGTTATATTATTATTGTAATAAAAAAAACGATGTTATCAATAGGATTCAGTACCAAAGAAATAAATCAAGATTTTATCAACCACCTAAGAGAATATTGTGGTTTACACAAAGTTGAGATAATACCTTTTGAAAATAAGGGTACTCATTCATTGACGGACGCCTATAACATCATCATGGAAAAAGCCACAAATGATATTGTAGTGTTATGTCATGATGACATTTATTTTGATAAAAAAAATTGGGGAAATAAAATATTAAAACATTTTAAACGAAACCCTGAATATGGTGTTCTTGGTGTTGCGGGTAGTAAATACCTACCCAAATCAGGTATGTGGTGGGAGGTCAATACTGAGATGTTTGGTATTGTCAATCACGAACATGAAGGTAAAAAATGGACATCGAAATATAGTGAATCAAAAGGAAATAAAATTGACGACACCATTTTGGTTGATGGTCTTTTTATGGTGGTAAATAAAAAAAACATTAAAAAACCATTCAATAGTGAGGTAGAGGGATTTCATTTTTACGATGTGGATTTTTGTTTTAGAAATTTTTTGGAGGGTGTAAAAATCGGTGTTGTTTATGATATAAGGATCACACACAAATCTATTGGTCAGACCAACGAACAATGGAATAAAAATAGAATTCTTTTTACCGAAAGATATAAAGAAAATCTACCTGTTTTAATTCCAACTGAATTTATTAAAAAACCCACTAAAAAGGATGAACCGTTAGTAACTATTGCAATGCCGATATATAATTACGCAAAAAGACTAAATCCGACTCTTAATTCTATTTTTAATCAAGATTATACTAATTTTGAAATCATTATTGTAAATGACGGATCAGACGATGAATACTGTTTAAATAAAATAAAATCATTGGAAAACCAAGACAGTATAAAAGTTATATATAAGGAGAATAGTGGAGTTTCTAAAACAAGGAATATTGCAGTAAAAGAAGGTAAGGGCGAATATATACTACCCTTAGATGCTGATGATATGATATTACCATCATATTTAAAAACATGTGTATCCATACTAAAAAATAATCCTAACATAAGTCCTGTTTATTGTGATACAATACATGCGGGTGAAATGGGAGGACTTGAAAAAAGACCTGAATGGTCAAAAGAAAGATTAATGACAGGCCCATTTATCGTTAATTCTTCTATGTATCACAGAGAATGTTTTGATAAAGTAAATGGTTACGATGAAACATTACAGGGGTGGGAAGATTATCACTTTTGGTTAAAACTTATGAAAAATAACTACGTAGGTAAAAGGATACCAAAAGGATTATTTGTGTATTTCCACCATGAAAAACACGGTTCAGTTTCATCAAAAGTGAATGTGGATATGAAAAATACTTATAAACTGATACACAAAAAAATTAAAGATGAATATCCTAATTAAATTTCCCACAAGAAGTAGAAAAGATAAGTTTTTTCAAACTCTTGATATATACTATGATAAATTATCAAATATAGAAAATACTTTTTTTCATATAACGTGCGATTCTGATGACGTATCAATGAATAATGGTGAGGTAATTGATAAATTAAAATCATACAAAAACTTAACCTTTAAATTTGGAATATCACAAAATAAAATTGACGCGGTAAATCGAGACATGGAAGAGATGAAAAACTATGACATTATCCTATTAGCGTCTGATGATATGATACCACAGGTTAAAGGTTATGATGAAATTATTAGAAATAAAATGAATGAATTTTATCCAGACACTGATGGTGTTTTGTGGTTTAATGATGGACACCAAAAAGAAAGATTGAACACCCTTTGTATTTTGGGAAAAAAATATTATGACAGGTTTAAATATATTTATTATCCCCAATATAAAAGTACTTGGTCAGATAATGAGTTTACTCAAGTAGCAAATAAATTAAAAAAACAAACTTATTTTAATGAAATTATTATTCGTCACGAGCATCCTCATTGTGGATATGGAAAAATGGATGAAATATATAGACTAAATAATATTAATGAAAGACACGATAAAAGTTTATTTTTCAATAGGGTAAATAAAAATTTTGATTTATGAAAAAAGTGGTTAGTTTTTCTTTATGGGGTAAAGATGAAAAATATACGATAGGTGCAATTGAAAATGCTAAATTAGTGAATGAAATTTACCCTTCGTGGGTGTCACGTTTTTATTGTGGTACATCAGTACCCAAAAAAATATTAGATGAATTAAATAAAATACCAAACACAGAAGTCATATTAATGGATACACACGGAGATTGGACAGGTATGTTTTGGAGATTTTTTGCGTGTGAAGACTCTGATATTATGTTATCAAGAGATACTGACAGTAGAATCGCCGTAAGAGAACAAAAAGCAGTTGAAGAGTGGTTATCGTCGGACAAAGATTTTCATATCATGAGAGACCATCCATACCACACCACTCAAATATTGGGAGGTATGTGGGGGTGTAGAAATAAAATTTTAAACAATATCAAAGAATTAATTAAACAATACAATAAGGGTGATTATTGGCAGGTAGACCAAAATTTTTTAAAAGATATTATATATCCAAAAGTTATTAACAATTCATTTATACATGATTCTTATTTAAATTTTGAAAACAATAAAAAACCATTTCCGACAAAACGTATAAACCGAGAATTTGTTGGAGATGTCTTTGATTCAACAAATCAAAGACATCCTGAATACTATAAATTAATTATTTAAAATGAAAAAGATATTATACCTTATTTTACACACTGAAAAACAAAGTGAAAGATATCATAATATTATCTCTACATGGGGAAAAAATTGTGATTATTTATTTTATTCTGACCACGAAGATTTAAAAAATAATATTATAAAAGTTTCAGATAATAATTCATATAACTCTGCAGAAGAAAAATTTTGTAACGTTATGAAATTAATACCTGAAGATTATAAAAATTATGAATGGTATTTTTTTTGTGATAATGACACTTTTGTAAACACACAATTGATGTTATCTAATTTAGAAAATTTTTCTACCGATTTAGTACATGGTGAAGTTATAAATTCTTTTCATCCTGATAAAAGTCTTTTTTATTTGTCTGGAGGTGCAGGGTATTTAGTTCATAAAAATATAGTAAAATTAATGATGAGTGGTGTTAAAAATTATAATACAGGATATAGTGATGTAAGTTTTGGATATTTTTTAAGGGACAATAATATTAAAATAAATGACTGTAAATTATTTAATTCACAACCACCCCCCTTTTTCAAAATAAAATACGAAAATAGTCATAATTAAATAACTTTTTATTATATAAAAAATTTAGATGAAATGGAAAGACTCTATAAATTATCAAAAAAAGAATTTTAAAATGAAAATAGAAAAAGTTATTTTTACCATAGATAATAATCCACATTATAAAGGATTTTGGAAATCAATAAGTAAACATTATAAAACACGTTTAAATATGGATTGTAAACTTTTTATTATTGGTGATAATGTTGATGTGAATGATTATGATGATACATACGGGGAACTTGAAAGTGTTGACTTAGTTAAAGGGGTTCCGTCAATTATACAAGCATTAATCGGTAAATTTTATTTTACTATAACCGAACCTGAAACAATATGGAAAATAGGTGATTTAGATTTATATCCGTTACAAAAAAGTCATTTCACAGATAGTATTGAAAACATTTCTGATGATATGTATATACACTTAAACCCACACGCATATGGAATTAATTGGAGACAAAGTTTTGAGGGATTAGCAGGTTATTATCATGTGGCAAAAGGTAAAGTTTTTGAAGAAGCCCTTAAGTTTAAAAACAAAAGTTTTTCAGATGTGGTAAATGAAATATATAAATCAAAAATGTGGGGTATAAAATTTCATGGAATAGTACCAAATAACGCAAATAAACAAGCGTCTGATTTTTGGGGATGGTTTTGTTGTGAAGAGATGTATACGGGAGACTTATTGAAAAATTATAATAAAT
>Ga0070750_10001788_pt1 | contig 11987 bp, 10 predicted proteins | sample VirMetDEL_Nov_24_FD_77013 | JGI IMG/M metagenome (GOLD analysis project Ga0070750, IMG submission 77013) | Aqueous microbial communities from the Delaware River and Bay under freshwater to marine salinity gradient to study organic matter... | ecosystem: Environmental > Aquatic > Marine >...
GAGTGAATAAAAATAAAAAAAAAAACAAGAAAAGATATGTAAGGTATATCAAAAAAAAAAAAAGAAACAAAAGAAGAAACAAAAGAAAAAACAAAAAGAGTTAGAATTAGAATAAAAAAACCAGAGGAAAAAAAAGATATACCACTTGTTTCATTAGACTTATTCGGTAGACTAGATGAATCAAGAAAAAAATTGAATATGTTAAAATTAGATTTAGAAAGACAAAATAGAGATTTAGAAAAAGAAATACCTAAAAAATTAGCAATGATAGAAAAACATAATAAATTGAAAGAATTAGATAACGAATTTTGGAGTAAAGTTGAAAAAACTAAAAAAAGAAAAGCATCTAAAAAATCTGCTACCGATATGGTTAATTTTTTTAGAAATGTAAAAACGATTCTTAAAGATGATGATGATAAAGATTATATTAATTTATTTCCTACACTATATACATCAAAACAAATAAAAGTAGAAGGTAAAAATAAAAATGTTCCTGCTAAAACAATTGCAGATTCTTATAACAATTTTCATAAAATCATTAACGATATTCCTAATATAAAAGAAAATATAAATATTGTTGAAAAAACTATATCAAATAACAAAGAAAAATTAACTAAATTAGATAATCAATCTGATAATATAAAAAAAATGATTAATGATAATGAAGAAATATTAAGAATCGACCAAAAAGATTATGAAGAAAAAAACGTTAAAAGTTTAGTTGATAATATGTTAACTAACTTTAATAATACAGAAAAAGAAATAAATACCTTAATCGATAATACTGAAAATATTGATGAATCTTTAAAATCATATGAAGAAGTTAAAGAAGTAAAACAAGAAGGTTCTGGTTCAGAAGATAATTTAGTAGATGATTTAAATAAATTAATTGAATCATTAAAAAAACAAGACGGAGGTATGTTAGATCAACCAGACCAAAAATTAAGTAATTTTGATATAGAAAAACATATGGATAGATACGATAATTTCTTTGGTGTATATGCTAAGGATATGTTATACAAAGTAATACCATTAATTCAACCAGGAAGTAGTGGTGGTGTTATTATGAATTTAGATAATAACGGACAACCAGGTAGTCATTGGGTAGCGTTATATTGGGATGCTAATAAGGATTATTCAATTGAATATTTTGATTCATTTGGAAGAGAACCACCAAAGGAAACATTAGAAGATATAACTAAAATTATTAAGAAATTAAAACCTAATAAACATATGAAATTGAAAATTAATAGAATACAGAATCAAGATAAATCAAGTGTTAGTTGTGGTTTTATTGCTATGAGATTTTTGATGGATAGATTTAGAGGTAAAAACTTTAAGAAATCAACTGGTTATGGAATTAATAAAAGTGAAGATATGGCAGAGAAAATGTATGAAAGATTTAATTATGTTGAATAATTCTATATAAAAATAAATATTAAAATCCCCATCGTGGGATTTTTAATATTTATATTTTATATAGAATTAGATATGCCTGATATACCAACTTTCAATTACGATAAGAGTTTTATTTATCATATAAACTCTGCTGAAAGATTAAATGGAACACCAAGTAATTTTAATTATAAAGTTCAGATTACAAATGGTTCATTAGAAGAATATGATAGTGTTGTTTTACTATCTACTAGTATTCCTAAGAGTTATTATGCAATTGAAGAAAACAAGAATACATTTACATTTGAGAATGAAACAACAACACAAGTAAGTATTGATATACCAATAGGAACTTATAGTGCTTATGATTTTTGTGAAAAATTAAAGGAATTGTTAGATGCTAATAGTGGAAATACTTATACTTGTGAAATCAATTTACAAACTGCTAAAATAACAATTACTTCAAGTGATTTAGGTTCTACATTTAAAATATTACCAGGGAATTTCTTATATGAAAGATTTGGATTTGATAAGAACTCAACTAATACTTCTGCTGGAGGTATATTAATAAGTAGCAATGTTGTTGATATGAGTCCGGAAAATGATTTATACATAAGGAGTAATGTAGTAAGTGGTGGTATTAATAGTAATGAAGATATATTGATTGACGTTCAGGCGTCAGGAATACCTCCATTTGGTAGAGTGCAATTATACAATACTGACCTTCAAGGATATACTAAAGGATTAAATAATAAGAGTAATATATTCAATTTTACATTAACAAATGAATTTAATGAAGAATTAAATTTAAATGGTGTTGATTGGACTATGAGTTTATTATTCTTTAAGAAAAGTTCAATTCCAGCAACTATAAAAGATTTTATAAGATACATAGTTCAAAAATTTTAAAAAAATATTTTATATTGTAATAATATACTAATAAAAAAAAATATATTATTATAATATAAAGAAAATGAGTGTTTTAGACCCTACATTAGATTATACTTCAAAACAATTAGAGAACTCTTCATATACCCATATGAAGATTGTTCGTCAATCTGGAGCATCAACCGCTAATCCTGGTGAAGATATCCAATTCGAATTACCAGTTCAAGCAATTAATTTAGCACGTAGTTATATGACTATTGAATATCGTTGTGATGCTCCTGGTGCTAATAATTATAACTGGATTCACGAAGGTATCGTTCCATTTCAATCAGTTCAACTTTTTACGAGAGGAGGTCAATACATTTGTGATATTCGCGATAACTGCACTGATTATAGTCGTATTGCTATGACTTATAGTTCTACTGATTCTGAATTAGAACAAGGTTCAAATGCTCCTAATGCAACCCCTTTACATACTTCTAATGACGCTAAATCACATATAGGTCATTTAGCAGTTGCAGGTTCTACTGCTAAATCATATTGGGAACAAGGTTATTTATATACCCCTGGTGTTAATGTTGCTTTAGATGGGTCTGAAGATGCTAAAACTTATAAATTATTGATTCCATTTAAATCATTAAAAGAAACTATTTTTGCTGTTGATAAATCAGTATTATTTGGTGAAATTTTAGTATTGAAAGTAAAAATGGCTACTTCTGATGATATTGGTTATGTAGGTGTTGCTTCTACTAGTCCTAACGCTGCTAATCCTGTTTCATTAACTAATTTAACTTTCCGTGATATTTACCTTTACGTAGCACAAGAAAGAAATGCATCCGTTGTAGAGGCCCTAAATGCCCAAACTAACTCACAAGAAGGTTTTAGTTTATTAGTTCCTTACCCTACAGTGTTCCGTAATAACATTCCTCAAGCAACTCAGCAAAATATTACATTAAGACTTAATCGTTCTCACGGAAACTCTTTGAAAAAAGTTAGAACTGCTTGTTTTAGTGCTTCTGCTAATAAAAATTTAAGATACGATTATCATAATACAAGAGCAGGTAGTAAAGTTTCTGAATATTATTCATTATTAAATAACAACAGACTTTCTGAATATAATGTAAAAGTTTCTGATAATTTAGATTGGTTAGAAATTAATAAATCTTGTCGTGGAACTCCTGTTTATAATGAAGCAATTTATAGAAATAATTGGTTAATAGAAAATGAATTTAGTAATGATGCTGATAAAATGAGTGATATGAAAACCACCGATAGCAACGTATATTCTGGTATCTCACTCGACCAAGAAATCAGATTTGACGTATATGCTACTACTGATAATGCAGCTCATAACTGGATTAGTTGCGTCCACGGACAAAAAGTATTAAACATTAATGCTTCTGGTTTAGTCGTCGCTTAACTTTTTACCGCTCACTATGTTCGCCCCAAAAAGTTATCAAAAAATTTAATAAAATATTTTATTATTATATACAAGTTATAAAATAATAAAATATAAAAGATGGAACAAAAATTTAAAAACGATTTAAAAAATGAATTATATTTTCAAGATAAATATAATAATGATTTTAAAAAGATAGAAAGATTATTATTGACTGAAACTAAAAGAATTACAAATCAGTTTAACGAATTTTCTGAAATGTATAGGAAATCACGTGAAGAACCGATTGCAGCTGATTATAAAAAATTAGATTATTTTAATGCTTATATCGGTCATATACTGCGTTTAGGAAATAAATATTTAAAAAAAATAGACGACGAAGGTGCAGATTTAATTAAAAGATTTGTATATCATATTTATGATAGAGTTAAGGAATTAAGAAAAGCATTTAAAAATAACGACCATTCTAAACAGATATTAGTAAAAACAAAAAATTTACCACCATATTCAAAAGAATTTTATGGTGAAGGTATTTTAAAAACTTTATCATTAAAGGCATTTAAAACACTTGCAAATCTTTATAGGAAATCAGTTAAAGGTTCAAGACCATTAGAGGATGGTGAATTACATTTTCTCGCTGGTAATTTTATAGGTCCAGGAACAAAGATAGAAAAATATAGAAATGTAAAACCACTTAATAGACCGGATGCTGTAGCAAAACAACACGATATAGATTATTATGAAGCAGTACAAAAGTTTAAGAAAGGAGATATCACTAATAAAGAAAGAAAGGAATTAATTAGACTTGCTGATAATAAAATGATTAGAGCATTAAAGGAAATGGGTAAATTAGAAGGTATTGAAGAACGATATAGACAAGCAGGACTTCGTGGAATACAATTTAAAAGAAAAGTTGAAAATGTAAGTCCATCACTCGCTAAACAATTATTACCGGCAGATTTAGTTGGTAAAAAACGTAAGCAAAAAGGTAAAGGAGAACAAAGGGGAGGTATGGATGAAATTAGGGAAAGTAATATTTTACCAGATGCCCCAACAACTCGTTTTTTTACTGGGAGAACTGGGCCAATTACTCGTGGTGAAAGAAAAGCAGAAGATGCAACTAGAAGAGTAATGGATAGTAGGAATATGAGGGACACGATAGGATCATTTGCCCCTATGGTTCAACTTATCAGAGAGGCAGATGAAAGACGAGCACAAATGAATGAATTAGATAGAGAAATAGAGCAATTAGAAGATGATCTGGCAAGAAATCGTAATAGATTACTTAATCAAGACAGACGTAGTGAAGTAGATAGAATGAATGCAAGACTTGGAAGACTTATAAGACGAAGACAACAAAGGGAAGCACAAAATCCTATTCAACCGAGAAGATTATTTTTTGGTGATGGGGAAGGTAGTACTTTAAATAATAGAATTGTAAGTAATAGAAGAAGATTTGAATATTAAAAAAAAGTGATTTATATATAAATATATTTTATATATATATAATATATAAATAACATATTATAAATATAAATATGAATATAAATATGAATATTAACACAGATGAAGATGAATTAAAACAAATATTAGATGAACCTATTATCCCTGTTAGTGAAGTTGAGAAACAAATTATAAAAAAAGAGAAAAAACGAAAAAAATATTCTTATAAGGAATATTATAAAGAATATTATAAAAATAATAAGGAAAAATATAATAAAAATTGTATTTCTGGAAGAGGTAGAGGTGAAAATATCAAAAAAAGATATAAATTATCTATATTAAGAGATGGTGTGCCTATTATGAGTGAAGAATATAAAACTATGACTGAAATAGGTAATGTATTACAATTACCGAAGCATACTATTTCTATGATATATAGAGGTAAATACCTAAATGGTGGAAAAAACTTTCGAACAAAAGATTATGCTAATTATAAAATTGAGAAATTATAATATTAATATATTATATATAGAATAAAATGCCAATTGTTAATAGACAAACAATCGTAGTTCATCATAGTTTAGCAGGTGCTATTCAAGAGTTTAGTAAAAACTTATTTATTGATTTTACACCTAGTAGCGTGATATTAAGAGAAGTTAGTTATGGAGAAGGTGCAGGTGGAACTGATTTACACGGAATATTTGCTCCTTGGAGTAATGGCGTTGTTGGAACATTTGTAGATGATACTAATGCTGGATTTGTAAGTAATCCTGGAACATCTTTTAAAATTAATAATCCAGGAATGTTTATGAATGGTGATACTACATTTAGAGTAAGAAGATTAAATAATAGCACAGGTGCTTCTACTGCAACTGGTAAATTATCATTAACATTAGAATTTATATATGAAGTATATCCTCAACCAACATCAATAGTTAATGAAATGAAAGAATTAGTTTTTACTTTAAGAAATACACAAAATACAGATGATTATCCTTTTGATGAAGTAAAAACTCTGGATACAACCCCTCCTCCATTAACAGGTAAAGTTGCTGAATTAGAAGCAATGGAAGGCGGCGAAATGTCTAAAAATCCGCAAGGTGAAAAAAAAAAGCATCATCTAAATTAGAAATATATCCTCCTCTTAATTTATCAGTTAATCAAAAAATTAATGAAATAAGAGACGTTGATTTTGAATATAGTGTTCCATTTAACCCTACTAATACATACGACCAAACGACTCCACCATTTTCAGATATTAGAGGTAATAAACAAATTGAAGCATTAGAAAATGAAATTGAAGAACAAAAACAATTAGAATTACAATCTGAATTAGGAGAAGAAGTAGAAGAAGAAAAAAGACCAGTTGGAAGACCTAGAACTAAACCAGAAAAAACAGGACCATCAAAACCAGTAGGAAGACCAAGAACTAAACCAGAAAAAACAGGAAAACCAAATCCAGTAGGAAGACCTAAAAAAAGTAGTAAAAAACCAAAAGACGAAAAAGTGGAAAAACTTTTATTTTAATATATTATAAGATGATTGCAACATTGACTAAATCAGACCGGAAAAATAAGAAATGGAAAGTTGTTATAGAGAATAAAAAAACTAAAAAAACTATTCATTTTGGAGATAGTAGATTTTCGGATTATACCAAGCATAAAAATAAGTCTCGTATGGAGAAATACGTTGCACGTCATCGTAAAAGAGAAAACTGGACTAGAAGTGGAATAAAGACTGCTGGTTTTTGGGCGAAACATTTGATATGGAATAAACCATCATTACAAGATAGTATTAAGGATATAGAAAAAAGATTTAATATTGATATAATATATAGAGGATAGTTTTTGGTGTCGGTTTGATAAAGCGACGATGAGTTCAATAATAGATAGTAATATAATACAACATAGAATTAAGAATAGGAGAACTATTCATTTCTATATGAGTATTAATGCTGATGGAATAATATATAGTAAAAATGTTGATTTAACTAAACCTGAATTTGGTAATCTTGATTTTATTCCACACACCGTTTATGTAAAATATATAGGTTTTCAAAGTCAGCATGATAATCAACACGACGATTTGTTATATCTTGATTGTGATTTTATAAATGAAAATACAACATTAGTTCCTTTTCACCCAAAACATATGGTTCAATCATTTCATAATTTAAGATATACTTGTAAGCAAAATTTAGATATTAGGAATGTTAATTTTAATGTTAGAGCAATACACCTAGATAATGAATCAGTTCCATCAGTTCAGTCAGGTAGTGTATTATGTGGATTAGAGTTTGTAAGATATTGTAGAGTTAATGAATACTTATAATTTCTTTTTTATTTATATATAATATAGAAATGGATGATTTCAAAGTTAATTTAATTGATGTTAAAGGTAAACCATCTGGTAAAAATCCTTTATTTGACGTACTATATTGTAATGTATATGCTTGTGCTAAAAAAAATTCCGGAAAGACTATGTTATTATATAATATCCTTCGTAAAGTGGTAGGAAAGAAAACAGATTTATATATATTTTGTAGCACTGCTAATAAAGATGCTACTTGGAAACAGATTATAGATGAATTTGAAAATAAAGGAAATAATGTAGTTGTTTATGATTCTATATTAGATTCTAAAATGGTTGGTAAATCAAAGCGAAAAGTCAATAATTTAGAAAATTTAATTAAGAGTTTTAATGCTGATGAACCAAAGCGTAAAAAGAAGAAATCTAAAAAAGATAAACAGGAAGGAGGTGAAGAAAATAAATTTAGAATTTCTAGACCTTATGAAAGTTTAACAAGAGATATGTTAGGTGATAATCATATTGTAAATAGAATGTTCGCACGTCCCGCCGTGCATCACGATAATAGAGAGGTAGGCGTCGATACGCCTGATAATTTTATGGATGGAAAAGGTGAGACACCTAAAAAACCAGAAAGACCTAATAAGAAAGGCATATTATATCCAGAAAAAATTATTATATTTGATGATTTGTCAGAACAAATTAAAGACGTATTTTTGAGTGCTCTATTAAAGAAAAATAGACACTTTAAGAGTATGGTAATTGTATCATCTCAATTTCCTAATGACCTTCCTCCAAGTTCTCGTTCCCAATTTGATTATGTATTTAGTTGGGCCGGTCATAATGCTAAAAAACAAAATGTATTACGTAGAATGTGTGATACTAATATTACCGAAGATGAATTTTCAAAGTTGTATTATTATGCAACAAAAGAAAAATATAATTTTCTATTATGTGATTGTAGAAACAATCAATTTAGAAAAAACTTTAATGAAATAATATATAAATAGGGTTGCACCCTATAACCCGCTTTTTTAATAAATGTTATAATAAATATACTTTTATTTTTTATTTTTTTTTATAAGAAATAAAAGTATATATTCACAACCCACCATTGTTGTTTATTGTTTATCCGTGGATATATACCTTTTTAATAATTTTATGTGTATAAATAAATATACATACCACCCGAACATAAAATTATTAGTTAAAATTTAAATTAAATTATAGTACATCTACCACTATTTACTTTCGGAATTACTCCCTCTTCATTAGTACATTTAACTTTTCTACTGAATTCGCTTTTAGTTTTTACAATCATTCCGTCTTCTTTGTGTTTTATATACTCAAAACACGCCTTTTGACCGTCTTGTGTTAAATCAAAATCTATTGTTTTTTTATTATATAGTTTATCATATATCTCTAATGGTGATATATTATTTTTTCGGCATTCGTATTCAATACAACTTGACGGAATGCCTTTCATTCTTATATGATAATCTACTACTTCTTTACCTTCTTTATTTTTACCTACTAATTCTACCATATACATCTTTTTACCTAAATAATAAGCGTTTCTTCCGTATATAGTTTTATTATCTTTAACTTCGTCCATCTCAAAATCAATATGAAATTGTCCTAAGTTTCTACCTATTAATTCTCTATTGTATCTTTTATCTTCTTTAAATAATTTTCGTAATTTAGCAACATCATCGTAATTCAATTGTATACTATCTGTATCAGTGTAATAAATAAAAATACCATTATCTTCTGCTAAATACATTACTTCATTCATAATTCTTTTTGACATACTTAATATTTCTACTCCTATATGTACTGAATTATAATGAGAGTTTATTGGTTTATATTCTTTTACGAAAAACTTATCTGCTATTTCTATGCTTTCTTTGATATGATTATATTTTTTGAATAAATAGTCATTGTGTTTTTTACTATCTAATATTTTTATATCTTCTTCAATAGGTTTTAAGAGGGTACGCCCAAAAGCAGAATTGAGAATTAGTTTGTATATGAGTTGAGTGGGTGATTTTTTATCTTTTAATTTTAATCTTTCATTATATAAATGTAATATAGTTTCTTTGATTTGTGGATTTCTACCTTCATCATAATAATAACCTTCTATTACTATAAAACTAATATCTTGGAAGTTTATTAAGTCTTCTAACGAAAATCTATCTACGTGTATTTCTCGACCTTTCATATCATTAGTAAATATTCTTATACCATCTTCATTTTTATAAGACATTGCTGGAAAATGTCTTTTTTTACCTACATCTAATATTTTGATTTTAATAAAATATCCGTCTACTGATTTTAAAAACTCATAATTTAATTGATTTTGTTTTAAAACTTTCGGTCTTCCCTTTAAAAACCCGGGCATTCTATTCATTCCGGAGGGATAACAACTCCGACTATCGAAATCTGCGATTTTTGTGTTTAAAACTTTATACTTTTTATTGCTATTAGTCATACACTTACCACCTACTACGCATTTTTGTATAAAATCTCTTGGTATACCGGACATTTCATAACAACCATCAAAACATTTTGATTTTTTAATATAATTATATGATAAACCCGCTATTGTAAATTGATTATTTATATCTAAACCAGTTGAGTCTAAAACCATTTCTCTAAAAGAGAAATAACCTTTTTCTAAAACAATAACATCCATTTCACAATATCTTTTAGAATATTCAATTATATCTATTTCTTCGTCATCTTCATCATAACAATTCCATTTTATACAATTATTTAAACATTCTTTTCTATCTTCTTCTTTAACAAAACTTAAAAACTCTTCTTTTTTCATATATTCATTTTCTAATGGATTTCTAATATTATAAGCGTCATATGGCATTATTTCTTTTTTTTGGTCTAATAAAAAACTTTTACCAAATTTTCTTAAAGGCATTGTAATTAGTTTATAACTATCTTTGAATTTGATATTAACACCGAAAAAAGATGCTTCACAACTTATTATACTATTCCCTTTTAATATAGGGTTTCTAATATTTTCTAAATGTTTTATTAAAAATTGGAAATCATAATAACAATTATGAGCGATTAAAATGACATTTTTATCTTTAATTTTATTTAACATTTTTAAAGCACAATCTTCACCTATAAACGTTTCTTTTAATTCACCTTCTTTTTTCATACAACATAAATAAGGTACGTGTATTTCGTTTTCATTTGTATAAGTCTCAAAGTCAAAAAATATTAAAGTCCAATCTTTCTTTTTACGTTCTTTTTTCTTTTTCTTTTTATCTACTATTAATTTTATACTATTATAATTATATTTTAATGATGTGTACCCATTATCTTTATCGTAAAATTGACTACTTATCACGTGGTCGTAAGGTATTGGTTCTAATAATTTTTCTTTATTTATTAGTAATAATTTCATTAATTCAAAACTATTAATAAATCTCTTATTAGATTTCTTATATTTATTTTTATATTTTTTGTATATTTTTCTAAAATCTTTTATATGTTTTATTTTTTTTCCATTTAATAACGCATATGAAGTTATAATAGTTTTTTCTATTATAAAAAAGTGTTCGTCTATTAATCCTATATTATATTCTTCTTTCGTTTTATCTCCGTAATGTATTGTTCTCGTTAAATATTCTTTATCTTCTTCTTTTTTATTTTTTAATTTTTTCAGTTTTATATATATACCTAATTCATCTGCTATTTTTTTTAGTTTATTTGTTGGGGTGTTTCTACTTTTTATTTTAAATCTTAAATCATTAAGTTTTACTTCATCTAATCCTCCGTTTTTTAAAGCATTAAATAAACAATTTTCTTCATAATCTCCTTCGTTTTTTCTAAAAACTCCGTATCTTGATAAATCAAATTCAGTTTTATTATAATATTTCCAATATGCTCCTTCTTTGCCTTGGTATATATCATATACTATACCTCCTTTATGTTCTGGTTTTTCTTTTCTTTCTATATATACTTTATTGTTTTTCATTTTTCTAACAAAATCGGCGTCGCTTCCTTTCGTATCATCTTCCACTACATTATATAAACTTTTCATTCTACTTAAATTAGTTTGATTTAAAGTGATATAAGTATTTCCTACTCTTGCTACTATTCCATTTTGTTTATATTCTTCTGCTGTTTTAAATGTTTTACTTAATATTTTAGTTAGTTTCATTATACTTATTTTTCTCATATCAACTACTACCCCTCCTTCTTTACCTATTGCTTTACTATCATCTCTCAATTCAAGTAGGTTCTTTGTTATTTTATTGATGTATTTTTTTCTTTCTTTTTTTTCTTTTTCTTTTTTATCTCCTCCTTTTTGATTATTAAAAAAAGTATTATAAAAAATACTATTAGATAACATATTGGATATACTATTACTATATATTTTTTTATTTTTCTTTTTTATTTTTTTTTGTTTATTTTTATATATTATAATTATATAAAATAATTCTTATATATAAATAAAATTAATTTATAAATAGGTTTAAATCTATTTATAAATTACTTTTATTTTTTAATCTATTAATTTTTCATA
>Ga0070750_10001790_pt1 | contig 11979 bp, 4 predicted proteins | sample VirMetDEL_Nov_24_FD_77013 | JGI IMG/M metagenome (GOLD analysis project Ga0070750, IMG submission 77013) | Aqueous microbial communities from the Delaware River and Bay under freshwater to marine salinity gradient to study organic matter... | ecosystem: Environmental > Aquatic > Marine > Coastal...
AACTGAAGAGTTACCTTTCTTCTTCATCTTATTTATACTTTTACGACTTGGTGATGGTAACATACCAGCAGGTGCTCCGAACTCTTCGTTCTTAGCCTTTGTCTTCTTCTTCATCTTATTGATGTATGCACGATAGACAGCAGCTTGTGAAGCCTTACCCATCTCCCTAGCTCTCTGTTCCATAGCGACAGCAGCTTGTATCTTATGTGCATGTGACTTACCACTACTCTTTATCTTAGATACAGAAGCTTGAGCATCCTTTACTGTAGCAAACTTCAATCCTTTGATTGTTCCCTTTGGATTCTCATCCGTATACAAATCAGAATGATTAGGTGAGTTCCTATGTTGACCTTTCTTACGAGGTTTTCTTGGAGCCTCATTCATCTTTAGTTTTTTTCGTAAAGAACTAATTTTCTTTATAAGTTCTTTTTGTTTAGGAGAACCTGGCATCATCTTCATAGCCTGAGTATACATTTTGAATAACTCTTTATTCTCTCCTATTACATCGTATCCTATAAGAGCCATAGCTAAGTCTCTTGGAGAGTCTCCTCTGAATTGTTTCACTACTTTTTTATAATTTTTTCTAATCATAGCCGTAGCCTTACTAGCAGACTTTCCATATTGTGTAAGGAGCTTATGTATCGCTTTTACATCGGATTCGTTTATGGATTCCATAATCCTAAACTTTAGTGCTGGTCTTCCATTTATCAATAAGTCTCCGTTGTCATTATAGTCAATGGATTTTACGACAACCTTTTTATTTTTGAACCTACCCATTAGGATTGTATCCCCAACCTCTACTGGTAGTTTTATGGATTCAAAAAATTTAGACTGACCAGGATCTTTGAATATCTTCTGATGTTTCTTTTCTCTTCTCAACCACTTTTTTGCAATCTTATTCTTTGGTGGTTTTTTCAAAAACTTATCTATACCCTTACTAACCAACATTTTAAAATGTTTCTTTATCTGTGCATCCGATAACCTCTTGTTGTTGGATACGATTAGAAAGTTAGAACTACCAAATAAACCTTGAAATGCTCCCATATTGTTTTGTACATCTTGCCAACTCTTTCTAACGATACTTGCTGGTACTACTCTGTCTCTTTGTTCATTTCGTTCCATAGCAACATCCAATGATGTATTTACAAACACCATATAACAATCGTAACCCAGCTTTTCTAACTTCTTCTTCTTATCAGCTATACTACCATACTTATGTCCTGTACCATCTATGATAACACCCAACTTTCCTTCTGTGTATATCCTCAATCTTTCTTGAGACAAAGCCTTAGCATACTTTCTCAACCCACTTGTGTTGTAATCTACAGGTTTACCAGCCTTATCCACACCAGTCAAATCAGCAAATAGTTCATCAGGCATATTGTCCACATCAGTAGTACCAAAATACTTATTCAATAGTAACTCAAACTCACTGTCTTGGTTTACCATCTTTAGTCCCGTCTTAGATACATTTATCTTTTCAGGTATACCAAATAACTTCTGTGCTACGAAAGATTTACCACTGCCAGGACCACCAGCCAAAAATATTGCTTTGAAGATGCCAGGATCTCTAGCACCCTCTTCTATCACTTCTTTTTCTATAAATGGTTCTATGAGGTATTTTGTAAGTTTATCCATAATTTCCTATGTTTCTATTCATATATAAATATAAAGTTATGCTAAATTGTGTTATATAATTATCACAGGACATGGTCCTTCTTTTCCATCGCTACCAGCTGAACCAGCACTACCATCTGATGCCGCATTTCCACCTTTATCTCCTTTACTTCCTCCGCTACCTCCTGTTCCTCCTGTAGACTGCATTCCTATGGTATTACCACCAGCATTTGTGGTGGCTTGAAAGGTATCGTAAGTCAATTTATTATCTGAATCATCAGGATCAGTAATGGTGTGTCCTGAAGTCAAAGCACCTAACGGATTAGCTGCTGTTGGTGTAAGATTTGATGTTACGATGAGAGCTGTTCCTCCGTTACCAGCGGCTCCACCGCCGCCTCCACCACCTCCGCCGGAGTGGACATTACTTCCAGCATCTTGTCCGTCACCACCGTTACCACCATTACCACCGTCACCACCATTTACTTTTACAGACATAAATCCATGTGTACCAGTATTGTTACCTGGTGAAGCAACATTAGCAGAATATAAATCAGTTTGCCACCAGTCAATAACTTTTGCTACAATACAAACTAATCCACCATTAGAACCAGCGCCTCCACCAGCACCACCAGCACCACCACTAGCAGCACCACCTGCACCTGTAGACGCACGACCACCTCCGCCGCCTCCACCGCCGGAGTTACCTGGCATAGTTGTTAGTCTTGCGGGATAATCATTCGAACCATATTCAGCACGAAACTTTACGATACTATCAGCAGGTGTAGAGAACCATTGTATACCTGCCTGTACAAGAGAACCACCCGCACCTGCACCACCACCTGCATTATCTCCACCACCTAAATTTGATTGTCCGCCACCGCCACCAGAACCACCTGTAACACCTGTAAAGTTTGAAATCATTGGATTATCATTACCAAGACCATCTTGAGGGTTAGAGCCTGCACTACCCGCTGAAGGACCTACATCGAACCCAACACTAGCACCTGTAAATTTACCACCATCACCACCACGGCCTCCATTAGCTCCAGCACCTGGACTTACTAAGGTTCCATCACTATAAGGAGTAGCACCGCCTGAGCCTCCTGCGCCTCCGTCAGGACCCTGTAAAGCACCTCCGCTATTTGTTGTACCATTAGGACCATTAGCACCATTACTACCATCGTTTCCATTGTTGAAAAAGGTAACGACTCTATTAGTATCACCTGAGTCTGAATAAATGAATATACCTTCTGATGCGAATATTCTGAATCCGTTACAATTAATATTTAAATTAGCGGTACCAACATCAAGAATCAGAGCTCCAACATATATATCTCTTTTTAGTGTTATTGTATCATCATCTCCTGCAGATTCTTTTCTAAACATAACATCACCATATCTAGGAGATGTTACATTTCCAATACCAGAAATTGAATTATCCGGAGTTGAATTAGTTCCATGTTTCCAAAAAGATATGGAAGTAGCATATGATGATATTCTCATATCACCATCCCTACCATCACCAAAGATAGTTTCAGCTCCTATCAAAAATTCTTTACTATTTCTACTATATACACCTGTTCCTCTAATTATACCATCCGAACCGAATGATATCTTAGCTCCTTGTCCTGTATTATTAGTTGCTCCTGCATAAAAAGCACTTACACTACCGACATCTGCGTGTGCTACATTCGCATCAACCATACCAAAAAGTTGACTGTTATGAGAATTAAATAAAACGGAAGTACCAATGGTAAAACCATTTGATGAACCACCGAATGTACCTGTATCAGCGTTTATATCACCTGTAACTGTAGCGGAAGTAGCAACTAGAGCTCCAGCATGCGTAACCCTAAATGCTGGTGTTCCACCTGTTCCTGCTGAAAAAGCATTTGTCTGTCCTGCAGGAAATACTCCAACACCTGTTGATGTTATTCCAGTTTCAGCTACCGTAAATCCAGCGATAGTACCTTCATCAGCGTTTACTTTTCTAACTACTAAATCACCATCTGGCTTTACATGAAACTTAGAAGAACTTATTTCTATGTTACCTTCTGAACCACTTACAAAATTTTGATTTAAATCACCAAGTAAGAATGTGGGAGCCTCTAATTTTATCTGTGAACCTGACAAGAAAGCAACCTCACTCATTATACCAAATCCAGTAAAGTCTGCTGGTACATTTCTTGTACCTGCGACTCCACTCAAATCACCAACTCTAGTTTTCAATTCTATATCATAAATGCCACTACCTGTTCTTTCAACGATGTCCATATACGGAGTAGCTTTATTTTTAGGATTAGCATTCAATCTTATGTAACCAGTACCAACAGTGTTTGTTCCTGTACCACTTATGTATCTTCCAGTACTTACTAATACCTGTCCATCAGTATAGCTTTCAGGACCACCGATTGGGTCTCCTACGGAACCACTCGCATCTCCAAACAATGTTGGTGTACCTATGGTTCCCCAATCTAAAGATGCGGTAACATTATTCATTATAAAGTAAGAATCGTCTGTACCATCCGTTGTTACTCTTAGTTGTATCTTTATCTTTGAGCCTGTCGGTGATGGTGACAATGTTCCATGTTCGAAAAATAAATCTTTTGCAACTTCTCCAGTACCATCATTCGGACCCCAAAATTGTTTCGTTCCTATTACACTGTTACCATTAGAATTATTTAGTAATCGTATTTCTGCCCTTGTCAAATCACCTATCTGCTGTACTGAACCTGTGACAAATACATGAAAGGAACCAGAATGTGTGTGTCCACCAGTAACATCGAATCCGTCTGCGTCTCCAGTATCAAAATTTTGTCCTGGACTTACATACGCCATTACATTAGCACTAGTATAAAGTCTTAGCTGTCCATCATTATCATTATCAGCTACATATTCTTTTTTAGCTCTTGAATAATACCCAACACCCCTCTCAACAAATATTTTACCAGCCAAACCATCAGGATCATCATCTCCACCATCATTTGTTCTTGATGAAGAAACCATCTTTACATATTCTGTGTTGAATCCAGTATCACCAACTTTCTTTATCAATAGAATTTCACCCTTAGTAAATCCTGTCACATTTTTCAATTGGAAGCTTGATCCTGTAGTCGGTGTGGATGAGCCAGATAAAGCAGCTGAGTTAGCTATAAATAATTGTCCACCAACTGCGTTTACAGATTCTTTTTCAAATGTAGTTGTTGCTAGAGTTCCTCTTACCTTTATATTTTCAAATTCTGCATATCCGTTTTCTGCGGCTGTTATTATAAAGCCTGATGTGTCTGTTATATAATCAGCAGACCTTATCGAACCTTCTTTATTTAGAATTAGGTTCTCAGCAGTTATGGTAGAGTCTCCAAGTGACCAACCACCGATTGTACCACCAACAAAATTTACATTTGAACCAGTTACATCACCACCAGCCTTTACATTAAAGTTTGAAGATGATATGAAAAATCCTTGACTATCAGTTACGGATGAACTGATAAAAAATGTATTACCAGCAGTAAAAGCATCATTTGATAAATCAAAACTACCAATCTTACCACCAGTAAATAATACTGTCGAACCACTTATTTGTCCTGACTGACTCATTACTAAGTTTTTATTAGAACTTACTATAGCTTCTGTGTTTACTTCGAATCCAGCTATAGAAGCTGAAGCAAATTTAGCAAATCCTTGAGAGTCAATACTTGAAGAAGCATTTAGTACGGTTGATGGGTTTCCATCAATCAATGCGGGTGTACGAATATTATCAACAGATAAATTACCTTGTACTGTAAGTTGTCCATCATCAAATTGTAAGAATTGTGAATTTTCTTTGTCACCTAAAAGAATAGCACTAGCGGTAACATTACCCTCTGGTGTTATATGTAAACCAGACGAACTAATCTCAATATTCCCACCACTACCACTTATAAATTGTGTTGTTGTCTTTCCAACAAAGAAAGCGTCTGCTTGTACTTCAAAAACCGATGGGTTAGTTCTAAACTTTAGTGAACCACTTTGTCCAACCAGCTCTAAACCAACACCAGCATAATTATCACCACTGTCTGGTAAAACAGAACCACTGTAAATCATAAATCCAAATGTACCAGCTAATGATGGGTTAGATGCTGATATAAATCCTTGGTATCCAACAGACCTCATAAATCCTGAACCAGTAGCACCATCAGTTCCTGTTTCAGGCAGTACAGAAGATACACCACCAAAGTGCATTCCACTCGCAGTACTTTCACCACCTATAAATAAACTACCCGCCATTGTGTTGTCATTACCTGACATAAAAGAGTTAGCACCATCAAATACGGAACCACTATTGAAAGCAATAGAATCTGCTATGTTATTGTTTGAGTCATAAAACTCAACCATAAACTCAAATGTTTCAGGTCTCTTATGTTGAAATTCTGCTGGCATTTCTTTTTCAAATGAAAAGTATGATGGTGAAAAACCAGTATCGGTTGCTGGTGAAACTGAAACATCTGCTATATACCATTCTCCCTCAATAACCCTAAACTGAACTACAGCGTTTCCATTTCTATCAGGAACAAACTCTGTTGTTACAGTTTTGAAATCAACCTCAACATCATCCGTATTTAGTATTTCTAAAGAACCTAATCTTTTTCCGTATTGTGATGGTTCCACTATCTTATTAGAGGTTTCCGAATCAATCAATGGTGATGATGCTTGGTACATAGATGAGCCTGATATGTAAGGTAGTAACAATGCTCTGTTGTTAGAACCTTTCCTACCATAAGCAGTAAATGTTAGGTTGTAGTCTAAACCAGCAGTCAAATTAAATCTATAATCATCCTTTAGTTGAAATCTTAATTGTTTATCAAAGTCAGCTATACTACCAGAAAGTTTTACAGCATCTAATAATATATTGTTATCAAAATTAGCAGTCTCCGTAGAACTAGCAGTTAGTCCGTTGTCGTTACCAAACTTATCAAAGTAAGTATTTATATCTGCTTGGTTTTCAAAGTAACCACTTCTTTCTCCTCTTCCAACAGAATTTAAATCAACCATAAGCTCAGACGATTCAACTGGTAACTCTGCTAGTACTTTGAAATCATCAAATGAACCCTCTGGTCTTACATAAACTTTTGTTTTGAATACATCACCTGAAAATGTCCTCATATTAGAAATAGCAACATCAGCATAAGACTGAACATTTACTGTAGAATATGATGCTGTAGGTGGAGCATCGAATTTAGTTACAGCAGTTCCAAAGAATGGTAGTATTATTTCTTGTCCATCCGCATTTGTTTGTGTAAAAGGTTTTGTTACAAAAGCAGTAGAACCATTACTAAGGTCTTCTATAGACATCGTATGTGCTGAATTTAGAGTAGGTGGAAATGTAAGCTTTAGTTCATTGAATTGGTCTTGATTATATTTTGAACTATCTATACTTTTTAGTATAATCTGTCCATCTATTTCTTTTGTACTAAAAGAGTGTGCTGTTGATTTGAAGCTAAAAGGGAATTGTTCAGGTGAATTGAATTTAGCAATATGTCCAGCCCTTTTGAATAAACTAAACTTTCTCTTTCCCTTTTTAGCTTTGAAAGACTTTTTCATTCTACTAAATTTGCCAGTCTTTCCTTTTGATTGTACAATTTTTGTACTTGTTTCTGCTAAAGCACCTTGTTTTGGTTCTTCTGTACTAAATTCTTTGAAAGAAAATCCATCTGCTGGAACACCTTCTACATTGAAAGCATCCGTTACTATAGGAGCAGCAGGGTCTGTCCTCTCCATAGTTCCTAACCTTTTTTCGGTTATACTTACCTGAGGTTGTGTGTAAAATCTTATGGGTTGTGTATTTACAGCTACTGGATTTATTATAACTTCTTTAGTAAGCCTAACATTATATACACCTTGAAACTCTTCTGGTATAGGTTCAGTATCAGCAAATAAACCAGGAGCTGTGGGTATTGAGTCTAACTCTCCTACAACAATAAGATTAGCAGGACCAGCTGCTGTATCACTGTATACCTCTACCGATATCCTACGGGATGTACCCTCTAAATAATCAGCAACAGGTTCGTGATATATTGAGTTACCTTCCCCATCAACAAAGTCAAATTGTAACTCTACACCATTAGCCATATATGGTCCTGTCTCTATAAGAAAAGAGCTCTTTCCTTGAGGTAAACTTTGTGGCATATCGGAAATGATGATATGTGGTGATGTGTTTACATCATCAATCAGTACATCTAATTCGTCTAAGTCTTTTAGTGGTTGAAATCTTTTTACGATACTCATAACTATAAATATAAAACTTTTGAAAAAGAATACTTATTTATATATACAACATATGGAGATTATCGGTATGAAAAAGAAATATTCATTTACTATAGAAGAGTCGCTGATGGATTGGTTCAGAGTCTATGTTAGAGAAGAGAGCACCACGATGAGCGCTGTCTTGAATCAATATGTTCTAAGTTTGAAAAGGGGACAAGTAAAACCAAAAAGAGTTATGTACTCTAGTCAAATAAGACATTAGAGAAAGTATTCTCTTTCTTTATCTCCAATAAGGTATCTACAGCATCTCTCATAGAATCTATATGAGAAACAATCATAGTAAACTGAAATTGTGATTTTAGATACTGAAATAGATTATATACAGAATTTAGGTTATCTGAGTCCATAGTTCCCCAACCCTCATCTATAGCTAAGAAGTTAGGTGCTGGTAGGTTAGAAACATTTATCAATCCTACACGCATAGCTAGTGATGATATGAATCTTTCCATACCACTACTTAGTTCAAGAGGCCAGACATTATCGTCATCATATACAATATAACAATTTATATTTTTACCATCCATCTCTAATATCAAAGAAAAGTCTACAATCTGTGAAAGTATATCGTTTACAGCACCTTCGATGGTTGGTATTGCTTTTGATATAAGTTCGTAAGGTATACCATCTCTTTTGATAGCATCCATATAATATTGATAAGCAGCGTACTTATCTTCTAACTCTTCTACCTTTTTGATATTAGACATTATGTTTCTACGATTGGTTTCTAAAACTTTTATTTCACCATTTACTTTTTGTAGTTTGGTATCTAAATTATCTATTGTCATCTCTAAAGAGTTTGATTCTCCTTCTAATCCATCTATCTCTTTTTGTAATCCGATATTATATTGTATATCTTTTTCTTGTTCGTTGTATAAATTTATTTTGTCTTCAATGATTGCTAATTGACTAATAAGGTTTTTCTTTCTTTCCTTAGTTAGCTTTTGGTCACTATCTACTTTACTGATATTAGAAGTCAATAGACTAAAACTCTGAATACATTCATCCATCTGTTGTTTGTGAGCAGTAATATGAGACAGTCCGTTTATGATACTTTCTAATGAGTCTGATTTTTTCACAAACTTATCTGCTAAATCTTTATCTTCGTTTAGTTTTTTCTTAGTCTCCATAGCATCCAATGTAAACGGATTACTCATGCAATAAGAACAATCGGTATCGTATTCTAAATTACCTAACTTATTTATCTTATCTAATTTATTCTGAACTTCTATCTTTAGTTTGTCAATCTCAATCTGATTGTTTCTTTTTTCTAAAGTGTATTGTTCTAATTGTGCAAACTTCTTATCAATCTCATTCTCTTTGTAGATATTTATCTTTTCGGTTAGTTCAGTTTCTTCTACTTTGTATTGTTCAGAAAGAGTTTTTAGTTTTCCTACTTTAGTATCTACCTCAGAAAGTTCATTTGTTAGTCTAACTTTTTCTTCTTCCAACTCAGAAATGTTTAGAGCAGAATTGTCTACCTTCATCATCTTTTTAGTCAAATCAATTATTAGTCTATCTACCTCTTTCTTTTCAGATATATTTTCAGTTTTATCTTTCGATAACTTTCTAGAATCCTTTCTAAATTCAGATAGGTTTTCTTTTATATCTGCTAACTCCGTATCGTAGTTATTATTTTTGAAAGACCTCAATAGAGAATTTACATCTGATATTTCTTCTGCAGCTAAATTATATAATTGGTCAAAAACACCGATACCCATAAATTGTGCTAGTAAATCTTTTCTTTCTTTTTGTGTTTTGTCTATGAAAACTGTAGAGTTTGTCTGTAAGGAAAGAGCAGTCATAATAAAATCTTCGTATGTACCAATTACTTTACGGATGTTTACATCTGTTGTTCTTCTTTGGTCTCCGTTCAGAGATAACTTTTCACCCGCATCGTCAAATGTCCAAAAGTCTACATCAACCTTTACATGACCATTTCTTTGTTTCTTAGCTCTTCTTTCTATAAAGTATCTACAACCATCAACCTCTAACTCAGCCTTACAATAGAATTTATCCTTTTTAGTGTTTAGTACATTGATAGCCTTATAAGCTCTTGAAGATGTATCAAACAAACAAAAAGAAAGAGCATCTAATAAAGAAGATTTACCACTAGCATTAGGAGCAAATATTCCAACAATACCATTTAGCTTTTCAAAATCAACTACATTGTTTTCTCCGTAACTAAACATATTATCAAACTCAAACTTTTTTACATCCCAAGTGATACCTCTTTGATTATAATCATCGGCTGGTAATCTTGTGTTTAGTTCTTTGTTTATGTTCTTTATATCAATAAGTGTTTCGGTATCTACAAAATGATTTTGTTTTAGATACTCTTCTATCAATCCATACTGATAGTCCGCATCTCTTACATCACCAACTGTTATTCTTTGTCCTCTGACTTTTTCTTGTGAGGTAAGTGAATCTGTCCTTGTAACCGATACTTCCTTTATACCATATGTGCTATGAATTAGAGTCATAGCCTTCTTCAATTGTGATGGTGTCGTATTAGATACCCTAACTCTCAATCTAGCCTTCTTGGGTATGTCAGGACAGTCTGGCACCTTACCATCTTCTATGTTTATTGTATAATAGCCGTAGTCATTTGGTATCTCTATATACTCTGATTTTCTCTTCGCTACATCCCATAGTAGGTATCCATGTGATAAACCTTCTCCGTGATTCTGTTGAACTAATGAACCACAATAGGATATAGTTTCTTTTTTGTTTAGGTGTTGTCTTTTGTGGATATCTCCAAGCAACCCCATATCATAACCTTTGAACTTAGCAATTTTCACATCGGACGGTAAGTGAAAACCTAAATCCGTTTCTGACTTATCCACTGTTCCGTGGAAGAGAACAACCTTCGTATCACCTTCAACATCTTTAGCCTCAATGTAGTCGTCTTCTTTTTCCCATACATCCCAAACTACAAACTTTACATCAGCACATTTGTATACACCACTATGCTTTAGGTAATGTAAATCGGGGTGTTGTAGGTTGTTCACGATTGGAGATAAAACATCCATTCGAGAAAGATTATTTAGATTACAATCGTGATTACCTGCGATTAGTATCGTAGGACAGATGTCTGCCAGATTCTTAAATAATCTTGAGAGTTGGTCGACTAACTCAGGCGACATTTCGGTTTTAGAGTGTGCTATATCACCACCAATATAGACTACGGCATTATCTTTATTCTTTTTTATTTCTTGGTATGTTCTTTCGAAAACCTGTTCGTATTCTTTGTGTCTTTTTAGATTACGAATCTGTATATCTGAAATGTGGTGTATGTATTTTAGTTTTCGAAAAGGAACCTTTACAACAGTTTCTTTTATCAAGAATTATCCTTTATAAATTTCTTTACTTTATTTATTTTATTATCTGGCACAATAATATCCCAAGCAGTTTCTTCTTTGAAACTTCCCTTACCATAATAAATAGTCTGTGAATTTCCCAAATCAAATTTTTTCTTTAGCTGCTCTAATAATGAATTATCTGATATGTGAACCTTCCATTCATTATCATTAAATTTCCATATATTTCTTTGTTTTGCCATTTAGCTTCATCCTAATAAAATCAGAGAAAGTTGTTTTACCAACACCTTTTATAAGATTTGTAACCGATTCAAATCCCATATCGGATGGGTCTTTGTCTGTTAGTTTCACATAATATACGCTGATACCATTTCTCATCAGACTATCGGTAATTCTAATAGAATCATTTACAGCATCATCGTCTAATAATATATATATCTTCTTTACCTTTTTTTCGTAAATTTTCTTCATTAAAGATTTAGGTATCGTTTTACCAAAAAGAGGAATAGCGTTTCTTTTTATTGCTATAGCATCGAATATACCCTCACATAAAACGATTGGTTCATCCCAATTTATAAATAAATCCAATCCGATAACATCTTTGGATACAGGCGGATTTTTATACTTCATACCACCATCAAATACATCTCTAGCAATAAAGTAATTTAGCTGACCATCTGAACTGTAGGATGGAACTATTATTCTGTTACCATACAATCCACTTTCACAATATCCGATGTTA
>Ga0070750_10001791_pt1 | contig 11977 bp, 11 predicted proteins | sample VirMetDEL_Nov_24_FD_77013 | JGI IMG/M metagenome (GOLD analysis project Ga0070750, IMG submission 77013) | Aqueous microbial communities from the Delaware River and Bay under freshwater to marine salinity gradient to study organic matter... | ecosystem: Environmental > Aquatic > Marine >...
CCCTTATCAAGATGATCTTCTTGAAGATTTCAATGATTTTCGTTTCACAGTTATTCTAAAGGCCAGACAGTTAGGCATCTCAACGATCACTGCCGCCTACATTGTCTGGCTTATTAACTTTCATCGAGACAAGAACGTAATGGTTCTTGCAACCAAGTTTGCCACAGCAGCAAACCTTGTAAAGAAAGTTAAAAATGTAATGAAGAACCTCCCAGACTGGATTCGCATTACAGACATCTCAATTGATAACAGAACATCTTTTGAACTCTCCAACGGCTCGCAAGTGAAAGCATCGTCTACCTCCGGTGATGCGGGTCGTTCGGAGGCACTCTCACTCCTCGTTATTGACGAGGCTGCATTCGTTGAAGGTCTTGATGAACTTTGGACCGCTCTTTATCCTACACTGTCAACTGGTGGTCGTTGCATTGCATTGAGTACGCCCAACGGTGTTGGTAATTGGTTTCATAAAACTTATATTGATGCTGTCGATGGACAGAATGATTTTAAATCAGTTAATCTTCCTTGGCACGTTCACCCCGAAAGAGATCAGGCTTGGTTTAGAAACGAGACCAAGAATATGTCTCGCCGTCAAATCGCTCAAGAATTAGAGTGTAATTTCAATTCTTCTGGTGAGAACGTTTTACAGTCAGAAGATATGGAATGGATCCACGAATGTATAAAAGATCCCATCTATCGCACTGGATTTGACAGGAACTTTTGGATTTGGGAGAAGTACCAAGAAGGCTCAAAGTATCTGCTCGTGGCTGATGTTGCGAGAGGAGATGGAGCGGACTATTCTGTATTCCACGTTATTAATCTAAACACAATGGAAGTTGCGGCCGAATACCAAGGCAAACCTTCGCTGGATCATTATTCGGACATTCTTTACGATGCCGGACGAGAATATGGCAACTGTTTGTTAGTTGTCGAGAACAATGGTATCGGTATCTCAGTTTTAGAAAAACTTATAAACAAAGATTATCCAAATCTCTATTATTCTGTAAAGGGTTCACACGAATATGTCGAACAACATAAGGCAGAATATATGTCTAATTCGGTGCCGGGATTCACGAACTCTTCAAAAACAAGGCCACTTATTGTGGCCAAAATGGAAGAGTACATGAGAAACAGACTAATTACTGTTAGATCTTCTCGTCTTTTTCATGAATTTAAAACTTTTGTCTGGCACAATGGGAGACCACAAGCAATGCGATCTTACCACGATGATTTGGTTATGTCTTTGTCAATTGCTTGTTGGGTTAGAGATACAGCCCTTGAGATTGATAAAAGAGATGTAGCATATAAAAAAGCCATGGTAAATGGTATGTATATGAACTCAACCAAAATGAACACTACCATCAAAGGTCAAGACGGACACTCACAATCATTCAACGAGAAGTATCGAGAAGAAATTAAGAATGCAAAAGATTTTGTTTGGATCTTTAGAGGATAGAAAATGGCTTCAAATAATAGAATTAGAAGAAAAGGTAAAAACCCAAATAACGAAGAGAGCGAATTATTTAAATCGCTAACTCGTTTGTTCTCGGGCCCAATTACCACGAGAAGAACACAGACCGGTAGACGACTCCGCCGCAGACATCTTGATATGTATGCTTCAAAGTTTCGCTCGGCTTCCGGAAAGCAGTTCAAGAAAGTTGAAAGTTATGCTCCAATGTCTCAACTTAATTCTGCCATGTTTGCAAACCGCAACCGAGCAGAACGATATATAGATTTTGACGAGATGGAGTATACACCTGAGATTGCTTCTTCTTTGGATATTTATGCTGACGAGATGACTACACACTCTGCTCTTCAGCCGATGCTTAATATCAAATGCTCAAACGAAGAAATCTCTTATCTTCTTCAGAATCTATACCACAAGGTTCTCAATATTGATTATAACTTGTTCGGTTGGTCTCGCACAATGTGTAAGTACGGAGACCTCTTTCTTTATTTAGACATCGATGAACATGCCGGCATTCAAAATGTTATTGGTCTACCGCCTCAAGAGGTCGAAAGATTGGAAGGTGAAGATCAGATGAACCCTAACTATGTTCAGTTCCAATGGAACTCTGCTGGGATGACTTTTGAGAACTGGCAGATGGCTCACTTCCGTATTCTCGGCAACGATAAATTCGCTCCATACGGAACCTCTGTTCTTGAACCTGCTCGTCGTATTTGGCGACAACTTACAATGCTTGAAGATGCCATGATGGCTTATCGTATTGTCCGAGCACCAGAAAGACGACTTTTTAAAATTGATGTTGGAAACATTGCACCTGAAGATGTAGAGCAATACATGCAGAAGGTTATGACTCAAATGAAGCGACACCAAGTTGTTGATCCAACCACCGGTCGTGTTGACCTTCGCTACAATCCTCTTTCAATTGAGGAAGATTATTTTATTCCTGTCCGTGGTGGATCATCATCTGATATCTCAAACCTGCCCGGATCTTCATATAATGGTGGAATTGATGATGTGAAATACCTCAGAGACAAATTGTTCTCTGCTCTCAAGATTCCGCAATCATATCTATCAATGGGCGAAGGAGCAACCGAAGACAAGACAACTCTCGCTCAGAAAGACATCCGCTTCGCCAGAACCATCCAAAGACTTCAAAGAGTTGTTATTTCGGAGTTAGAGAAAATTGGTATCATTCACTTGTTTACCCTTGGCTTTCGTGGAGATGATTTGCTCTCCTTTAAGTTGGCCCTCAATAATCCATCAAAGATCGCAGAACTTCAAGAACTTGAACATTGGGACAAGAAATTTGCTGTTGCCTCAAACGCAACCGAAGGCTTCTTCTCAAAGCGTTGGGTTGCCGAGCATATGTTTGGTATGTCTGCTGATGAGTTTATTCGTTGTCAAAGAGAAATGTTCCACGATAAAAAGTATGCTGCCGCTCTTGAAGCAGCCGCTCAGCCTGCTGAAGAAGGTGCAAATGCCGGAGGCGGAGGTGGTCTTGATGATTTGGGCGCTGATCTCGGTGGTGATGATCTTGGCGGCGACCTCGGTGGCGGTGACGATCTTGGCGACCTTGGCGGAGAAACACCCGAACCGGCAGCCGAACCAGCAGGTGGAGACGAAGAACAGACCTTATTAGCAGAACCTCCCGCAAAGCGAGATGACGACGCAAAGCCCCGAGGTCGTTATGAAATGAAAAGAAAACCTCGCAAAGCAAGACGAGGACAACAAATGTCTAATGTTGCAACAGGCGGTGAAGTTCGCGGCTCAACCGCTAGAACAACCTTTCCGGGCAAGACAGGTTACGGTGGCCTTGACTCATTGGCCAAAGGTATGTTCCAAGAAAACCAGCAAAATGAGAACTTGGAAGAAGAGAAACTATTTACACTTAGTAATGATGTAAAGCAATTACTTGAAAGTTTAGTAAAAAAGGATGACAAGCATGAAGCACAATAAGAAAAGAAATACCGCTTTTCTTTACGAATGTTTAGTAAAAGAATTGACAAAAGCTATTGTACGTAATGATAATGACCTCAAATCAAAAATCACCGAGGTCATAAAAGAGAACTTCAAAAAGGGAACAATTCTCAAGAAAGATCTTGACATTTATAATTCTCTTCTTGAAGGAACAGGGCAGACAGAATATGCAAAGTCTCTTCGTGTTATCTACGAGATCAAAAGAGATTATGATAATCTTGACCGCAAAGCAGTATTCAATGCTCAGACCAAACTTATCAAGCAAATTAACGAATCTTTCAATTCTGGAATCTGGAATAACTTTATCGGAAATTATAAGAACATGGCCACAGCCGATATGTTTTTTAAGCAAGAGAAACTCCCAGCAAAGAAAAGACTGCTTATTGAACATAGAGTTGTTGAGTTCAGAAGAGATACTCTTGTTGAGTCCAAAATGAAGCACATCGACAACCTTACATATAAAACCTTTGTCAACAAATTCAACGATACCTATGCCGAGTCTCTTCGTAAAGAGCAGAGAGAACTTTTGACAAACTTTATTATTTCGTTCTCGGACAATGGTGTGGGCCTCAAGTCATATATCAACGAAGAAATCCATCGTCTCCGGTCTTCCCTCCAGACCTTGAACGAAAGTGCATACGCCCAGAATGCCTCAAAAGTTGTGGATAAACTCAATAGTTTTAAGGAAAGACGCTTAGACGAACAAATGCTTAGGGATCTGTTTTACATTCAAGATTTAGTGCATGAGGTAACAAAAAATGGGGATTAACGTTAAAATTGGAAGTGCTCCGGAACCTCAACCTCGTGATACATCAATTGGGGTTAATATCAACACAACTCCAAAGATTGGAGTTACGATTAACAATCCTTATCTTCACGAGATTAAGTTCAAGTTAAATATTCGTGAGGCACACAATGGTGACCTTATGATCTTTGACCACCCAGACATTGATATTGTCGTAATGGTGGAGAAAAAGAAAATTGTAACTTTTGCAAAAGATTTGGCAACCGATGTTGTCTACGGCACCTCATCTCGTCTTATGGAGGTTCTCCGAAAGAAAGGCGTAATTGCATACGATACCATTCAAGGTGGTAATGTTTATGGATCACTCGAGGGCCAATTGCTCGAGATGAAAAATCCCGAATTAAAAGAAAAGATGTATCCTCTTATCCTCAATCAAATCTCTGAATGGATTGAGAGTGAAAGACCATACTTTGAAACCGTTCATGACTATGAACAAATGTATGATGATTCTTTGACCCATCCAGACAAAGAAGACTCAACAGAATTAGGCAAAGTACCACAAGATGCAGACAAAGGGTCAATCCGTCCTTATATCTTTGGTGCTTATCCATATGGCGGATATTATTACTAATGAAACTTATCTTAGAAAATTGGAGAAAGTTTCTTCTCAAGGAAGAGAAATACAAAGCTGAATCTGGTGCGATTGTTTATTTAATCAAAAATAAGCTACTCGAAATTCTCAGAAGTGGAAAGTTTTTGAATAATTCAAGTTTTGAAATTGAGATACCCGATAATGTAAAGAAACGCAGAAATCCTACAAAGGTATTAAACAAAATAAATAAATTAGTTCTTAAAATTTTAGATCACACATCTAAGCCCATTGAGGCCCTAGGTGGCAAAATCGAGACAAACGGCAACTTGATTATCAAAATAGGTTTAAATAGAGATGGCATTAAACAAGGTAGCGTAAGAATAAATGAAGATATGATTGAAGAAATTATTCCTGCACTTTATGGAACAATTTCACACGAATTAACACACTCTGGCCAAGGTATTGATGCAACGATGGCTGTCTTTGATGCTGAGAGAAAGGCTGGAAGAAAAATAAAATCAGAAAAAGAACAAAAACAATATCGAGACACTATAAAAAAATACCTTCAATCTAAATTTAAAAGACTTGTCTTTAAAGACAATTACGCTTCTGAATACGAAAAGGTCTTAGAATCTAAAAGACAAGAGATAGAATATTTAAAATCAACCTTGCCCAATGACTATAACGCTGCAAAGTTTATTATTTATTTTCTACAGCCAATAGAAATTGAAGCGTTTGCCCATGGACTATACGCCGAGGCAAGAAAGAAGGCCAATTTAGATTATAAAGAATACAGAAAGCAATTCAAACCTACAAAAAAAGTAACAAAAGATAAATTAACAAAAGATTATTTTTCAAAAGCTGCAATGAGACAAAGAGAAACAATGCTTAAAATGAGAGACATGCTGATTGATACTTATAAGCCAAGCAGTTTAGAAGCCGAAGCCGGCAAAGTCAATCCTATTAATAGCAAATCAAAACAGATCATTAATAATGCTATTGATGAATTTGGATCAAAAATTTATGACTATGCTTTTGAAAGATATCCAGTATTAACGAGGTAAAAATGAACGTAAATTTTTTAGAATTTGATGCCGGTTGGCTTTGGTTTATTCTGGCCGCATACGGACTAACTCAAATTCTTGTATATGGATCAATCTTTGATCAAATACGTCCTGCGAAGGATGCTTATCGTGGATGGGGCAAAGTTTGGCATTGCCCGATGTGTATGGGATTTTGGGTTGGGGCTCTTTTATTTACGCTAAACGGCTTTACAGAACTATTTACATTTGATTACACATTTGCAAATTTTCTAATTTGTGGGTGGATGGCGTCAGGAACATCATACTTTTTAAGCATGCTTGTGAATGATGACGGAATCAAGATTAACAGCAAGGAGCAATCATGACTAAGAAATGGATGTTACAACCAGTTCGTCGCTGTTGCAGCGGATCTTAACTCGGGCGGGTCGCGCCCGCTTTTCTTTTGAGGATATAAAATGTCTAAACAACTTTTACAAGAATTTTACGAACTATGCCCCAATGGGATGTGCCCCGATCTCTTGACTGAACGAGAGAAGCGGGAGATCTCTAATGGAGCAATGTATCTTACAGGTCGTATCCAGACTGCCGACAAGCAAAACGGAAATGGCCGAGTCTATCCTTATGATGTTCTAAATCGTGAGGTCAAGAATTATAAAAAAGTTGTTGATGATAACCGTGCTTGTGGTGAACTTGATCACCCAGATGATTCCGTTGTGAATCTTAAAAATGTTTCTCATATCATCACAGATGTATGGTGGGAAGGCAAGGATGTCATGGGCAAAATCAAAGTTCTTGATACTCCATCCGGAAGAACTCTAAAAGAACTAATTAATGCCGGAGTCAAGTTAGGCATTTCCTCAAGAGGTCTTGGTTCGGTTCGTGAGTCCGCAGGCCAGACTGTCGTTGAAAACGATTTCCAATTGATCTGTTTTGACATTGTTTCCGAGCCGTCAACTCCAAATGCTTTCGTTTATCCAAAAGATTACAACGCTGGTCCAATTAGGATGCGAGAACACAAGGAAAATAAAATCGACAATCTTTTCGATAAGATTCTGAGGGATTAATGAATAAAAACGAATTGAAAAAAGTATTGAAACCGCTGATCAAAGAGTGCATCAAAGAAGTTATGTTTGAAGATGGAACTCTTTCTTCTATTATTGCTGAGGTTATGAGAGGCACACAACAAGCCCCCGCTCAACCAATTATAGAACAGCAACAATACCAACAGCCACAAACTCGCTTGGAAACCGATGAGGAAGCCAAAGCAAGACTTGCGGTAAAAAGAAAAACTCTAATGGACTCTATTGGCAACAGTGCTTATAACGGAGTCAATCTTTTTGAAGGAACAACTCCTGTCCCTGCTCAAAGCAGCGGACAAGGCCAAGGCGCCCTAGACGGAGTTGCTCCAAATGATCCCGGCGTGGACATATCAAAATTAATGAATAAAACATCAGCCATTTGGCAAAAAATGAACGAGAAAAAGTAATGGGTTATAACTACGAATACAAAATTAGAAAAGGCGAATCAGTTGAGAGAGCCGTTAAAAAGTTTTCTAGGAAGTGCAAAAAACTTGGAATCATCCAAGAATGCAGAGACAGAAGACATTATATGAAACCTTCAATGAAAAAGAGATTAGCGAAGAAGAGAGCCATCGCAAGACATCGCAAGGAAATGGCGAAAAGACGCCGCTAAACTATTTAAATTGATAGGAGATTAGACATGTCCAATATTTACACAGCAGGCTTAAATAATGTCGGTTCATACCAAGTAAGTGGTATACCTTACCTTTCTGGTGGTATTGATGCTACAAATGGTGCTTCATTGAATTTTCCGCATGTTACGAGATGGATTCAAATTTCTAATTCCGGATCAGCGGTTCTTTATTATTCTTATAGTCTAAATGGTGCTGCCCCCACGCCGGGCAATTATGGAATTGTATTTCCGGATCAATCATCACCTGTGCTAGAAGTTAAAGCAACTGAATTATATTTAAACGGCGGAACTGCTGAAGGTGCTTTTGTTGCTGCTGGTCTTACAAACCTTCCTGTATCACGAGTCAACAATATCTCTATTTCCGGTTCTAACTGGTCCGGCTCTGTTGGAGTAGGTTAATGGGAGAATTCGGCTGGGCATATATTGACTGCGACAGTTCCGGAGGTGGTGGAAGCGGCCAAGCGGCAGGTCCTACTGGTTCATTACAGTTTCTTACTGGATCTAACGCAACAAGTGGATCGGCAAGACTTTTATTTTTGACGTCAAGCAATACAATGATATTGACCGGTACGTTGGATGTAAGCGGCACTATTAATGCCAATTACATGAACATTAATGTAACCAACAAAAATGTCATTAATCTTTCTGCTTCTGGTGATACAAAGTTCGGAGACACAGAAGATGATACCCACCAATTCACTGGTAGTCTTCATATTACAGGCGGAATATATTATACATATTATCGTGTAACCACAAGTGTTTATACTGCTAGTGCCTCGGATTATCTTATTGGCGTTTCTTCATCTAGTGGCGTAACTGTGAGATTACCGGCATCTACTGCGGCAACAACAGGTAGAACTTTGGTTGTTAAAGATGAATACTCTTTTGTCGGAGGAAGACCAGAGACTTCTGCTGATCAAATTGCTATTTCAGCTTCTTTTGGCTCTGGTGATTTAATTGACGGCAATGGTTATATTTCTCTTGCTGGAGATAACGCATCTGTTTCTTTATATTCAAGTGGCGATGGTAAGTGGTTTATTATCTAGATAATATTTAATATGAGGGATGACTCATGGCATATAACATATTATCTGGAAATGTATCTTTGCCCGGCGAAACATTGGTTGAAATGTCGGGCAACTTTAGTGGTGCCTATGTTGGCGATTTTGATGGCGATGGTTTTGGTTTAACTAATGTTACATACGTTAGTGCTTACAATGGTGGACAATATAGAATTCCTTTTTTTGGAATTCAAAGAAATGGTGACTGGTCTTTAACTGGAAGTCGTCATTTTGAATTTGATGTGGCGACAAGAGAATTAAACGTTAACGGTACAATCAATGCCAATCAATTTAATATTGATGTTATTAATAAGAATGTAATCAATCTAGATGTCTCTGGATCAACAAAATTCGGAGACACACCTGACGACACACATCAATATACTGGTAGTGTTTTAATAAACGGGCCGCTTGTTATCAACGGCGGCTCTGTTGTTATGAACAGGACCGTCGTATCAGCACCGCTATTTAACGCTGCTTCATCCTCGCATTTCATTGCTGTTCAAACAACAACAATTGGAGGAGCTAGCACAATCAATCTGCCGGCAGCTAGTACCCTAAGAGATGGGCAATCATTTGTGATAAAAGACGAAGAAGGTTCAGCCAACTCAAACAACATAAATATTGTTGCAAATGGTTCTGATAGAATTGACGGACAAGTTTCTGTAGTCATCGAATCGCCCTTTGGAGCCATAAACTTATATACCAACGGCAGCGATAAATTTTTCATTTACTAGCGGGTCATTTGGTCTGCTGCCTCCCTAATTAATACAGCGCCAGTGGTGTCTCAAGAATCCCGTATTCATCGGCATCACACGCCATGGCGCGCTTTTATGGAGGATATAAATTATGGCTTATAAATTTCAATTCGGCACTGCTCGTTTAAGTGGTGCATTGGAGCAAGAAGGTGATATTACTATTGCCACTGGCTCCGGTGCTGATGTAATTGGTGTTGAGTCCACTCTCGGCTCAGGTCAATACCTCGCACAGTTGGGTTACGATGGAGCTACCGACACTGGTAAACTTGAAATCGCAGACGGCTCAACTGGTGGTACAGTTTTCAGCGTACTTGACATTCTTAGTGGTTCTGCTATGGACACTCTTGCCGGTGCGGCTCTTGACTTTGATCAATCTACTGGTGTTATGGATGTTACCAACACCGGTGTTGCTGGTTTGATTTCTGAAGATGTAATTGCTGTTGCTAATGATTCTATCGTATATTATGATAGCACTGGTGTATTACAGAGAGATTCATTGGCTGATTATGCTACTGCTATCGCCGATGCTGGTCTTACTGCTACCAGTGGCCAAATTGCTGTTGTTAATGCTACCAATGGTGGTCTTCAGATAAATTCTGCCGATATGCAACTTGATCTTAATGACCTTGCTGCCGCAGCAATTGATGTTGCTAATGACTCATTTGCTATTCTTGATGCAACCGATAGTAGTACTAAGAAAGAATCTATTGCTGACCTTGCTACTGCAATGGTTGCTGGTAATAATGGTCTTTCTGCGACCAACGGTGTTTTCAGCGTAGAAGTTTCAGGTGCTGTTCGCCTTGATGGTGATAAAGTAGGTATTTCTGGCTCTATCGCTGGTGCCGGTCTTTCTTTTGGTGGTGGTGTTGACGCTATTGCTACTCTTGCTGTTGATGCTACTGAACTTGCTGATATCTTCACAGCAGCGGTCATTGACAATTCTGCTGACTCTATTATTTTCATTGATGCTAATGATAGTAACGCAATGAAGCAAGAAAGTGTTGCAGATTTTGCAGTTAAACTTGCTGATGGTACTAATGGTCTTGCGGCTTCTGGTGGTCGTCTTGCTATTGATATTTCAGAATATACAGCGGTAACACCTGCTGCTTCTGATACATTCTTGACTCTTGATTCTGATGGTGCTACAGAACAACTTACAACAACCGACGCTCTTGCAACCTTGTTTGCTGGTAATGGTCTTAGCGCTGCAAGCGCTGTACTTGCAGTTGAAGTTTCTGGTGCTGTTGTTATTGATTCTGACGCTGTAGGTATTTCTGGTTCAATCGCTGGTGCTGGTCTTGCTTATGCTGGTGGTGTTAATTCAATCTCTACTCTTTCTGTAGATCTTAACGAGTTTGCTTCTGCTGCTGTTGATGTTGCTGCTGACTCTTTAGTTTTTATTGATGCTAACGGAGATGTATCTCGTCAAGACACATTTGCTGATTACGCAACCGCTGCTGCTGGTAATGGTCTTGCTGCTTCTTCTGGACAGTTTGCTCTTGACCTTAATGAGTTGACTGATACTGCTATTGATGTTGCTAATGACTCTATTGCTTTTGTTGATGCAGGTGACAATGGTTCAAAGAAAGAATCTATCGCTGACCTTGTTTCTGCAATGGCTGGTGCTGGTCTTGCTGCTTCAAGTGGTGTTCTTTCTGTTCAGTCTAACAATGTTGCTTTGAAGGCTAATGGTGATACTCTTGTAGAAGGTTTCAATTACTTTGCTAATGCTTCTTCTGATGCTACTGTAACCATGCCGGCTGCTCCAGATGTTGGTGATGTTGTTCGTATCAAAGCAGGTAATCTTACCTCTGGTGCAAACATTATCATTGACCGTGCTGGTTCTCATTTGATTGATGGTGAAACTTCAGTTCGCATTGAGTCACCATATGGTGCTATCTCAATGGTTTACGTTGCTACTAACGATTGGAGACTATTCTAATCTTCGGATTGGATTATTATCCTATACCATTGGTATATATTCTGTGGAGGTTGCCTTCGGGCAACCTCCCTTTTTATTATCAAATGCCTAATTATGGATAGCACGAGGATTATATAATGGCTTATAAATTTTCAAAAGGATCACAGGTAATAGGAGATCTAAAAGCAGCAGATGACACTGAAAGAAATACTCTGATTGACTTTGGTGAAGACCAAATTAATTTTGAAACATCGGGCTCTGTTCGTCTCCAGATAAACAATAATCACCTTTCATCTTCATTGGCCCTCAGCGCATCTGCAATTAATATTCAAGAAGGAATTAATGTCGCAGGTCAAAACGTTCTTGACAATGAAGGAAATCTTTCTGTTGGGAGTATCACTCTTGTAGATCAAAATGGGCCTCTTTATCAAATGCCTTCTGGAGATGGAAATCCTGATGAGGTTATGGCGACAGACGGAGCAGGAAATGTTTCTTATAGACCTGTTGATGAACTAGGTGCTGCCTCATTTCTTCACTTTGGTTACAATCCTAGTTTTCAAAACTCTACACCGATTGAGACCACAACCGTTAATGGTTCCACAAACGACTATGGATACAGAATGCCTCTAAGTGGAGTAATAACGCACTTAACATGTCAACTTCAATTTAATGCTTCCAATGGCTCAACTTATGAGTTTATCG
>Ga0070750_10001797_pt1 | contig 11965 bp, 8 predicted proteins | sample VirMetDEL_Nov_24_FD_77013 | JGI IMG/M metagenome (GOLD analysis project Ga0070750, IMG submission 77013) | Aqueous microbial communities from the Delaware River and Bay under freshwater to marine salinity gradient to study organic matter... | ecosystem: Environmental > Aquatic > Marine > Coastal...
CATCAAAATGATTATCCATCCAGGTTCGTGTCACCATTGTGCTGGGTGTAAGAAGAATGTAATCATCAGGCATGTCATCAGCTAATCTTGCAGCTACAGCTTTGAGAGCTCCTTGATAACCTGGAAACAAACCTTCCGCAGATGTAAATGGCCCGGGAACTTTACTCATTCTTAATTCATAACCATCTAAAGCTGTCTTGTAGTATGGATTTTTTACCAATTCATCCAAAAACTGGGTAGGAGTTTTACCACTGTCTTTAATTCTTTGTGCTGCTCTTGCTTGTGTAACACTTAATTTTGTAGAATCAATGCCCATTTCCATAGCTTTGGCTGCAACAACTTGATCGGCAACAAAATCAGCAAAAACATTTCGATAATCACCTGTAGCCTTTGCTGCTTCTCTTACTTCTTGTGTTGCTTTACCTGTGATGATTGGAAAATTACCACCTGTCTTTGCAGTTTCATCAACAATAGCAATAGCATCTCTCATACCTTTGGCATTCATTGCCATCTTTGCACCTTTAGCAGGCTGAAGTAATGAAAGAGCGCCAGTAAATGGAACAAACAATTCAGCAACAGTTCCAGCTGCAAATTGTGCAAGTTCTGCTTCTGGTGTGCCACCTGAGAACTTCTTCATTGCAACTACATCATTACCTAAACCACGTCCAGTTGCAATCTCTACAGCCAACTCTTCAATGTAAGATAAATCTGCAGTGGATGGTGCTCTGGTTCCAAAAGGTGCCATTTCAAATACAGATTCTTCTTCTTCTGGCTTTTCTCTTCCACCTAAAATAAAGAATCCAACAGGTGTTAAACCTAATCCAAGCGGTATTCTTTCTGCAGGTTCTTCGCGTTGTTCTGCATCTGGTGCATACACAATGTCTTGGTATTCACGTTGTGATTGATAGTAATCAGATGTAAGTAATTCACCAACTGTATCAAAGAAGTTTATTATGCCACGCTGTGTTTCGGCCACATAATAATCAGCAATGTCCAAACTATCCATGACAGGTTTCGTAAGGCTTCTCATCAATCCTGCAGCGTTTCTGGCCACATTTCCGATTTGGCTCTCAGTAATTGCATCAGGATCTTGTATCAAACCAGCTTCAATCATTTCTGCTTTGATTTGTGTAGGTGGTGCATCTGTCATGACACTGAATAGCAAATCAGCGATTTGTTGTTTTGCATATGCAGGTGCTGTATCTTCACCAAGATAGTATTCTGTAAGCTGTGCTCTACTTAGTTCGTTGTTTGGTTCAGCATCTAAACCTGGAGGGAAAGTTTGTTTTACCAACTCAACCATCAACAGATTTGCAGATGTTTCTGCTGCTGTTTCTTCTTCTGGTGTTAGCCTGTCTCTACCTTCTAATCGTTTTGTTTGGCTAAGCATCTCATCTCTGATTTGCTGCAATCTGGCTTCTTTCAATCTATCAAAATAATCTTTCGTATTCAGCCCAGTGTTTTGTATGCCTTCCAAAATGTCTTGTCTGTTCTGTTGTTGTTGTGCTCTGATTTGTCTAACTTCTGGCCCTGGCACAACTATCTGTGGTTTTAAGGCTTCACCTATGGCTGAAATACCTAAGCCTTTCGCACTCTCTGGCCTTCTAAGTAAATCAACTTCCCTTGAAGGTGGTATTATGGGTGGCTGTGGTTGAAAGCCTCCAGGGCGTGCCTGGCGTGGTGATTCTGAAAAGGATGATGCGAATGCATAATCTTCTGCAGTTTCTTGATCACCAATAAAATCATCAATAAACTTTTCTCTTTCTCTAAATGCAGCCATCCAATCCAAAGATGCATCTGTATCATCAGGTGGTGCATCAGTTAGTTTGACACCTCCGCCTTCTTCGTAAGCTTTGATTGCCTGATCTCTGAGGCCAAGGATTGCAACACCATCTACAGTTATTGTTCTTCTAGGAGGTAGATTCTTTTGCTGAATAGCATACTTGTAAGCCTGATCATACAGTTGTTGCTGTTGTTCTGTCAATGCCTCAGGTGTAACAAACCTTTGCAACTCTCTTTGTTGCATCAAACCTTCACGGCGTAATCTTGAAAGTTCTTCAAATCCCACAGGTGCAGGTGTGGTTTCTTCTCCAATACCTCTTTCACCAATAGGTGCAGGTGGCATCTTAACACCTAAATCTGCCAATCTTTGTTGTTGTTCAATTGTCAGTTCTTCTGTAGGAGGTGGTGTAAGTAGTGAAGGTTCTTCAACTTCTGGGACAACACCGGTTATTTCATTGAATGCTTGTTGTGCTGCATCTTCACCCTGATTTTTTAGAATGTATTCATATAAACCACGATCTTCTGCATTTAGAACATCTAATTCTTCTGGAGTAGGAAGTGCCATTTAATCTCCTATGCTAACATTTCTGATGCTTTCGTATTTTGCTTGAATCTTTCCAATAGTGCTGCAAGCAATTCATCATCTTGCTTTATTGCATTACCTAATGCATCGTATTCGAAACTCTGAACAGGTGCTGTGGCTTGATCAGCTGGTAGTGGCTCCAAAGTGTTTGGATCTACAACAGGCTGTGGAAAAGGTTGAGGTGTAAATCCAGGTGGGCCTCCTGGAGCACCAGCAGGAACCTTACCACTTTCAGGTAGAGCTTGGAATGCTGGATTCTCTTCAAGAACTTCATCAGTTATTTGTTTTCTAAATTCTTCTTTTGATAAGACATCAGCAGGACGAGCAGGATCTTTTGGAACTGTCTTCTTGTAATCTTCAATTCCTTTTCTTAATGCCAATTCAAATGCTTCATCATCAACAGTGCCGTCTTCTTTTGCTAATAGCTTTCTCATTTCGGCATAAACATCTAAATCAGGATTTGGATTTGCTAATTGTTCTGCAAATAACAGAGATGCTGCATCTAAATCACCTTCGTATTCGTATTTGTTGTAGATGTCATCACTAAATTCTCTTGATAAAGCACCAGCAATAAGTTTCTCTTCTGTATTCAGGCTGTCATAGAGTTCTGTAGCTCTAAGTTTCTTTCTTTCTCTGAGTTTTTGTCCAACTTTAACAGGTGCAAATTGTTCTTGATAAATCTCACGGCCTCTTTCAATTGTGCTACCTGCACGCTTTTCTTTAATAGTAGCCAATCTTTCTTTTTCAGCAGCAATCAATTCATCAATATCATCCATTCCTTCTTTGGTTGATTTGATAATTTCTTCAGCTGCATCAGGATCTGAAGCAATACCACCCATTGCCTTTCTGAGTTCTCTTTCATCTTTCTCAATACTTTGCAATTGTGCTGCAATCTCAGGTTCATCCTTAACACGATTTAATGCCTGCTGTTTGTAGTACTCTGTATTACCAATTGCTGTTACAGGTTTGTCTGGTAAGAATGCAGATTTTGTAATCTCTTTCAATCGTGCATCTGATACTTTTCCTCTTGCAGAAGGATTAGCCTGTAATCTCGATTGCATGTTTGAATAAAAACTTGAAGCAGCTTGTAGCCTTTGGCCTTCTGTATCTGAAGGTAATGATGCTCGAGCCAAATCAGCAGCTTTAACAATCTCACCATCGTAATCACCAAGTGACATTCCTTGCTCAAGTGCTGCAGTGGTGTTTGATACAATACTTGTTGCAACTGAAGAAGGTAATTCAGTGTAATCTTTTGCAACTTCTTTCTTTCTAGCTTCTTCAACTTTAAAGTATTGTAGTTGTTTGTCTTGTGAGTTTGTTATGATTTTGTAAAGCGAGTTAAAAGAATCTGAATCACCACCGGTGCTCTTTATTGCTGCTTCCTGTAAATCTATTTTCTGCTTTTGTAGTTCAAGGATGTAATCACGAATAAACTTCTCTTCATCAAGCAGGGCTGCTTTCTCAGCTGCTGCCAGTTGCATTGCATACTGAAATCTTTGTTGATGAGTTTGAATGTAGCTTTCTAAATAGAACCAGTAAGTTTCTTGTGCCATTATTGTCCTCCATAATTTATGTTTGGATTGGCCATGTCAACACCATAATTTATGTTTGGATTGCTCATCCCGCCGGTTGTTCTATTAAAAATACTTCTTGCTTCTCTTGCTGATTGTTCAGTGGAAGTAAGTGCAGTATCCATTGGACGATTTATCATCTCATTGAAAGCAACAGCTTGAGACATAGTTCCTAAACCACTTGCAACTGCACCAGTTATTCCTTGTGTGAGGCCAACTTTTCTTTGAGTTTCCATTTGTGCTAATTGTTGTGCTAATGCTTGCATCTCTGCTTCTTGTGCCCTTTTAGTTTGAATGTCTGCTTCAGCAGCAACCTGTTGTGCTCTGTCCATGGCAGCTCTTTCAGCTTCTGCTTGTTGTGTAAGCTGTGCTAAAACTTCTCCACTACCTCGAGCACCTTCACTAAGTGCTTGTTGCTGTTCCATCCGTTGAGCAGCTAAAGCTCTTCCTGGATCTGCAGTTCTTCTTAATAGTAAAGCTTCTTCTTCGCCAGTTAAACCCAGAGCACCAGTTCTCTGCATTTGTTCGAGTTGGCCTAGCCTTTCTTTGTAGGGCTCTTGTGCTTGTTTCATTTGACGAGATTGAATAACTGCACCAGTTGCTTTTGTTACTGCTGCAGCTGATGCAAGTATTGCCGCTGTTGCTAAAAAACTCATTGTATTACCTCATTGTTTGCGTTCATTTTTCTAATCGTAATAAGCTGTGAGTGAGTAATTAAACCACTTGTTGTAAGTTCCTCTACAGTTGGTACCAAGTGCTATTTCAAACTCATGTTCTCCTGCACTTAATCCTTGTTTTAATATGTTCATTTGATAAGGAGCATTGCATTCCCAACTTGGTATTTTATTTGTTGCATCTAACCCAGGTTGCATTTCTTGCCTAACAAAACCTCTTGTGCTTGTTACAACATTACCATTGAAACGAATAAAAATAACAGTATTATCAGCATCATCCATGACGTCAGCAAGAGAAGTTTCAACACTATTATTTAAAACACGTGGAAAGATTTGTAAGTGTAATAAGACAGAGCCAGGTTCTTCCATGTAGAAGTTTATTCCTGCAACACCAGGTTTGATACCAACTGTGTTAGGATCAGCTGTTCCGTGTGCTTGCATTGTAATGCCTGGATGATTTTTGTAGAAAGGATAACCACCTTTGCAGGTACCTGTAATAAATTCTTGATAGTTTCCAAATGGATAATACTTACCTTGCACAAAGAAATCATTAGATGCCCAGTTATCAGTTGCAAAATCACCACTAACATTTAATCCATTGACATATTCTTGGATGTCTTCAATGTTTTCTTGCACATCTGCTGATACAATTGTAGTTCCATTGGCAAATACATTTGTTGGTGTGTAAGCCATTATGCGCCCTCCTGGGTGTAATGTGTTAAGATAACATTTGCACGTTCAATGTAGATTTGGCCTTCATAACCATAGAGATCTGAAGCAGGATTACAGGTTTGATCTTCTAAGAAAGCTGAAGCAATAACATCGTGGCCACCTGCAACAACCTGTGTTGCTTTCATACGCCATAATCCTGAAACAAATAACTCAACACCGTAAAGAGTTCCAGCAAAAGCTTCATCAACAACGATTGTTGTGGTTCCTGAGTATTGTGTAGGCATTAAAACATATCTATCATCAGTAACAACAGTACCATCACCGTGATACATTGCAATAGCTGCAGCATTTGAAGAAGATGTTGCTGCAATAAACATGTGAGGAATAACTGTCACATGATCCCATGATCTTCTGGTTTCACCTGCACTATTTAGTGCGTATGAGTTTGACAATCCAACAGCTGCATTCTTTGGATCGATTGAAGCATAAGCACTATTTCCTCGTAAGCCACTTGATGTTAGAGTTTGGAAATCTGCATCATTCAGCGCATTAGATGTAACATTTACTTTTGGATACACCATCCAGAATACTTCACCAATACCACTACCAGTTGAATAAGTTCCACCACCATGAGTTCCACTTGATCGTGGTAAATCACTTACTTGGTTAAGTATTGTTGCTGTATCAGTTTCTGTTGTCCAAACATTTACTGTCCAATCTAATCTGATAATGTCACCAGGTTGTGGAGTGATACCTGATGTGCCATTCAGTTGTAATTTTGTGCCATCACCAGCAGCTGTAGAAGTTACAGGAGGGCTGCTATTATGATTGATTGCCCATTCCTTGGTTCCACCACCAACTGCATTCGAATAAGCTTTGTATCGCCATGTGGTGTAGGTTGTATGTGCTGTTGTGAAAGGAACCTCGGTTTCATTGTATTGTTGTGATTGGTATTGAATGTTTGGATTGAATCCGATGTTTCTGTAATCAATACCTTCTTGACGAATGTTCTTTTCATTTAAATCAGCAGTGGCTGTGGCTATTGCATTGAAATCTGAATTGATTGTTACAGCATTTGTTGTGCCGTTCTGAGGATAAATTGGTGATCTATTTATTGTGCTCATTATCTTGTCCTGTTAAGTATTGAAAGTTGTCCGCCCCACCACATAAGCATTGTATTTGACAAACCACTAATTACTCTGTTCTGTGCATTTGGCACCCACCAGTGCACTGAAATGGTATGAGAACCTTCTGTGATAGGTAATGCAGCATTTAATTGTGTTGTCCAGAATTGTGGAGTAATCCAATTACTTTCAGCCACTGGGACACCATCGATTCTGATTTGCCATTTGTGCCATCGACGTTCAACTCTTGAAACAGCGTTAACTGAGAACTTATTGATTGCTTGCCATTTTGTTTGAAAGATGTTGGCTCTCCACGTGATGTTTATCATGCCGTTTTGAAAACTCTGAGTTGACGATGATGCTTGAATCCATTGTCCACCGGAGTTAATGTCTTCCCATCTAAATCCTGGAATACCATTAGCTCTTGGATTGTTTGGGCCACCAGATGAAGGTGAAGCACCAACAACAGAACCGTCGTATGAAATATCTTCAGTACTAGGAACTTGATTTGATAATTCAAACATCTCACCAAAACAATTATTAGCACATGCATTTGCAGCAATTGCATCTGTTCTAATGTTCTCTCTATCAAAATCACCGTTGATAGTTTGCACATAGTTTCCGTATGCAATATCAAATTCTCTTCCGTTGACAATGCTATTGTTTGTGATGTCTTTGACGTTGTATTTGTATCCCATTACACTTTTCCTTTTATTGTCTTGGTATCAGCAACAACATACTCGATTGAATAACCAGCAAACTCTATTCTGTTAGTTGTTTCAAATGCAAATGCAAACTGTGAAGCACCTTTGATACTAACATCATATCTTATTTCTGTGAATAGTGTATCTTGCCACTTATCAGTGCCCCAAATTGCTGTGCCATAAACTGGCTGATCTGGATGATCCCCTCTCTGTTGCTTCTCACCTTCTGTTGATTGAGCTCCTGATGTGATTGCTTCTTCATACCAATCTCTATCACGATAATAATTCAATGAAATCTTATCATTGCCTTGTGTCATTGCATACATGTAGATGTATTTAACAAATTTCTTGGTTGGCCCATATCCAAAATCATGCCAAGCACTTCTAAATTCAGAAGTTAGAGGCCCTTTAGCAACTTCTGTATCATCACTAATTCGATAACCTGAATTTCTTTTATTGCTAATTACAAACAAACCACGATTGATATCATCACCTTCTGCAGCTGCTCCTTCAAAGTTTGAACCGAACACCAGCATACCATCATTATTCGATGTGATACACTTAACTGGAAAGCCCGTTCTAATACTCCAAGAACCTGTATCGATGTGATATACCAATCCAGTATCAAGGGTAGCAGATCCGTCTGTGGAGAGGTAGAAATGAACTTCTCTATATTTATGTGAATAAGCACATCTTGCAAAGCGTAGAGCATTCTCACTTACTTGTTCAAACAATCCTGAAATACCTTCACTTACTTTGGTAAGCTGAAGTGTGTCAGCATCATATCCACCACTGATTAGATAGATACCAGCTTTGTTCACAAAGAAAACACCTAAGTTAGGCACAGATACGATTGAATGTACTGATTGTGTTCCGATACCTTGTACAAATGGACGAGCCTGTAAGATACCTGCACTGTCTGAGAGGATAATATCAATACCGTTCTCTTTGAAAACAAGTAATTGATTGTAATAGCTTATCATTCCTGTGATACTTCCACCACCAAAAGTTCCCATATCAAAGAAGTTGTTGGCTCCGTACTGATTGATAGTTCCAGGTTCTGAATAGTAAATGATTCTGTCTTGTCCAGGCCCACCATCTAGGAATAATCTGCCGTTGAACGTAGCGCTGAAACGTGCAGTATTTCCAGGAAAAAGGTAATGTGTATCAGATGTTGGTGCGAAAGCTCCTAACATTTCATCTGAGTGGTAATCTACGTATGTTGTCTGAGTATTGTTAGGAATGGTTGCAACAAAATAAAACTCAGAACCGATTGTTTGAGTTCGATAGATTCTTCTGGCAACTGTTCCTTTTGGCCCTTTTGGAATGTTTGATAATCCAATACAAGGACGAATTGTTTCATCATTACTACCAATGAGTTGTATTTTTAGTTTCCATTTGATCTGTTTACTTGCTTCAGATAGAGCACTTTCACTACCATCTTCAAAAACAAATGAACAACGCCACTGATAAGATGCAGGTTCTTCTTGAGCTAAACCATCTGCTGGTGCCAAACCTGCTAATTCAGATCCTAAACCTTGAAACTCATCTAAGCCTATTCTTAAAGATCTGCGTGTGTATGAACCATGGCTGTCATAAAACTCATTTGTGCAAAAATAATCAGCACCACTAAATGCCCAAGAATTAGTAAAATCAGGATCAGCAGTATCATGATCTACTAATCGAGGGTTAAGTGGTTCTGGAGTTGAAGGTGCAGGTAAACCTAATCGATAAACTTTCTTACCGTTCTTAATAGCTATTGGATTATCTTTGCCATTACAGATTACCAGATAATCACCAAATGGATTGTAATGTGTTTGATGTAATGATTTGCTTCTACTGTTTATGACAACTTCTTTTGGATCACCAGTAAAACCATTTGAGCCATTGACATAGTAAAGCTTACCATTGTATTCAAAGTAAAGCCAAGTTCTGGCACCACCGTGAGTGCTCCAGTTGTAAACACTATCAACAGAACCAGCTGCACCAAAAACTGCCTGAATACTTCTATTGGTGAAATACTTTTCAAATCCAATACGATTATGCCAAGTTTTAAACTGATCATTGTATTGAAAGTTAGTGAGAGAAGTTGCTGAATTAGGTGGCTGTGGTAGCTCTTGATTTAAGCCTAACTGTGGGTAGATTTCGTTTTTAAGAGAGATTTGCATTGCCTATCCTAAGTGTGTCAGGTTCCTAAATGGACGTGGCCTTAATTCACCTGCTCGGTAATCACCTTTAACATAAAGTGCAGATCGCTGAGTTAGATATCTGGAACTAATCTTTTCGTATTCTTTATCTGCTTTTCTTCGATAGTAATCTGCTTGGCCTTCGTTTCCGTGTTTGAAAAATACTTCTTCACAGGCTCGATAAACGAGATACCTATGTGTATCAGAAGGCATATCAGGCACATCAAAATCGTCTTCAAGAAGTGTTGGAACATACATATACCTTATTCGAATTGGAGTTTGTGATGTTGGACGAGGAAACAATCTCATCCTCTGTGCGTTTCTGTATTGTGTATCAGCGCGTGGAATAAACAGAAGTTTATCTGGATTGATAGCCAATTGATTACCACCACCACCAAAGAAATCTGCAGGGAAATCAGTTAAAGTATCCACATCATCAATTACGAAGTAGTTAAAGCCCTGTGTGGTTCCTAAGCCTTGAATCTGCACACCTTTAATATCTCTGTAGAAATCTTCAATTTGTGATAAACCACCGATATTGACACCATTCAACTGAATAAAGAAAACCTTTCGTAATCCATCAACACCAAATGCTGTCGTATCTCTGGTTGTAATTGTTAGCTTCTCACCTGCAGCAACTGTAATTGCGAATGCATCACTTAGTTGTCCTACCTGTCCTCTCCACTCGTAAGCCATCTTTATGTTGTAAGTTCCAGGAGGAAACTGATTACTTGCAAAAGCAGCTGAAGTAACAGAGAAATCTTTACCGGCTCTTGGAGTGAAATGGCCAACATCCAGTATCTGTTCTGGATAACTATCATACATAACGTAATCTGTTGGTGTGCCTTCCAAATCAAGACGCAAATCCAACTCTTCATCTTTCTTACGAGACAGAGAATAGAAATGTCCGAGTGCATTGGTTCCAATACCTGCCTCTTCGATGTTCCTGATGCCAACAGAAAGCACATCAACACAATCTGCAGGTAATGTTAAGTATCGTTGTTGAGATGTGATAGAGATGGCTTGTGGCACACCAGATGCACCTTCCCAATCAACTCGTGGTGTGTTTGATAATCTTGAAACTAATAATGTTCCAGCACCATCGTCGGCTTTGTCAATCATAAACAAGCCGTTGTTTTGGTTGTCAGTTGCACCTGTAATTTTAAGAATGCTTCCTTCGATGCGTGTGAAGCCTTTTACCAAATCGTAGAAATCTGCAGATACATTATTGATTTGGTTTATTGGAAATCTACCAGCTGTACCTGAAGGAGTAATTTCTGCTGCTGTGTCTGTTTTATCTGGATACGTGTAAAGATCGATTGTTTTTTGAGAGAATTCCCAAGGACGAGAAGCGAATGTATCCAGATAGATTTCATTGATTATGCGATTTACTTCTTGCTTGTAGGTGGTTACTTCAGGTGCATAATCAACAATGCTTCCCACCATGTCTCTTATCTCTTTTAAATTCATTTCTCACCCTTTGTAAAGAGGGCACCCCAAGCAGGGGTGCCCCAAGTTTTTTACAACTAATTTAGAATTGCTTTAGAAAAACAACTGTCTTCTGAGAAGCAGCATCACCAGAACCTACAGTGTCTACAGCAATGGCGTGAGGCATAGCATCAGCACCAGCAGTAAACTTGTAAAGAGTTCCAGCAGTGTCACCTAAACAAAGATAATCACCAGCAGCGATAGCAGAGTTTCCAGCGTTATTAGCGCCTTCAACTTGTGCTTCACAAATACCACTGAGGCAAACATTAACTCTTTCACCAGCTTCAGCATCATTAAGTGCAACACCGATTGCAGATTTGTCAGCAGCAGCTTCGATAACTTTAAGAACTACTTCAGAACCACCAGTAGCGACAACATCAAATGTTACGACATCTCCGAGGCCAATTGAGGCGTCAGCGATAAAGGTTTCAATTTGACGTCGGTTTGAGGTTCCAACACTGTAAGCAGTTCCTGAGCTATCAGTTTGTTCTAAGTATTGTAGTGTAGTAGCAGTAGCCATGATATTCTCCTATGGTGAACCAAGTGTGATTAAGCCTTGAGAACCTAAGTGTTGTACATAGGCCTGAAGACGAGTAATAATGTTTGCAGATCGTGAAGCGTATCCTGAGATATGCTCAAAATCTTCCATCTCAAACTGAGCATCACTATCGAAACCGAGTTTAATAAACTTGGTGTTCAACATGTAAGCGTGAATGTCATCAGCACCAGTTCCGTCACCGTTAGCAGGAAGGAAAGGATCAACATAAAGCATTGCACCAGCAAAGCTTAGAGCCAATCGGCCACCGTTGATTTCTGATTTGTTATCAACATAGAACTCTTGAGCGAACAAAGCGTTCTTGTAGTTACGGAAGAAATCAGCAGAACAAACGATAAGATCTGGAGCTGAACCATCTGGAGTATTGATTTGACACTGAACATAAAGATCAGTAAGATTTGAAATCATACCTGTGGTTAAATCACCTGCAAAATCTTGGAATTGATTGTTGTAGGTTCCAAAGGTGCCTTTATCAATTCCACCAACTACGTTTGATTGAGAGCCGAAAGCAGCGTTCTCAAAGAAACCGGTAGCAGAACCAGCACCACCTGAAATACCATTGAAGGTGTTAAGTTCAGTAAGGATAGTTGAACTATTAGCAATAAGTTGTTTTTCAACTTCTCGC
>Ga0070750_10001799_pt1 | contig 11963 bp, 18 predicted proteins | sample VirMetDEL_Nov_24_FD_77013 | JGI IMG/M metagenome (GOLD analysis project Ga0070750, IMG submission 77013) | Aqueous microbial communities from the Delaware River and Bay under freshwater to marine salinity gradient to study organic matter... | ecosystem: Environmental > Aquatic > Marine >...
CAATATTAGAACCATCGAAGAAGCTAGAGACGCTCTAGCAAACGGTTACGCTTTGGGCGTTTGTTCTGGTTATGGATTTTCTTCTCGTCGTGATAAGAATGGAATTGCCGCTAGAGGTGCTGGTTGGAATCACGATATGGCTTGGATTGGCTGTGACGATACCAGAGAAAGGTTGAATGAAACTCTTTTCTTGGTGCAAAACAGTTGGGGTATCTGGAATTCCGGGCCAAAAGTTCACGATCAGCCTGAAGGAAGTTTTTGGATTCGTGAAAAAGATGCTCGCGGGATGCTTTCCGAGGGCGGTGGATGGGTATTCTCCAACGTAGAAGGATTCCCTGCTAGAAAAATAGATTACACAATAAACGAGGTATTTTAATGAACACTTCAACAAAAGTGCTTATAGGGCTTGGTCTTATTGCCGCTATGGTTTTTTACCAAATAAAATCGCAAATTCCAAGCAGCGGTGTGTCAAACGACAAAATAGATGCTATAATAGTAAACACACAGGACGCTTTTGAAAAAGCAGAAAGTTTAGTTTTGGAGATAGAACCCTCTCCCGATCCAGACGCTCCGCTTCGTCCTGATCCTGATCCAGAAAAGTGTATATGTAAAGGAACTGGAAATATAATCCAAGGTGATGGGCATGTAACTAAGTGTCCTTATCATGGAAACACACAAGAGGTTCCCGTTGAACCAAACATTCAGTATTTTGAACCCGAAGCTAAGATATATGTTTATCCTAGACGGCAGGGTTTTCTAAACAGATTATTTTTTAATTAGGAGATTGTTATGAGTAAAGTAAAATCATTGATTCTTAGTCGTCGTTTTTGGGCGGCTGGCATTGGACTAGCAGCAGTTGTCGCTTCTGATCTATTTGGAGTGCAGTTGGACACAGATCAACTTCTTGGAGTGGTAACAATCGTTGTTGCTTGGATTGTTGGTGATACTGTTCGGGAAACTAAAATCGAAAACTAAGGAGTTGACCTATGGAATTTTTGTCAAGTTTAAGTTTGCCTCAGTGGGCTATTATTGGAATCGGTATTTACATGCTTCTTTCTGGAAGTATGAATTTTTCTCAGTTGTTGGAGTGGTTTAAAAACCAGTTTTCCAAAAGCGAAGATAAGGCTAAAGATAAGGCTAAAGATAAAGCTATCACTGTTGAAGAAGCTGATGGATACGATTTGGTCGCTTTGGTTTCAAAGTGGGACGACCTATCTCAGTCTTGCGAAAAAGCTGGATGTATGCAGGCTTGCGAAGAGTTGAAAAAGGTGTTTCCCTTACTAGCTCCCACCGAAAAGGGGGATATTCCAAATGAAAGCTAAAACTATCATAGGCTTGGCATTACTAGCCGTAGGTTTATTCTGGCCTCAAATTCAGGAACGGATTCCTGATTTTACTATTCCTTCAAAGCCCACTTTGGAGATTGTAGAGCCAAGTGAAGAAATTAAGGAAAAAGTCTCAAGTATTGCCGCACTTGTGACCGATAAGGAAGATAGGATGGATTTGGCGGTGTTTAACATGATTTTTGCAAAGAGAGTTTTGAATTACGAAGCAGAAGCTCAGGACGTTCAAGACATTTACGTGGAAGCTGCCAAAATTTTGTTTGACAAATCGCTAAAAGGAAAGTATAATGGATACGGGGAATCTATTCAAGACCTTTTGAAAGACAGTATGGGAGATGAAAACCATACCCTTAGTCAATCAGAAAAAGATTCTCTTTCAGAAGATTTTAATGGTTTAGCATACGTTTTATCAAGGAACTAAGCATGAAGGTATTAAGAGTAATCGAACTTCAGATGATTGCTGACAAAAACAAATCAATGTTTGAAATAAACAGATTGTTAACTCAGCCTGATCCTGAACAAGATATAATGGAAAAGTTGGTCGATGCTGTTGAAAAGTATTCTTCCGCTTCTCTAAGTTTGGAGGTAGTTCAAAAGTTAATAGACAGTGCTGCCAGTCAGGAAAACGCCCAAACTCCACCAGAGGAATCAAGTAATGAAAACTAAGGTAACAATTATTTTACTTGAGATTTCAGACAGGATCAACAGAAACCAGATTTCTTTATCAAAAGCGTTGGTTGACGATGGTGGTAATTTTATATGCAAGTACATATCTCACAAAACTGTAGAAGAAACGCTAGATGACCTTCTTCAAGAGTACACAAGTTTAAGCCTGCAATATTGTCAGGCTAATTTGTCAGACGTGGTTCACGAAAGAAACTCGACAGAATGTGAGGTTATATACACATGCGTAGTACCCGAAGGTTTTGTAACTGCTAAAAAGGGCAAGTTTGTACCGCTAGATGAAGATTTTAAACTGAAAGAAAAATATGAACGAACATTCGAAAGAACCCCAAGATCAGTCGGCTAATTCTTTAACTGCACTGTGCGAGTCGTGGTTAGATGAGATGAATCGACTTAAAGCTAAGTCAGCATTGTTGCTATATGTTGATGAAGATGGGGTGATTAGACATAATGCAGGGTGGAGTGGTGAAGATGGATCAATAGAATCTATCGCAAATATTTTCGTTGAAATGATTGCCGGTGGAATGGGAGAGGAAATATTGTATCAAATCAAAGAACAGTGCGTACTTGATGGTAACATCGACCTTTACGACAAGTTAATGACTTACTTTTCATTATTGTCTGAAGAACTCATAACCACTCATGAGGAAAAGGTAGAGATTGATGAAAACCAAATTGTAGTACCTCCAGATCAAACCTTTATTTTTTAAGGAGTTCCACATCATGTCTCATAAAAGGATCGCTTGGAAAAGCTGGAATCAGCAAGCCGATAGCTACATCGAAAGAATCGACCAAGAAACATTGGTTTTAATGGAGTTAATGATGGGTCAATCAGAAGATCCAGAAGCGGTTTCTGGAGGTATTCCTCTAACGCCAGCTTCAGGACAGGCGATACATACGCCACTTGGTATGTACGCTATTGACTCTCTATTTAAACCTTCAGATAGGTGGGATTGTTGGATTGGAACTACTAATTTTGGAATTACGAGAGCTATTGAAAACCAATTAAAAGAAACAGACGGTATAGAGTGTTTAAGAATTTTAGGTAAATATACATTTTTTGTAGGAATTCCCTGTACTTTCTCGTTTAGAGATGTTAGGATGAATATCGAAAAGCAATTATGTGTTTACACTGAACAGGAAATAATGACTGAAAATACCAGATTGACTGTAGACTTGCTTAAAGAGCAAATCAAAAGCAGTAAATATTGGTCTATTTTTGTAGGGAAAGGAGGTTGTGTTGATTATATTGTGGGAGACAAGCTAGATACCGAATATCTGGAAGGTTTAAGAAGATTGGATGAAACTAAACAATTAATGGGTGGAATAATTTTGAGAGGCGACAATGGATAAAAATATTGATATTATGTTTGAGGAAAAGTGGAGTTGTTCGGATGTTCAAAACATCATGTTTAAAGTGACCAACGGTTATCGGTCTAAAATTCATGATGATGATATTGAGTCTGTAAAAATGGAGACTCTTTGGAAATGTTTGTTGAAATTTGATGGCTCAAGGGGTAGTAAATTTACCTCATATTTATACCAGCAATTGAGCTATGCTATGAAGAATCTTTGGAAAATCGAAAGTAGGTACAACGCGGCATATTCAAACGAGCCAGTTAAGGCCGAAGATCAGAATAAACAAGCAAAACCTGTAAAAAATAACGCAGAGTCTATCGGTATTGAAAATCAAAAAGATGTTAACATGGAAAACCACATGGAATGTCTCGATATAATTACAGGCTTAAAAGATGAGCATCATCAAATACTTAGCCAAAGATTTTATAGGAATATGACTATGAAAGAAATTGGTCGTGCAAATGGCTATAGTAGGGAAACAGCACGTAGAAAATTGAAAAATGCAATAAAATACTGCAAACAATCCTCATTGTGATTAAAAATGTGTACTAAATGATAGGAATTGGAACTGCGACTGGATAATTGGGAATTTTGATATTTTATTTTTTTAACTCTCTTTTAAGGAGACTCAATTATGGCGGTTCCATCCCCATCAAATCCATCTAAAGTCAATACTTCAGGTGGTGCATTTACAGCCCAAACTCAGGGCGGTACTCTTTTAGGCAACGGAACAGTAGGTTCTGTTATCACCAAGGCTTTTGAGTTGTTAAACGCTGTTGACGACAACCCAAGAGTTCCACTTCCTGTAGCTGCGGACTACCCTGCTGCTCCAACAGGAGGAATGTATGGACTAGAAAAAATTCTCGCAGGTGGTACATTCGCATACCAAGCTGCTGGGAAGTACATCATTCGCACTATCAGCACAACTATCTCAGGTGTTGCTTCTAACGAAGTTCTAATTCCGGGTAGCAACGGCTCTAACGCCGCTAGTGCAATCATGAGATTCAAGCATGATTTTGGCGTGCGTTTACTTTCTAAGTGGCGAGCTAATGAGTTCTCATGGACAGGTGTTCTAGATAATGGAACAAAAATTCCTTCTCGTCTAAACTGGCTAAATGCTGCTGGTACTGAAGCTGAAGCACCTGCAACTCTTACTGGAGTTGACATGTGGGACCCGGTAGCTGGAGCAACTTCTCCAAATAGCGATTCTGCCGCGAATCCGACTCGTGCAATTCCGGGTGAATTGGTTATGAAAGTAGACTTCGTTGATACCAGTGTTGCAACTGGTGGAGACTTCTTCGACTACAAACCTATCACTGGTATGTAATTCGCTTGGGGTACTCGCTCTTGTGGGGTGAGTACCTTCTTTTCTTAATTTCTTTTCTGGGAGAGATAACAAATGAATGAAACTTGGGAACTTGTCGAATCGGTTACTAGGCTGATTGGAATGTTCGCCATTCCTTTGTTTTCTTGGGTAGCGTATAATCTTATGCAACAAGGTAAGCAAATTATCATATTGGAGCAGAAAGTGAATGATTCATTAAACAACAGAATGACTGCAATTGAGAAAACAGTTGGTGAAGTAGAAGAGAAAATCGACAGAATAGATACTAATATTGTAGATTTTAAATTACACTTTAGTGAACTGAATTCCAATTCAAAAAGAGTAGAGGATAAAATAGAAACTTTAATTAGTTCTATAGAGAACAAGTAAGACCACAAGAAGAGCGAAAGCTGGTGACTGTGGCCGTAGCGGGCATTGCCCTTGGGTTTGCCAATTGCGAGCCGAAGACTCATTTTTTAAATGGGTCTTTTTTTTTGAATTTTTGGATTTTACGGTTGAAATTATATTCCAAAAGGTGTATAATACTCTACACGAATTGCAATAATTACTAATATATAGAAAGGCATTATTTATATGAACGTCACGAAAGCAGATGGGTCGTCAGAACCGTTTAGCGTAGAAAAAATTCACAAGGTGGTAGAGTGGGCAACCAGCGGCATTAACGGAGTTTCGTTTAGCGAAGTTGAAATGAACGCAAATCTTTCAATTTACGATGGTATACCCACCAAAGAAATTCATAAAGTTTTGATTAAGTCTGCAAGCGACCTAATCTCGACCTCTGCTCCAAATTACCAATATGTTGCGGCTAGACTTTTGAATCTTCAACTACGTAAAGAAGTTTGGGGTTCTCACAATACACCTCCAGATTTTGTGACGTTTCTTCAAAACAATGTAGACAATGGTATTTATGACAAATTGCTAGACCCCCTTAAACCGGAAGGGGGTATCCTTTACTGTGACGGCGACCCAGACCTTCACAGGTGGGATGAATGTCAAGTTAAAGAGTTAGAAAAGTACATGGATCACACCCGTGATGACTTCTATACTTACGCTGGACTACAGCAGATGGTTGACAAATATTTGGTCAAAAATAGAAACACTGACAAAATTTACGAAACTCCACAGTTTGCATATATGTGTATCGCTATGTGTTTATTTGACACAGTGGAAGATGTTAAAAACGCTTACGACACTTATTCCTGCTTTCAAATCAATCTCGCTACACCCGTTATGTGTGGAGTAAGAACTACCAAAAAACAGTTCGCAAGCTGCGTTCTTGTTGATGTAGCAGACGATCTTGATGGTATTTTCTCGTCTGTTCACGCTGTTGGTAAATACACAGCCAATCGTGCGGGTATCGGTATCAACATTGGAAGAATGAGACCTATCGGGTCACCCATTAGAGGGGGCGAGGTAATTCACACTGGTTTGATACCTTATTTAAAATGCTTTGAAACCTCGGTAAAATCCACAACTCAAAATGGCATCCGTGGAGGAAGTGCTACAGTACACATTCCGTTCTGGCATTATGAGATTGAAGATATTATTGTATTGAAAAACAATGCAGGAACGGACGACAACAGAGTTCGTAAACTGGATTACAGTATTCAGTTTTCCAAGCTGTTCTACAAAAGGCTTATTGCTAACGAAGATATTACCTTGTTTAGTCCAGACGAAGCCAAGGGGCTTTATGATAGCTTTACAGACAACGCCAAGTTTGAAGAACTCTACGAGAAGTACGAACGGTCTCGATCTTTAAAGTTTAAGAAGAAAATCCCAGCCCGCAAACTCGCTGAGATTTACGCTCGCGAAAGGCTGGAGACCGGACGCATTTATTCCATGAACATCGACACGGCCAACGAACATGGTTCGTGGAATATTCCTTGTTACATGTCTAATCTTTGCCAAGAAATTATCCACCCCACTAAGCCTATCAAGTCAATTGATGACGCTGACGCAGAGATCGGTATATGTATTCTCTCAGCCATAAACTTGCTACAGGTGAATGGAGACGATGATATCAAAAACGCCTGCACAGTCGCCGTGAACAGCTTAGAGTCAGTCATTGATTATCAAGAGTATCCTGTTGTGGCGGGAGAAAACTTCACAAAGAATAGAAGAAGTTTAGGAGTTGGAGTTACTAACTTCGCTGGATGGCTCGCTTCACAAAAACTGGCCTACGACGACCCAGAAACGCCTCGCGTAGTGCATGAACTGATGGAAAAAATACAGTGGAACTTAATTAGTGCTTCTTGCGAGTTAGCGAAATTGAAAGGTGCTTGCGAAAAGTACGGAGATACAAAATATTCCGAGGGACTACTTCCAATTGACTGGTATAAAAAGACTGTTGATGAAATTGTTAAGCCAGAATACAAGATGGATTGGGAAGAGTTGAGAGAGCGAGTTGCTAAATATGGACTACGACATTCAACATTGTCGGCTATTATGCCCTGCGAGTCCTCTAGTGTTGTTCAAAACAGCACTAATGGAATTGAGCCTCCTAGAAGTTTACTTACCAGCAAAAAGGCTAAAAATGGAACTTTGAAGCAGATAGTTCCTAATTTCCACAAAAGAAAGAATTTTTACACTTTGGCGTGGGATATTACCGATAATACACCGATAATTAATATAGCATCGGTTATACAAAAGTTTACCGATATGAGTATGAGTACAAACCTGTACTACAATTATGATCATTATGAAGATGGAAGTATACCGCTAAGTGTTATTATTAAAGACCAGATTTATGCGTATAAATATGGGCTGAAGAATCTTTACTACGCGAATACCCCAGATGGGGATAAAGAGGATGAAGATCAAGACTTAGGCTGTGAAAGTGGGGCATGTGCATTATGAATTATTTAGAACATTTAGAAAACAATATCAAGGCTTGGCATCGTGACCGAAACTTGATTGATGGTTCGACAGACAAAGATCAGTATATGAAACTGATTCAAGAGGCTGGAGAACTCTCTGACAATATATGTAAAGGTCGTGATATTACTGACGACATTGGAGATATGATCGTTGTTCTGATAAATATTGCAGAGCGTAACGGTTTAGACCTGAAAACCTGCATGGAAATGGCTTGGAACGATATTAAAGATCGCAAAGGAAGAATGGTTGATGGAATTTTTATCAAGGAGGGTGACGAGTAATATGGACTTAAACAGAAGAGATTTTGGCAAGATTATGAGCATGTTTGGGTTGGCGGCGGTTTCGTCGCCCACTCTTGACGCGATGTTACCCCATGCTGTAGCATCAGAAACGGTTATCAATTCCGAAATTACCAACATTAGCTTGTCACAAGTGGTTGATTACTTGCCAGCAACACTGTCTTCCAAAGTACCAATTTTGACGCGATACCCTGCTGGCAATGTAAAATTCGAATTAGAAATTCAAACCGAAAACACCACTTGCTTGTTTTCCAGCAGTGATTTGCTATGGTCGAACGATCATGATTCGTCTATTAATAAAACGCAAGTCAAGACATACAACGCAACCAAAGAGGTTTCGATGAATAAATGTCGTGCAGGTGAATACTATGATTTAGATTTAATCATGCCAGTCAATCAACAGGGTAAACGAGGATTGAATTATATTTGTGGAAATAATTCATATAGGGTTGTCTTGAAAGACAGCTTATTAATTAAGTGGGAGTCTAAATAAGATGGTAGCATGGTGGCACTGCCCTGATTGTGGCAAGGTAACAGATGAGTACGAGAGTTCAAAATCAATTAAATGTCCTGAATGCAGAGAGAAAAAAGATAAATGAAAACTATTTTTAACACTAAAAACGTAGACCCTATGACACAACCTCTTTTCTTGGGAAAGGATTTGGGTGTTCAGAGATACGATTTAATTAAATACCCCGTATTCCACGACCTCGACAGTAAGCAAATGGAGAAGTTCTGGAGACCTCAAGAAATAGAGCTAAAGAAAGACAGGGGTGATTTTCAAACCCTAACAGAAAACGAGAAGTTTATCTTTACCTCTAACCTGAAATATCAGACTATGCTTGACAGTGTTATTTGTCGCGGTGTTCCAACTGTGTTAGAGTATGTAACAAATACGGAGCTTGAGGCTTGTATGATGACTTGGCAGTTCTTTGAGAAAATCCACAGTCAGTCTTACTCTTATATCATCAAGAACGTATACTCTGACCCTGTTGAGGTTTTTGGCTCTATATATGAAGACAAAGAAATCATGAAACGTGCCGACAGTGCGATAAAGGATTATAATAATCTAATGGGCATGGCGTGTGGTAGTAACAAGCTATCGGATGTTAAAAAACAAATCTACATGACTATCGTAAGCATAAACATCTTAGAGGCTGTAAGATTTTATGTTTCTTTTATCTGCTCTTTTGCTTTCGCAGAGAATAAAAAGATGGTGGGAAGTGCTGATATTATACGCCTAATCAAACGAGATGAGGCACTGCATCTTTCAACAACCCAAAATATATTAAAAATTCTACACAAAGAAGAAAGCGAGGGGTTTGTCCCAACTGCCAAAAAATGCCAAGAAGCCGCGATACAAATGTTCGAGAACGCGGCCAAAGAAGAGAAGGAATGGGCTTCGTACTTGTTCCAAAATGGCTCTATTATTGGCTTAAATGAGGTAGTTTTGCACCAATATATCGACTGGTTGTGTATGAGTAGACGGAAGGCTATTGGTCTTCCATATGAAAATGTAGGGAAAAACCCAATCGCAGGATGGACAGAGCACTGGATGAATAGTGGTGGTGTTCAAGTCGCTCCTCAAGAACATGAAAATACTGCCTATAAAATAGGTGCAAGTAAAAATGACCTTGGGAGTATGGATTTCAGTTTAGACATTTAACAACAAGAGAAAATCATGAAAAAGAACAGAAGGCTAGAGATATTGGAAGATGTATCTTTGGCTATAGCAGAAATTGATGTTGAAGAAATTTCAGTAGATAATTGGTATTGCCCAGCAGAGGCAGAATACGAAGACTGGGGCGAAGATTCAGAAGAGTACGACATTGCCTTGGCAAAACCGGGGCTTTGGGAAAACATACGAAAGAAGAAAGAGCGAGAAGGCAAGAAGTACAAGCCTGCTAAAAGGGGTGACAAAGACCGTCCTGATCCAGAGGCTTGGAAAAAAGCTCAAAGTGAAAAGGATTTTAAGCCTCATACCATGTATGATAAGGATGGTAAACCTCACGAGGCTAAGACTTACAAAGATCATCTTGATATGAAAAAGAAGGGCTACACTCACGACAAGTCCAAAGCTGCCTTTAAATACGAAAATCCAAAAACAGGCGAAGTTTTTACCTTCAAAAGAAAAGGTAATTACAAAAAAGACGGAACTCCTTTGGTCTTCAAAGGCGTTGCGGCAGAGTATCAAGGTAGAAAAGTTCAGCTAGGAAAGCCGTTCCTCACCCCAAAGGGGCCGAAGAAGCGTTCTGTCTATGTCAAAAACGACAAAGGGAATGTAGTCAAGGTGAATTTTGGCGATCCTAATATGAAAATTAAAAAGTCTGACCCTGCTCGACGAAAGAGTTTTCGTGCTAGACATAACTGCTCAAATCCGGGACCTCGCTGGAAAGCAAGGTATTGGTCGTGACGAGCTTGGTAATCGTGTCAGTTTGACACATTAGCAAACCCCGCCCATCTAAGGCGGGATACTTCAGGAATAATAGGATGGTGTAATTTTAGGACTTTGCTTATCTATTGACTTGGAGCGTGTTATGTTTAAATTTATATTTTTTTTCGTTGTTACTTCGTTACTTACTTGCAATGTGCAGGCTCAAAAGGTAAAATATTGGCTTGAGCCTAATGGTCGCATGGCAGAAATATCTTCTCAAGAAACTCATCGTAGAATAGATGAGGCTTTAGCAGAGATAGAGCAGATATGTGATATAGAGTTTATAAGAGTTTATGAATTTCGTAAAGCGAGGGTTAGATACTTTTTTAGACCTCAAGACCAAATACCTTACGGGGCTTTGGGTTTAGCTTACAAAAGTAAACGATACATCTTGATGAACAGCACTAGAAAGATTGGCCTTACACAAGAAATTGGAGAAAGAAGAGTTCAAACAGTAGCACAACATGAAATGCTCCACATGCTTAACTGGAAACATCGAACAGATGATGTGTCGGGTCAAGATGAATTATCTATCATGGACCCCTATCGTTTAGCGAAGTATTTCAACAGACTTGATGTTTATTATTTACAAAGAAAGTTTGGCAAGTACAAGGATAGAGTAAATAATGAAACTGGGGCTAAGGGCAGAAAGAACAGAGATGGTATTCCAGACCAGACCTTTGTTCCCGCAACATTAGCAAAATGGGGAAAGCAGCACAGAGAAGATGTTGTTGAAGGTAAAATCCTTCACGAAGAAAGAGATAGATTAATAGCAGAAAGAGATGCTTTGACTGACCCTGTTGCAAGGGGGCAAAAGCAGGCAGAAGTTTTGGAGAGCCTCGACAGAATTCTAGCACATAATATTAAGCAAGTTGCCTCTGGTGCTAGGTGGCACGCGATTAATTTTTACTGGGCAGGAACTTACGGTTACCGTTTTAATTATTATCAACCTGAGTAATAAAGGAAAATATAGCTGTGGAAAAGATACTTTACGTGGATTTGGACGGAGTTTTGGTCAACTTTATCGACGGTTGGATGGATCATTATTTTATTATGAACAGAAAGCCGGTGACTAAGTGGAACTTTGGAGAAGATTATGGTCTGAATAGAAAAGATTTCTACAGGTCTATCACTTCATTGCCCATAAGTTTCTGGAGCAATTTGAGTCCAACGCCTTGGGCTACTGAGTTAATGAAGGCACTTGTTGAAGAATTAAAACTTTTCGAAGCGGATAAAATTATGTTTTTATCTCATGCAGTATCGGAAGATTGTCGAGTAGGCAAGCAGTTGTGGGTAAACAAGCACTTTCCTGATCTTGGCGATTCTTTGATCACTGTTTCTGACAGTAAATTGAAAAGTAGGTTCGCAAACCAGCACTCTGTATTGATCGACGACAAGTTTGAGAATTGTATAGATTTTGCTAAAAATGGAGGAAGGTCTTGGCTGTTTGCTCGACCTTGGAACCGAGGCATGGCTTGTAAGAGAAGTGACGTAGTTTTCTTTCCCTTTAGCACGATGGATCAAAGTGATAACCAATATACCGATGTTTACAACTCGTTTATCCCAACCGTACAGAGGATTTGGCACTATAATTCTCACGAATACGAAGCCGTTCTAGAGCC
>Ga0070750_10001802_pt1 | contig 11953 bp, 36 predicted proteins | sample VirMetDEL_Nov_24_FD_77013 | JGI IMG/M metagenome (GOLD analysis project Ga0070750, IMG submission 77013) | Aqueous microbial communities from the Delaware River and Bay under freshwater to marine salinity gradient to study organic matter... | ecosystem: Environmental > Aquatic > Marine >...
ACAATTTACTTCTGGTACAGATAATGTTAGTTTTACTTATGATATAGGAAGTAACTAATGGCACATTACGCATTTATAAACAGCAATAATATTGTAGTCGAAGTTATTAGTGGTAAAGATGAAGATGATACAAGCACTTTACCTGATGGATATTCTTCATGGGAAGAGTACTATGAAAGTAAAAGAGAAGGTTTAACTTGTAAAAGAACATCTATTAATACAGTTGCTAATACTCATAGAGAAGGTGGCACTCCTTTTAGAGGTAATTATGCAGGAATAGGAATGACTTGGGATGCAGACAATGATGTGTTTTTACCACAAAAATTATTTGATAGTTGGGTTTTGAATACAGATGATTGGCAATATAATGCACCAATAGATTATCCAAATGATGGTAATAATTATATTTGGAATGAGAATGCGTATCAAACAGATACTGCTGACCCAAAAACACAAGGTTGGGAATTAGTAGAATAATTTAATGTTATAATATTATTATGGTGGAGATTAATATTTATCCTAAAGTTAAAGAGTACGAAAATTTTATAAAATTATTTCCAATTAAAAAAGCAAATAAATTTTTACCTGAATGGTATAAAGAACAAAAACTAGGTAGTGATGCTTTAGGTTGGATGAATGCAAAAAACTGTCCAGCAATTCAAGATTATGTTAGTACAGGATTTATTATTCCTTTATGGGGTAATTTAAAATTTGATATTTATGAAAATGAAGAAGATAATTCATTAAGGCAAGAGTGGAGTTTTTCTGCTACTGAAGTAGGAGAAGGTTTTAAGATAGAAGATTGGATAGGGTATCAGGGTTCAAATCAAAGTGATGGAATGGAATATGGTAAATCACTTGATGGTAAAACATTAAAATTACATAGTCCATATATATTTGATGTGCCTGATGGATATAGTATTTATTTTACTGACCCTTTTTATCATTTTAGGCAAGACATAAGATGTCTTAGTGGCATAGTGGAAGTAGATAAATTTGGAGAAGTAGCATTTCCATTTGAAATTTTAAAAAGAAATTTTTATATAGCTGCAGGTACACCATTAATACATTGTTATGTATTTAAAAAAGAAGATAATAATATTATTGTTACTAATAACAATTACAATAAAGATATTTCTGACCTACATCAATTAAGAAGGGATGATTTACATACCAGTAGAAATGGTTACAAAAATCTAAAATACTAATGATTAATTTATTTAATAATTTTAAAAAAGTAAATGTGCAATATGGTATATACGCTAAAGATGAAGTTCCTGAACTTACTTATCCTAATGTAGAAAAAAATAAAACTTATTCAAAATTATTGTGTCCAGCAATTAGTTCACAAAAGGACAAATTTTTTTACATAAATTCTTTTATTGATGTAGATATAGAAATATATTTTAATAAAGAAGAAAGTTGCTACGATTATAAATATAATTTTAGCGAAAACTATCATCCAATAAACAATAATGTTCACAACATTATTAAAGAAAGTTTTACTTTATTAGAAACAAATGACATTGTAACAATACAAGTATTACTACCATATTATTTTATTACAGATACAAAAGATTTAAACATTACAATATTAGACCCCAATTTAAAAACAAGTAATTTAGAATTTTTATCAGGTAGTTTTAATATATACAGTTGGTCAAGGAGTATAAATTTAGCCTATGCAGTAGTAGATAAAAATAAAACAGCGAAACTTAAATTAAAGATTGATAAACCTATTATTAAAATTATGTTTAACTATCCAGTTATTTTAAAGTTTGTTTACTTTAATACAATGCAAATTAATTTTATAAAAAGTCATTTGAATATAGCTGGTTTTAGAAGGAACATAAATAAGTTGTACACAAATATATTAAAACGCAGACCAAAAAAATTATTACAGTAGTTTTCCTGCCACCACAGGAAATAAAAGAGGAGTGCCACCACACTCCTCTTTTTATATGATATAATCCTGCTTATGGATTTTATAATTGGATTTTTATTAGGTATTTTTTTAAAAGATATTCTATCAACTCTTAAAAGATTAAGCACTTGGGATTGGGAAAATCGTAACTACTACGATAAAGCATATTCCTGGAGTGATGATATCTATATGTCAGAGGATGACCTTCCATAATGGCTACTTCAAAATCAGGTAATGGATATACACAGAAGGAACTAAATCAAATGATATTAGATAAACTTCAAAAGATTGATGAGAAGTTAGACCAAAAATTAGACAAAGCAGAATTTTATAAAGTATTAGGATTACTGGTAGCAGTAGGTGGGTTGGTTGTTGCTGCCTTAATGTAGGAGAACAATGGCAACATTAAAAATAGACACAAAAACAATCATTCCAATAATTGCAACAATAGTAATTAGTGCATTTGGTTGGGTATTCAACTCGATAGAAGAAATTAAATCACATCAGAACGCTTGTGATGCTATGGTACTAGAGATGAATAGTGAACTTGATATGTTAGAAAGTAACTTTACTGAACTACTATTTAAATTAAATGGCTAAGATATAAGTATGAATATTATTAGCAGAGATATGTGGGGTGCAAAACCTGCAAAGACAAAGTATTCTAAACTAGGAGAAGTAAAAGGTTTAGTAATACATTGGTCTGCTTATCCTATAGCTGTAGGAAATCAAGCAGAGATGGACCAAGTAAAAGCAATACAGAAACTTCATCAAGTAGATAGAGGTTGGAATGATATTGCATATAACTTTTTAGTAGGAGATACAGGACAGATTTATGAAGGAAGAGGATTTGGAAACAGAAGTGCAGCACAAGGTGGTAACTCTAGGCAAGAGATTAACTACAATAACAAGCATTATGTTGCTGTGTGTTGGCTTGGTGGTAGCGAACCTACCCACAAACCTTCAGATAAAGCTATTAAATCTGTTAAGTGGCTCTACTCACAAGTAAAAGGAGAATTAAGACCACACTCCTCGTTTAAACAAACATCCTGCCCTGGTGATGCTTGGAGACAGTTCATTATTGAATGGGATAAAGTTGATACAGAGGCACTAAAGAAATCTACCAATGTAACAGCAGAAGATATAAGCAATGCTAGTGGTCCTGATTATGTTAATTCAGCTACAATAAATAACAAATTGTCAGAGATACTTGCTAAACTAGAGAATATAGAAAATAAGTTAAAGTTAGGAAAGTTGATAAGATGAGTGAAGAATATAAAGACCTTATTGAAAGATGTCTATGGACATTCGTTGAAACATTTGCTTCAACACTTGTCATTACACCTGCACTAGGCGTAGATATAAGCACACTTGAAGTTGCTGCTTTATCTGGTGGTGCTGCTGTTTTGTCAGTATTGAAATCATTTGCTAAGAAAAAGGTAGCTACACCTACAACAAAAATTTCTAGATAATATAAAATAACAGGGCTAAAGGAGGAACAATGCCTAATGTACCAGAAGAGTGGGGTAATAATTTCTATAAGTCAGGGTGGCAACCAGGACTAGAAGTTAATGAACAGACAGGTCTAGGTGAAATCACACATGTTGGAACAGACCCAGATTATAGAAATAAGTTTGACTCTATATTAAAAGAATGGGGATTTGACCCAGAACATTATGAGATAGAAGGTTCAGTTCGTGCATCAAGTTGGAATGTACAGCTTAAAGGTGGTAGGACAGAAACCTTTTATGCATTTAAAGGTATAGTCAAGAAGAAAAATCCAGGTCAAGATAAATACTTTAAAGAGTTGTTTAAACAAGCAAAGAAGAAAGTACCATACAAAGCCAAAACATTAGGAGGAGACACAGCGTTCTTATATTTTATGGCTGACTGGCAGTTGGGGAAGCGTGACTATGGAGTTGAGAACACAATCAATAGATATGATATAGCACTACGAGATGCAGTTCATAGAATTAAAGACTTACGCAAGACTGGTGTAGAGATAGATGAAATCTATATGATAGGATTAGGTGACCTCACAGAAAACTGTACAAACGCCTTCTACGACAGTCAACCCTTCAATGTTTCTCTCTCACTGATTGAGCAATACGCATTAGCTAGGTCAATGATTATGAAAACTATTGATACATTCTTACCTCTTGCAGACAAGCTAGTTCTAGCAGGTGCACCAGGTAACCATGGTGAAATGACTAGGTCTAGTAAAGGTCAGGTCTATACAAATAGATTAGATAACTCTGATACTATGCATTTGCAGATATGTGAAGAGATTATGAAAGCTAATCCAGAACGCTATGAAAAAGTATCAGTTGAAATACCTGATGGCTTTCATCAAGTAATGGATATCAAAGGTATATCTTGTGGTTGGACACATGGACACATGACTTCTGGCTCTGGTAATCCAGAGAATAAGATTGAGAGTTGGTGGAAAGGACAGATGTATGGCTTTCTTCCTGCAGGTCAATGCCAGATACTAGTAACTGGACATTATCATCACTTTAGAAGTAAGCAACAAGGAGATAGGACTTGGTTTCAGTCTCCTAGCTTAGATAAGTCTATTGATTTCACAGAAAGGACTGGAATGTGGTCTCATCCTGGAGTTCTAACATTCACAGTTAATGAAAAGGGATGGGATAACTTAAAGATATTATAAAGGTAATACTTTATAAGCCTTTTTCTGTCCTCTAAAATCTGTTTCGTGGTAATACTCCAGTTTATCTATAGAGTTCCACATTTCCTCTACTTGTTTAAACGAGTACCACTTAACTTCCTTTGTTTGTACATTGACATAGGATATTCCTACCTGTACTTTGTCAAAGTCTTTAGATTTGTTATACATTTCTCTAAGGTTTTCCATATCTGTAGCTTTAATTCTTTTAGTTCCTTTAACTTCAGCTAGATAAAGCATACCTCTTCTATTAAAGATGTAATCTGGCACTACTACTATCGCTGTATACAGCCAGAATAAGTCTATATCGTGTTCCCATGGACTTGTGCCTACCTTTAACCAGTCCTTTGGACTATATAAACCTAAACTCTCAAGATGTTCTTGAAATATCTTTTCTGCATCTTTGCCTACACCTTTTTTTATTCTGTCTTGATACTGTTCTTCATGATGTTCCATGATTTTTCTCCTTTGTATTACCCCATCTATCTCTTCTTACTATCTGCTTACGCTCTGTATCAGAGTTACATGGTAATTTGTCTATATGGTGTTTAAACTTTTCATTACAAACTAAACAAGGTTCATGTTCGTTATAGTCTTGCTCTACTAAAGCCATAAGACTTTGTAATTTAAGTGCTATATCTCTTCCCTGTTTATTTATTTGCTTGTCTATGTCTGTCACACTAAGTCTTCTATCTCATGTGCAATGCAACCAACACATCTACCATCATGAGTTAATGTAGTTTCTGGTACTTCGTTGCACTCTATACACACAGGATAATCTTTGCTATCTGGACTACTCATTCTTCTTCTCCTAAATCTTCCCAACAAGAATTGCACACGCTATGGTCGATATCTTCTTTATAAAGAAATCTTCCACATAACATACATCTTCCAGACCTTGGTGTATTTCTAACATTACCTCTTTTCTTTTGTTCAACCCAAAAGTCTTGTAGTTCTTTTGACATATCATTAAAATGGTAACTCAATTACTTTACCTCCTTGCTCTGCTTGTTTAACAAGTGCGTGACAAACTCTGTACTCCCACTTATAAACATCATCTTTACTTGTTTCCTTATACCTTGCACCACAGAATTTATTGCCTTCTGTATCTGTATAAAATATTGTATTAGACATACAATCATGTGGTGACTTGTGTCTTGTGTCTGGCTCTGGCTTAATATCGAAGTTATAGTTTGGATATCTTTTCTTAAGTTTCCTCTTTAACTTTTCGATATTAAGACTACTGCCAATCTCTTCTAAAGCCATTCTGGTGGACAATCTGTATCACCCCATGCTGTCCAACCACAGCCATTGTTAGTACCATAAGTACTGCAACTCCATGATGGTATCTTACTAAACTTAGGGTCACTTGCTTTCTTTTCTCTGTTGTCCTCTATCCAATCTGGACTGTTACATTCTGGACAAGTAGGTACTACAGATGTTACAACTTCACCAAAGACTTCTTCAATTATATCTCTGTCTTCATTGTTTTCATCAGTAACTTTTTTATACATATCTTCTGCTCTTGTCATAAATGTATCTATGTTACTTTTTGTCCACATCTCAACATCTTCACTAGCAACACCATTGTCAACTAATTCTCCATAAGCATTACTCTTAATTGTTTTTCGTAGTGCTTCGTTAGGTATCATAGCTGTTAGTAAAGTGTTGAGTTGATTACCAACACTACCAGTAGAAGTCTTTGGTTCTGCAACCATTTCATCAACTACTTTATTCATAGCTTCTTGTTCTTCTTTAGTAGGTTTAACCACTGGTTTCTTCTCTACTTCAACTTCATTTTTAATTGACTTAGACATCTCTTCTCTACTAGGTCTAGCCTTTTTGTTACCTTGGTACATCCAATTCGCACATGCTCTGCCAATCGCTGAGGTTTCTGCATTCTCCATCCACGCTTCATTGTTAGCAAATCCACCTTGACCTTTGTACTCTTGTGCTAATCCAGTAGCTACAGGAAATGTATCATCTGCTTGTTTAAACAATTCAGCTTTAACTATCACCCATGTGCCATCAGTTCCAGTACTTACTACATCAGTATTGATACGACCTTTAGGATTGTCTTTCCAAAACTTCTTAAGTCTTTCCTCTACTGTTTCATAATCATTAAGATTAAACTTTGCCATTACTTGTCCTCCTTTTCTAGGATTGCGTAAACACTTTGTCTACTCATATTTAATATATTGCCTATCTTTATTGCTGACATACCTCTGTCAAATGCAAACTTAACTAAACCAGTTCTTTGGTTTCTTAGTATTTGTGTAGCTTTCTCATGCTTGATTATCTTATCGTTCATAAGTCTCAATACACTTTCTAAATAGTCATCATCAACATCAGCTAAATCAGTTTTAACTTCATTGAAATAGGTTTCCCCATTTATCTTTTGCCATATTGTCATAACAAATCTCCATCTTCTTCTATATCATTGTTTAAACGAATGACCTCTTCATCAAACATTCTTGCGTTCAGTCTGCTAAACCACCATTCGTTTACATATAAATAAAGTAATGTTCCTAAAACTAGAAACAACATACCTATTGCACCTACTGTTATAGATACAAGCATTGCTTTTAAAAATATATCTGTAAGCACTATTCCTCCTCTGTTACTTTGTCTTGCATATATACATTTACATTATGGTTGTAAGCTAAGACAAATTCATCAAGCAATATGTTAACTTGTTTTGTATTTAGCTTATTGAGGATATTTGTTTTTTCTACCCTCTGTCCTCCACATGCGTTGGCTAACTGAATAGCCCATTTCTTCAAGAGTTTTGGCTCTTGAAACATATTAGTTTCCTTACTCATAATTCCTCCTTTGTATTTTGAGTTAGGCTTATACTGTTTCTTTATTAAGTTCTACCAAATAAACAAGGTAAGTGCCTATATCTTTAAGTTCTCTGACTTTGATAAGAGCCTCTGTCTTTGTTTGATATGTCCATTCCTCTCTACCTCCATAGATAGAAATGGCTTGTACTTGGTATCTCATAGTTTCTCCTATGTAATTCCTTCTATAATGTTACCATACTTTGTCATATAACTGTCAACTTTTGCTAACAATTTAGAGGTGCAAGGAGTGTTCAACTAAAGGAAGGAATGAATAAACTCCCTTGTCCAGAGTTCTCTTCTGGCTCTATTCTCAATGCATTAAACCTCGTTACTCTATATCGTTGTACTCTAAGACTTTGTGAGTGCCTAGTTTAAAGTTAATATAAAGCAACATATTACTTACTGTATTAAATCTATGCTCTAGTATCTTGTCTTGAGTTGTGTCATGGTCATTATCTTTCCAATGTTGTAACAGTTTTTCTAGCTTATCTCTGTCCTGTTCAAAGATAACTTTTGTTTCTTCGTTTTCTGTATACTCCAGTGAATATAGTTTTATAAAATAGTCTTCCATGTTTAAACAACCTCCTTGTCTTTTATTAAGTGTTTGTATTGTCTTGTTATTCCATGTTTAAAATAAACTTTGTCCTTATCTTCACACATGTACATGTAAGGTTCTTGTTCTGTAAACAGTCCAGTCTTCCATGCTTTTTTAAAATGATTTTGATAATTCTCTTTATCAAAAATTAATTCTTCCATGTTTAAACAACCTCCTTACTAAATGGTGCACCTAGTGATGTACCACAATCAATACACCATTTGTTTCCATTATCTTTCATTACTTCTATATGTTTACATTCTTTACTTAGTTCTATTAATTCCCAAGCCATTATTCCTCCTCTTCTCTTGTATCTTCTACATTAAATTTAATTGTTATATATTGGTTAGTGTCCTCTACAAACTCCCAGTCTGTATGTCCAAACATAACCTCGCAACAACTATCTAGTTCTTCTGTATCAACACTTGCAAAACCTTTGTTATGTACTACTTGTTTAAACACTGTTCCTCCTATCACAATTTTGTTTTCTACAATAACTTCTACCTACTGTTCGTTCTTTACCACTTCTATAATCAAACTCTGTCATACGCATACAACCACAAGTCCAATCTATTTGATTAACAAAACTCATTCTTCCTCCATTTCTGTTATCCAATCTTTTATGTACATATTTTCAACAACGCTAACAGCATCATCCCAATCTTCTGCATCAAACCTTACAAGTATTTTATATGTAGGCATTATTCATCCTCCTCTGCGTAATGTAATTCTGAAGTAAAGTAAACAGTATTGCCTTTTATTTCTACTGATACTGTTGGTTTTATACTCCAAAAGTCATTTAATGCACCTTCTTTAGTTATATCCATTATTCCTCCTTATAGTTTGTAATCTTCTGGTAAGTCAAAGGTTTCTATAATCCTCTGTCTTATCTTCTCTTTGTTTTCAATCCACCACTTGTGTGCTTTCATTTGTCCTCCTTAGTTTTGTCATACCATTATAACACATTTGTAATTTAAAGTTGTCAATAAAAAATGTCATTGTTTAAACAACTCATCTCTCTGCATTTCTTGTAGTCTTTGATAAGCAAGTTCATTTACAATTAGTTCTGGGTTTTGTTTGTATTCCCTATTAATAAACCTAACTGTATATGTCCTCCTCTTACTCATCTAAATAACCTTTCTTAATTATTATGTAAGTCAATCCTAATGACCACAACAATACAAAAGTTAAAGCTAACACTGAATACATTATTCCTCCTCATGCATTTCGTATAGTGCTTTACCATTTGGATAAAGCACTTCTTCATCTTGTTCACAACCTTGACATAATATTGCTTTAGGGAAGTTATATTGTGGTAGTGAATAAAATATTGTATTCTCATCATAAGTTTGACTACAATCATTATTTTTATGTACATAATTAAAGCAACTATCACATCTAACAACATCATTTATTATATTGTTATCAATATCAACTACTTTCTGCATATTGTTTGTGTGCATAGTAGTGCTAAATTTATCATCACAAAAAATACAATGGTCATCTAAATAACTTATTGTATTTGTCATTATTCCTCCTCTGCTACTGTTGACTCGCCTAGGGTTTTTTCAAATCCCATTTCTTTTAGCTTGTTTAAACAATGCTCTGTGTATTCCCCATCTTTAGTTATCCAACCATAATCCACAGTGTCTATAACTTGTCGCCTTATGTCATAGTTTTTATCCAGATAGTCCACATAAGTTTTGCTTTTGTAGTTTCTGACTATAGTTCTCATAAACATAAAGACTTGTTCATAGTTTAAGTCACCTTGTTTAAACAATCTTGTCATTATCGTTAGATATTTTTTGTCATCATGTTTATTGTTGTCCATCAAAGATTGATTTACATATCCTTGAAATTGTCTTATTTGATTAGCCATTATTCTTCCTCCTTACATTCGTTCATAAACTTTCCATTCTCTAGAAAGTATTTCATATCTTCCATAATCTGTTGTACAGTTTCTAATCTTTTGATTACATTAATACTGTCATCTTGTCCACCACTACTCCATTGAGCAACCCATTCTCCAGAGCCACCAAACTCGCTTAGTGTTTTATCTCTACTAAGTGTGAAAATATCTCTACCCCACCAACCCTTTGCGTTATAGCTAACTCTTATGTAATAAGGTGTTTCAATATATGTCCTTTGAATATCCTGTTTTGTTATATAGATATCCATAGTTTCTCTTTTAGCAGTCTTTAAATCAACTTTATCGTATATATCTTCCATTATTTCTCCTTCTTGTTTAAACAACTGGCTACTATTCTGTAAACCAGTTGTCATCCTCATCTTCTTCGCTAAACTCTGCGTTCATGTTACCAACAAAGCTGATAAAGATACCTTGTAATTGTTCGCTATCATCAAAGATACCTTTGACTGCGTAAGTACCATCACCATGAGTTGTTCCAGTCGCAAAACCAGACATAACATTTCCAAATCCCTCACCAACAAGAGTTCTCTCACAGACATTTGTATAAAAGTTTTTCTTGTTGTCTAATGTTGGGTCGTTTAAGTATTTGTCCTCTGCATGGTCATAATTAAATCGCTCATTGCCTAGTGTATCTTTCTTGATATAACAAGGGTCAATTAGTAACACTTGTCCACTATCTACTGATACTTCTCCTATAGTTTTTGTTTTATAGTTATTCATTTTTTCTCCTTAGTTTTGTTTTTCTTTTAATATACCTAATAATAAATTGCTATCTATTGACTTGATGAATTCATTATAAGTAATAATATTCGCATTCCATCTGGCGATTAATAATAGTAAATTATTTATCTCCCAGTTAAAATTGTTTCTTTCTTCTTCGTTCATTTTGTTTCTCCTTAGTTTTTGTTTGTAATACTATCTTAACACATCTTAAAAATAAACTTGGTATTTAAAAAATGTCCTTGTTTAAACAGTTACCTTATTTTTTCTATTTGTTAATCCATACAACATACCATGCATGAAATATTTTAGTTCTTTAGCTGATAATCTTGGGCTTATGTCTGTTTCTCCTCCACCCTCGTTCATTATTCTAACTAATTGGTATCCACCATTTGCAATATCTAGCTTGTATACGCCAACTGTTGAAAATAGTTCGCCCTCTTCGTTTCTATACCAGACTTGTCCTTTTCTTTGTCTAAAGGTCTCTCCAGTTAGATTATTTATTTGTGCTACATAATTTTGTAGGTCTCTTTTTGTTGTTCTTGTTTGCATTGTTTCTCCTTATTGTTTGTCCTTGTTTAAACAAAGGGTTAGTTAAAACCCTTTGCTCATTTCTTTAGAAAACTTTTCCCATTCTCTAGTGGCTTTGTCGCCATCAAGATTAGATAGTTCTCTTGCTTTGCTTATTGATTTCTCCAACAAATCAAATGCTGTTGGATGTATCATTAGAGGTTTGTCCTCTCCATCAACATGTACCTCTAGCCATACTGAATAGCTATTGATATTTGTTCTGGTGTTGTCTCCTCTAAGTTCTTTCATGTTTCCTCCTTTGTAATGTTATCTTAACATACTTTTAATTTAATCTGGGTATTTAAAAAATATCCTTGTTTAAACAACTAACCTCTGTACTCCTTGGTTAGAAAGAATGTCCTCCTTTACATGGTTTTTGTTTTCTGTTTTATATTCTGGGCATGTCTTACAGTAAAAATTATTCTCATCTGTCTGTAATTCCTCGCCTATTTCTAACTCTCTTTTACACCAGTAACAAAAGAATTTGGGTTGTATTTTAGCCATCTTGTTTTTCCTCCTTTGGTAACTATCTCTTATAGTTTCCCTAGAGGGTGCTTGTTTAAACACCCTCTTAGCAAACTCTGGCTTATTGATATAAACCAGTTGGGAGAGTTTCATTCCATGTTTTGCTTTGACATACTGGGCATTTGATATTTACGCCACTTTCTTTGGCTAATCTGATACT
>Ga0070750_10001803_pt1 | contig 11950 bp, 17 predicted proteins | sample VirMetDEL_Nov_24_FD_77013 | JGI IMG/M metagenome (GOLD analysis project Ga0070750, IMG submission 77013) | Aqueous microbial communities from the Delaware River and Bay under freshwater to marine salinity gradient to study organic matter... | ecosystem: Environmental > Aquatic > Marine >...
AAATTATAAAATTTTTCTCTTAGCTTAGTCCACAATTGATGAAACATGCTTATCGAAATGTTTCAAGTTATGAGAACCAAACTTAGTGACAAAACCTTTCTTTACTACGTCATGTGGTTTGTCAGTATTTAATACATGATGATAAACATAATCTTTCATTTGCTTAGGAGTTGGCTTTGCAACTGGCTTAACATCTTCATAATTAAATACCATATATTGTGAAAATTTTTTCATTAAAGCTGCTTCGGATAAAAACATTGTGCTCCGTTTTCATTGTCCTCTGACACTTCGATAACTAAATCTCTTTTCGGATAATTTTTATTTATATAATCCGCAAGGTCATCAGCCATCATTTCACAAGATTTATAGTCTAACTGTAATGTCTTTTCATCATAAAGTGCTTCTAATTCTCTTTTTAATAATATAAATTCCACATCTCTATCATCATGGAATACTTCTAATGTGACTTTAAAATGAAAAATATGTCTATGTGGATGTTTAAGAAACTCTACTCCTTCAGGAGCATTAGGATAACAATGTATACCTTCCTTCTGGAAGGTAACCCATATGAATTTCTTCTTTTCTATTTTATGCATAAATTTATATGATGTATCATTCATTTGTTGTATTTCTCAAATGCTTTTAGTGGATCTGGTGTATGGTTCAAATAACATTGAGCTTCACCATGTTTCATTTTAATTGAATCACCTTCTAAAGTCAACAGTTCTTTACGAGTCATTTCTTTAGGTTCATGTAGAAATCTTATCTTTACTTTTTCACCAAAAGGAGTTCGTAAAGCACAACGGAAAACAGTCCAACTGTATGGAAATTTAGTTTTTAATAAATGACCTTCTCTATGCCATTTGTCAACTTTACCTAATGGCTCACCCCATTTATCTTCTTTATGTTCTGATGAACCTCTATATACTACTTCATCATTATCTGTTCTATAATATTCATATATAAAACCTGTTACTATATCAGTAAGTTTTTTCACAATGATCCTCCAGAATACACTTGTAATTTAATTTGATCCAACCATTCATTCTTAACAGATGGATTAAAGAATTGTCCATGTACAATAGAAGTTTGTGTAAGAGAATTATGAGCACATATACCTCTATTCTCCATACAACCATGAGTACCTTGAACATAAACACCTACATCTTCAGTTTGACAATGTGTCATTATTTCGTCACATATTTGTCTAGCTAATTCTTCTTGTAGTGTTCCTCTTCTAGCACACCATTGAGCTATTCTAACATACTTAGACAATCCAATTACTTTATTCGAAGGAAGTAAACCAATAAAAGCTAAACCTCTTACAGGTTGATGATGATGTGAACACATAGACTTTATCTCGGCTCTAACATTTAAGATACCAGTATACTTTTGTTCTGGATCATCATTAGGAAAGGCAGTTACTTTTGGTTTAGGTTCATATCTACCTTCAAATAATTCGTTAATAAACATCTTAGCAACTCTCATTGCTGTGCCTTTACTATTAGGATCATTATCTGTATCAATAAGTAAAGACTTAAGGAATGCTTGATAAGCATCAGCAGCTTCTTCAATTAAAGCATTTTTATCAGCAGGATCTTTTATATATTCAGAAATATTATCATTAGCCCAATATCTTTTTTTATCTTTCTTTATTTCTTTAATTATTTCCTGATGTATTTTACTCATACTTAACTTCCTTATATGCTTTTGTTTGTGAATCTAATGTTATTATATTTGATAAAAATTTACTTAGATGTTCCAATCTAAATGAATTAGCACCATCACTTTTTGCTTCTTCTGGTTTGTTATGAACTTCCATGAATAAACCAGCTATCCCAATTGCTACTGCTGCTCTAGCAAGAGGAGCTATCATATATCTTTGTCCACTACTTGACGTTCCATTTCCACCAGGAGTTTGAACTGAGTGAGTAGCATCAAAAATAACAGGATAGCCAGTTTCTTTCATCACAACTAAACTTCTCATATCTACTACTAAATTATTATAACCAAAACATGAACCTCTTTCAGTTATAAGAATGTTTTTATTACCAGTCATTTCTACTTTCTTAATAACATTAATCATATCATAAGGAGATAAGAATTGACCTTTCTTAATGTTTACCATTTTACCTGACTTACCTGCTTCAATCAACAGATCAGTTTGTCTACAAAGAAATGCAGGTATCTGAATTATATCAGCTACTTGTGCTACTCTTTCAACTTGATTGCATTCATGTACATCAGTCAAGATTTCTATTTTATGTTTTTGTTTTATTTCGTTGAGTATATCTAATCCTTCATCTATACCTACACCTCTTGTTCCAGATATTGATGTACGATTAGCTTTATCATAGCTTGCTTTGAATACAAAGCTGCCATTAAGTTCTTTATGTATATCAACAAGTTTATCTGCCATATACATACAATGTTTTTTAGATTCTATCTGACAAGGACCATTGATAAAAAGTACATGACTACTGTTTTCAAATTTTTCAATTCTTCTCATATATTGCTGAGTTAGCTCCATGTTCTGCACATTCAACTTTTACACAATAACAACGATTATTTGTTTTCTCACGTATTAGTTTATCTGCAAATTCAAATGCATGTTGTGCAAACTTTTCTGCACCAACACCATCAAACTCTCTTACTTCACACAAGTCTTTATTTTGTAAATCATAAAATAAATCTTTATGTGGATCATCTTTATCTACACATAGTTTATGATCAAACATATCTTCAAGCCAAGCCTTCAAAGGTTTCAATCCTCCAAAGTCAACTGCCCAGTTTTTGTTATCTAATTCATCACATCCAAATGTAAACGTAAATGCTAAACTATAACCATGTAATAGATGACAGTGTGAATGATCGGCATTAGGTTGACGAAATACTGCTGACAATCCTATATTATGTCCATAATGTTTTGTACTATAAAATTTACTCATTAACTCGCTCCCACCAAAAATTTATCCATTCAGGTCTTTCCTTTCTACTAAATTCTTCATAACAATATTTTGGTCTATGGACTTTCTTTTGATCTTTATTAAATAACAATGTACATGTATGTAAATTATTTTTGCATTCATTGTGTTCAGAAAATAAATTTAATTGATCATCCATACTATATTGTCTTCTCATAAATCCAATAATATCATATATTGTATCACCAGAATCAACAAGATCATCAACTAATAATACTGGTTCCTCTCTAGCAGTATCACATAATTTTTTAAGAGTTATAACATCTTTAGTTTTATGATCTCTTAAACTCCAAGCTAAAGGTTTAAACTGAAGTTTAAGTTTATATGAAAGTAATAATCCTGGAATGATACCACCTCTTGATATTCCATATACTTCGTTGTATTCATAACCAGACTCTTGGATCTTTATAACTAACTTATCCAAAGCTCTTTGCATCATTCCATAACTATAGTCCATTTAGGTTCCCCATGCATTTTTCCAAATATCCACTTGCAGTCTAGGACTATATGAATAACCATTTTCCATAGCTAGTTCTGCAACCTTCTTATAATTTTCTTGATACAATTCACTAGTACCACCTACAGGCATCAAGAAAACTTGAAAGATACGTTCATAGTTTGTAGCTTTTTGATACGCATCAACTGCTTCTTTTACTTCATTAATATCTTGTACTGCATCAACAACAAACTTTAATGATACAGGTCCATAATTAGAATATTCAGCAACTGTATCAGCTTGTATAGCATCATCCCATGATTCACCAGATGCACTTAATTTAGGACTTACACTAAAATGTACTTCTCTATTTAAACTTGTTGGACCTACATGAACACGATCGAACCTACGTTCTCCTGATCCATCATCAAACAAACCTCTGTTCATAGTACCTTTATTCCATATACTTAAACAAGTCTTCATTTCATCAGTAAGTTTTTGTGTACCGTTAGTTTCAAATGTAATATGAGTTAACCTATTATATGCATCATCTAATTCTCTAAACAAATCGTGATATACTCTTTGCCAACCAAGTAATGGTTCACCACCTGTTACAATTAAATGAGTAGCACCTCCATTCCATGAACCTTCAGGTAACAATGAAATAACTTTTTCTTTTATTTCTTCAAGAGTCATAACAGGAGATAAACTTTTGAACTTAGTATCCCAAGAAGCGTATGAGTCACAGCCTGTCCTTACCAATGGAAGATTGTCATATGTTGACTCTTCTGATAGCATTATTTTATGTCGCTCTGTACTCTTCTCACCTCTTGGCATACCAAAACCTTCACATTTAAAATTACAACCAAAGGTTCTTAAAAATATACTTGGTACACCAACATATCTACCTTCACCTTGTATACTGTAAAATATTTCTGCTACTTTTAGTTTCTTAGACATATATTCTCTCTCCAGCTTTTCTTCTTAATCTTTCATACTTCTTTTGTTGTTTTAATGCCATATGCATTTGTATCTTTGATGCTCTACTATGAAATGTAATTCCATCCATATGATCATATTCATGTTGAAATATTCTTGAATCTACTTCTCTCATATTATGAGTTTGTACATCACCCATTTCGTTTGCAAAACGAGCTCTTATTTCTATAGGTCTTTTTACTTTAACAAACAAACCAGGATAACTTAAACAACCTTCTTCTACAGTAAATTCTTGCTCACCATAATTTACAATTGTAGGATTAAACACAGGAAGCATTTCTTTTGGTTGTGAATGATGTCCCATTATAAAAACTCTTAACGGTATTCCTATCTGACATGCAGACAATCCTATGCCCTTATATTTAACTAAATTATCAACTAATAATTGATATAGTTCAATTGGATCCATTTGAGGATTATCAAAATCAAATACTTCACATTTCTCATGTAGTATTTTACTATCTTGTGGTTTTACAATATCATATTTCATTATGCTGCCATCCTACTAAAGTTTTTAACCTTTTCAAACTTAATAACACTTCTAAATTTATCAAACAATATGTCTCCTTTGTGACTTATTATAAACACATTTGTATCAGAAGTCAAGTCTGCTATAATCTTTAAAAATTCATCAGTACCACCTGCATCTAATGATTTATCTAATACTTCATCCATAATCAGTAAATTAGTACTTATACTATTTCTTAACTTTGCAACAGCTCTCCAAGTAAATAGTAATGCCAAATCTATTCTCATTTTTTCACCTTCAGAAAAACTATTGTATGTAAAGATATCCCTATATCTTGATTTTATTTGTTCATCAAACTTTTCATTCAATTCAAACTGAACAAAGAAGTCCATTGCAGCCAAATACTTATTAATTAATTTATTCATTATAGGAATATATTGTTTAATTATTTTTGACTTTATTCCTTCATCTTTCAATAAAAAACTTACTACATCAAGTACTTCTTTTTCATTCATTGATTCTTCTTGATTAGTTTCTTTTTTTGTTAGTTCACTCTTAAATGAATCAAGCATATCTTTATGTTCTTGATCATTATTATTTTCTTGAGACCTTATTTCATTTTGTAGAGCTGCAATAAAATTATTCCATAAATTTATTTGTGTATTCTTTTCACTTATAGCTGAATTTATTGCTGTTATCTTTCTATTAAGATCAGCAATTACAGTTAACTTACCTGTTATCTCTTTTAATTTTTCATCAGCCTTAACTAAACCTTCTTGCTTTCTTGATACCTTTGATGCATTATCAGTCATAATATGTTCTTTATGATTCTTATCAATACCTTGCTTACAAGTTGGACAATCATCATGGTCAGTAAAAAATTCTATTTGTTTTTCATAATTTTTTATTTGATTGTTTATATTATGATAGTAAGTATTAATTGTTTCTTTTTTGTTTTCTAAGTCTTGTTCTTTTGAAACCTGTTCAGTAAGTTCTGGTAATTTAGAATTAAGTTTTTCTATATAAATGTTATTGTTACTTATTTGATCTTTATAACCTTGTATCTTTTTATTCTTTTCATCAATAACTCTTTGATCATTCTGTTTTAACTTTTGTATATGTTGTTCATGTAAATTTATTTTTTCTTGTATAACATTTATTTGATTTCTACACTCATTTATTTCATTTTTATTATCAGATATTTTATCTTTTAGTAAAGTATTCATAGTAGAAAATATTTGTATATCTAATAAATCCTCAATGATTTCTCTTCTATGAGTTGATGATAATTGCATAAAAGGAACATATGATGCACTACCAAGTACTATGATCTGACTGAAAGATTTATGATTTAGTTTTAATATTTTTTCTTCTAATATACTTTGATAATCTTTATTAGCAGCATCCTGGTTAAGCATGTTACCATTTTCATATATCTCAAACACATTAGGTTTTCTACCTCTTATGATCTTATATTTTTTATTGCCAATATCAAATTCTATTTCTACTAATAATTCTTTCTTGTTTATAGTGTTTATGATTTGCGTTTTAGATACTTTTCTGAAAGGTTTATCATACAAAGCAAAACTTATTGCATCAATAAATGTACTTTTACCAGAACCATTTTCTCCAATAACAAGAGTGTTACTAGATTTGTTTAGTTTCATTTCAGTAAATACATTACCTGTGGAAAGAAGATTCTTCCACTTCACAGATTTAAAATATATCATATTATAAACTTAATGCTTCGTCGTATAGATTTTTTATTGTAGATCTAATTTGTTGTTTGTCAGCTTTAACTTCTAATGTCTCAATGTAATTGTTTAAAATAGTTAAAGTACTTTCAGCTTCATTAACTATATCATCCTCTGATTCTAGGTCTAAGTTCAAGTGGTCATCAACAACTTGTATATTGATAGGATTAACTTTTTCTAATCTATCGATAAATTTGTCAAACCAATAAGGATTGTTTTTATTTTTTACAATAACTTTTACATAACAATTTTCTAAGTATTCAAAGTATTGATTTACTAACTCTTCAAATATTTTATTTTGATCATCATAATATACTTTATGAAAAATGTTAAATGGATTTTGTTTGTAATCTATAGTTCTTGTTTCTGTATCAAAGATGTGATAACCTCTTGGATCTTCATAATCACTCCAAGTCATTTCATATGTAGAACCTAAGTAATGAATATTACCTTGATTTGATTTATGATGGTAATGACCAGAACAACATAGGTCAAACTTTTTAAATTCATTTGGATCATAACCATCTTCAGCAGAATGTCCTTTATGCATAACAAAACCTGCTAATTGTAAATGACCAAAACAAACACTTGCTTTACCATTTCTAACTAAGTCCATTGACTTTTCATAATTGTTATATACAATCCATGGCAACATTAATATATCACAACTTCCATATCTTCTTATTTGTGGTTCAGATATAGTTTCTATATTCTTATATGATTGCAAAAGTAAATTAGGTGAATTAACATCATTAGTATTCTTATAAAAGATATCGTGATTACCAACAATGATATCTAACTTAAGATCACGTTTACCTATCTCATCAAAGAAATATTTTTTACATGATTCTAATGTTTGAAAGTTTATGTATTTTCTTCTATCGAAGATATCACCAAGATGGATTATCTGTTTAATCTCATGCTTATCGATATATGGAAAAAACACTTCATTATAAAATTTAGCAAAATACTTATCTAATGCAGAGTTATCTCCTCTAGCACCAAAGTGTGTATCAGTTAGTAACGCTATCTTCATTCTGTTTTTTCTTTTTTACCTTTCTTCTCTTAGTTGCTTCAAACTCTTCAATGAATGTACTTATATGTTCTTGTGTCCATTCATTAAACTTCATCTGATCATTAAAGTTCGTATTAATGTCATGTTCTTGTCTATCTGAAGCTAAGTTTTGTAAATTAATTTCTTCTGTTAATTTATATTTAACATACAACATCTTTTTTTCTTTTTGTATTCTTCTCAAAAAAGCATAATAAATTATTTGAGTAAAATAAGCAAAAGGATTCTTTGACTTTTCAGGATTAAAGTTATCAATATATAACAAACAATTCTCTATTCCATCAAGTATCATTTCTTCACGAAAAGTATAATTAGCAAAATTAGGCTTCTGTGATAAATGAGTTGCAATCTTCATTATACATTCACCAATGTAATCAGGTACACGGGGTCTATTTAAATTGTGTTCTTTTGCTTCTTTAACTGCACTAGAATATTTTTCCATTGCTGCTAAAAAGTCTTTATTATTTACATATTGATTCTTTTTTCTTTTTTGTGCCATTTTAATGTATCGTTTTATCTGTTGTTAAGTATTCAAGATATTTTTCAATCTCCTCTTGTAAACCATCATTACTTTCTACTTCTTTGTTTTCTTTTGGTTCTTTTTCGTTTAATTGATCATGTACTTCTTTATCATTATAATGGTACAATAATTCTTCAGTTGGTTGTGCCATAGTAACAATGTTAGAAGATACTACATCAAATTCTTTTTCATCTGTTGGTAACCACTTTGATATTTGTATTGTATAGCCAGTATGTGTTCTTCTTGATCTTACAATTGATACTTGTATTGGGTTGAATAATTTTATATTACCCTCATCTTCGTTTACAGAAATCTCTGAGACTAATGTTTCACCTGAAACCATTTTCAACAACTTTATATTTGGTTCTTCCATTTAGCTCTCCAGTTTAATTTTATAAATTTTATACTTAAATTGTTCTTCATTGTATATTTTAACTCTTTCCGATAAATGTCTCAACGTATAATTAATTTTTTTCTTATATTGTAAATCGTCAGCAATATCATACAGGGTGCACTTTTCTTTATTGTCACCCTTCCTTAATCCTCTTCCTATTGATTGTAAGTTTCTAATTCTAGATTTTGAAGGTGATGCAAATATTACGTTATGTAAATTTCTTATATTAATTCCAGTACTAAAAGTACCATATGAAGCAATAATAATAGCGTCGGTTTCTTTTTCTGTTATCTCTCTAACAGACTCTCTTGTTTCCGCATCAGTTCCTCCAAATACAAAAAAGACTTGACGCTGCTTAATATTTATCTTTGACTTAATATTATTATATAATATCTCACCATGCTTTTCAACGAACTGGTACAGTATAAGCGTGTTTCCTTCCAATGTGGAAACTAAGTTAGTAATAAATTTATTTCTTTTTTCATTTCTAACCAAGAAGTCCATTTCTTCTTGATACTTTAAATTTGATACATGTTTACAAACTAGATCAGAATATTTCAAAAGTAATATTTTTATTTTTAGATCAGATACTGTTCCTTGTCTAATTAAGTCTTTAGTTTTTACAAATGATTGTACTTGTCCAAACAAACCTTCTAATACTAACTTATGAGTATCTGTTCCATCTAGTGTTCCTGTAAAACCAAATCTATACTTACAGTTAATTAGTTTTGTCATTATAGATGTTAAAGACTTTGCTTTAAACAAATGTGCTTCATCACCAATAACAACACCAAATTGATCAAACCATTTTCTTGGCATTTGATATATTGATTGCCATGTTGTTACAGTTATATCTTCTTGTATATTTTCTTTATCTACTCCAGCTGTAATTAATTTACATTCATCTTTGTATCCATATTCTTTAAAATCACTAGCCATTTGATGTACCAATGAAACAGTAGGAACAACAATAAGTTTTTTATAGTCACCATACATTTGTGTAAGTAAATAAATTATCAATGACTTACCAGAAGCAGTAGGTGATAGTATCATAGCTCTATTGTTTTGTATACAATGAGTCACTGCATTCAGTTGATAATCATGTGGTTTTAAGGGTATTTTAAGTTCGTTAGCAAAGTTTAATATTTCTTCATTAGTACAATTATTGATCTTGTCAAGGTCACTACTGTAGTCTAAATCATAATCTCTATCAGAACAAAATGTTTTTATGTAAGGCAATAAACCCAAGTAAATTTTCATGTTGTTTAGATTCAACAATCTAATTTTACCATCAAACATTTTATTTTTGAACGCAGGCATAAATTTATATCCTGGTACATAGAAAGAGAAGAAGTCTGACATCTCTTTTGCTACACCACCAGAACAGTTAACCTGTAGATACGTTTCATTCACTTTGGATAATGTAATCAATTCTCTATACGCCGAACTGTGTAAGTTTTCTCCATTCGATTGCATTTTTGATTTGGAAGCCTCTATTGCTTATCATTTTTAGTATATCTTCCAATAACAAAACCACCTCTTCTTGATAAGCTATCTTAGTCAGAAGAGCAACCATATCAGTATCACTTTCGATATATGTATTTAAATCCTGTCTAAGTACTGTCTTAGGCCAGGGTTCCCTATTAATCTCTTTTAAGTCTTCAGGATTGTTTAGATCACCTTTATAGTATTCAGATAATCTTTTAGACAAAGTTTTCTTTTTCAACATTAAACTCTTTAGTTTAAGTTTTTCCTTGTACAAATGTTTAAGATATTTTGCGTGCAGAATAGGCACTTTTAGACTTTCATTATCTAAATCAATATCGTCAATCTTTGAATCTGTAGTCCATAATGTAACAATTTCATCTAACTTCATCAGCAATCCATATAATATGTGTTCAGTTAATTATATAATAAATTAACTAATTTGGCAACTTTTTAATTGTGTAAATAGCATATCTAAAAGTTGCAGTAGCAGTAAGATAATCAACGTCATTTAATGTAGCATCAAATGATAATTCAGTTATACCCATTGGAAACATATCTCTAAAAGATATTTCTAATGCAGGATTTTTATTACTTGACATAATGTATAACTTACCATCAGAGAATACATTTTTATTTTGAAAAGCTGATCCAGCTAAACTACCATCATGTGCTGATTGTCCAAAGTTTTCTGGATAACCAAGTGATACTAACCAATCGTGTATTTCCAAATAGTTTTGTAAATCTTCATCTACTCTAAATGTAATATTGAAAGGTTCATATCTCAACTTATCACCCGTATATGGTAATCTAACAAATGGGTTTTCTTGATCAAAATCTCCAAGAGATAATGTTGGTAATGAAACATTATATGAAAAATAATTACAGGTAGAGATTTTGTTCAATACAAATTTAAACCCTAATGGTGATAGAAGGTTTTTATTACTTGGTTGATTATCTAATACACTCATTTAATTTTTAACTTCCTGTATTAGCAGTTGGATGTGTAGGCCATGTAATATTAGTAGGCCATCCACTTTGTTCAGGTAAATCTCTTAATTCTTGTCTATATGCAGTATACCATGTATTGCTAGACATTGGAGAATCACTAACTTTAGTCCAATCTGTTTGTTGAAGTAAACTATCTCTTATTTGTCTTGCTTCTGTTGCCTTATTGTTAGTAATGGCTGATAATTCATCTGAAGATAGGTCTACAATTTTAACAGTATAAACTGCTCCAGCTTCTACATAAGGTGCTGTAGAAATCATCTTCTGTGTGTTTGAGTTATAACTTCTACCATCAAAAACTTTCAAATATCCATTACTTGATAAAAAGTCATCAGCAGGACCTTCTTTTGCAAAAGAAGTGTTTGGAAAGAAAAAAGTGTGGTCTCTAATTTGAATATTATCACCACTAACTTTAGCGATACGCATTTATATACTCCTTGTATTTTTACATTAATAATATATTATTATACTACTATTTATGCCAAAAAAAAAGCCCACCTAAAGGTGGGCTTAGTTGCGAGGTATATTGTAATTATTATATTTTTATTATTTCTAATTACATTAAGTTGGATACAATCACGAATCTGTAGTATAGATTCTTCTTAGCGAATGCAATTGAACCGTCAGCACTTGATGTTGCAAATGGGTTAGCAACCATACCATACCTAGTCTTGAAACCAATCTTAGGTTGGAATGTGTTCTCACCAACTGCTCTAACCATTTGTAATGGTACATATGGGCAATAGAACAGACCTGCATCAAATGCAGAAGAACCTTTGTATCCTACTGTTAAGTATTGATTACCTGAAGCACTTGAGAAGTATGGATC
>Ga0070750_10001806_pt1 | contig 11942 bp, 14 predicted proteins | sample VirMetDEL_Nov_24_FD_77013 | JGI IMG/M metagenome (GOLD analysis project Ga0070750, IMG submission 77013) | Aqueous microbial communities from the Delaware River and Bay under freshwater to marine salinity gradient to study organic matter... | ecosystem: Environmental > Aquatic > Marine >...
GTTCCCCTAAGTCTTGATCTAGATCTTCTGGATCTTCGAAGAAGATTTCTAAGTAGATTGGTGTATCAATCTTTTTCATGATCTAAATATAGTATAAATAAGTTAGGATTGCAACTTAATAAGATCGTTTTGGTATTCAGTTAAAGCGTTAATTTTAATAAATAAGTTACCTATTTCAAACTCACCTACCTCTCCACTATCTTTAATGATTCCTGGTAGCTGTTGAATGATCTGGAAGTCTTGATTGTTAAACGTATTTCTGTTAATCTTAACTAGTATTTCATTATCTAAGGTCTGTTGAGGCGTTGTCTTTATTCTCGTAGTAAGATCATACTGAGTGTTTTTCTGTTCTTGGTCAATGTAGTGAGAAGTTAATACTTGCATTTCATCTTCAATTAAAACAGTATTACACCAAGGTTCTAAAGCAGTTAATAATTCTGAATTACATCCGTGTATTTGAAAACCTATATCATACTTAGGGGTGATGATAGGCTTCATTAAAGGATCATGCATTACTACTGATCCCCATTTCCGGATAAAGTTGCGCATATTTTTATTAGTAGTATACAGCCATTCATCTGAGTTCTTACCAGCTCCGCCTCCAGCATGTTTATTGAACCTGGATCCTCTAGATGTGAAGTGGTACACCAATGCATCCCAACTCTGCAATACTTGATAGCCTGCGAGTGTAAATCGGTTAAATAGATCTGAATCTTCTTTTGACTGTGGTGCAAATAACTCATCATGTCCTCCTATTGCTAGGAAGTCAGACTTGTACATACACCAAGGAGCAAAGATGCCTTCGGTAGTTTTATCTTGCTTTAATGACTCACCCTCACGATACCATCTTTCAAAATCAAACTGTTCAGCTTCAATGCCAAAATTTACTATAATCTTCTCAGGACCTGGAGGGTGTAGCGGTGGCTCTACTCTTGTAGCGGATACAACTGTTCCTGGTTTAAGGTGCTTTAGAATATTTTTATCTAAATCTTTAGATGCTACCATGTCGGCATGAAATGCCATAATGATTTCTGTGCGAGCCATTTCAATACCCTTATCAAACATACCAACAATACCGATACGCTCTGGTCCTGGATTATGGTATACAATAAGGTCTTTATCTTTTTGTGCTTCAATCCATTCCTGAGTACCGTCCGTACTGGCATCGTTTAACACTAACACTTCATGCTTACTGTCTAAATTACGAATAGATTGGTATGCTAGCTGCAAGAATTCTAGATTATTTCTAGAAGGTAATACGAAAGTAATTTTATCCATTTATGCTTTTAATATAATCAAAAAGTTCTTTTTTTGCAACCCATCCTAAAACTTCTTCTGCTGTCTTATCTACATTCAGGGTATTTCTAGCTTCTCCAGGTTTACTTTCTCTGTAGATAGGTTTGATCTTGAACATAGCAGCTACTTCATTTACGGAGTGATTTTTACCTCTTCCTAATTCAAATTCATAACCGTAAGCTTTTTGCTCCATTATTTTAACTAGAGCATCAATAATATCATCAACATGTGTAAAGTCTCTTCTCTGGTCTCCATCGCCAAAAATTTCATAAGGTATACCTTTCTGTATATTGTTAACCCACCTGCCAATTAAAGTAGTGTATCCTCCTTCTAATAATTGATGAGGTCCGTAAACATTGTAGAACCTTGCAGTCGATGCCAGCAGCCCAAAATGTAATTGGTATAGTTTAATGATATCTTCACCTAGGTCTTTTGAGAATGTATAAGGGTTCTTAAACCTACCGCTATGTTTAGAAGATGAACCTGCATAAATTAGAGGAATGTTATATTTAGTGCAGTATTGTACAATCTCATATGTTCCGGTAAAATTTGTCTGGATGTAATCTTGAGGTCGTTTGAAAGATGGTTGAATTCTAGCTATAGCAGCCATGTGATAAACGATTTCAAAATCTGTATCTATTGTTTCTATATTTGCAACATCACCGGTCCAATACGTACAGCCATCAACTTCATTACTTGTTAACCCGGTTGAATAATTATCTAATGAGTGTACTTCATGTCCACCCTTTAACAGCTTTTTAATAAGATTTGTTCCTATAAATCCTGCTCCTCCTGTAACTAGTATTTTCATATTAAATTAGTTATACTTTGTTTAAATTGTTTTACGATATTTTTACTGTTATATTTCTCTTTAATATTATTTAATGCTTTCTTACTCACTTCCTCATAGAAATCCTTATCTTCTAATAGTAAGTGTATAGCATTTTTAATATTAGTATAGTCATTATACTCAAAAGAAGTATCGGGAAATAACTCTCTTTGTGTATCGAGATTAATATTACCTACTAATGGGATTCCTAATGATCCAAATTCTAAACTGCAATTACCTCCGGAAAATTCTCTATGAATATCTATTCCGAATTTTGCATTATAGATAAATTGAAACCATTCATTGATCTCCATTCGCTCCCTTAATTCTATGTTAGGTAACTTATATTTATCAGGAAAGGCTAAGAGTTCACCAGGTGCTGGTCTACTGTAAGCCATAGCGTATACTGGGGTATCTTTTATACTATCTGAAGCTATTTTATGAGATATCATCCCTCTCTGGTACCGTTTAACCGGGTTTGGTATGACTACGTATTCCCCAGAATTAAACTGTTTAAAATTATCAACAGAAAGGTTAGTACATCCTGGATAGTGTACGAAGTTAGCAGCAAATACTTCCATTACTTTCCTATCATGTTCGTTATGGTAGCAGAATGCTTTACATTTAGAGAGACATTCAATATATAACTGCTGGGTGTGGGCATCCCAATCAAACCAATCAAAGATATTAGATTCTTGATTAATAAACACCGTGTAGTTATCCATCACTGAAAGTAATTTTGATAGTTTGTTAGCTTCATCACTACATGGGGTTTGTACAAATATAATACTGTTTTTAGGTATAGTATCAATTTCATGCCAAGAAACTGTTATCCACGGAAAGTATTCAATATACGCTTGGGGCAGTCTATGTAGATCAAATTTATGATACTTCTTAGGATACCCCAATTCGTTTATGTAATAGACTTCTGTCATGTTACTGTTTCCAATCCCACTTACTTCCATTTTTATAAAAGTATTGTATAGTTTTATCTAGGGCTTCTTTTAATGTAGTAGGTGTCTTAGTTCCGATTGCAGAATATAGTTTTGTATTATCGGATTGAAGATGCCATATTTCCCAAGGGCGAACTCGTGCTTGATCTACTTCGATTTCAACCGAGGGATGGCCCATTAATTCACCAATTAAATTAGCTAGGTCATAAATTTTAATTCCATCCTCACTTCCCATATTGTACACTTCTCCAAATTCTCCTTTTTCTAAAAGTTCAACTGCCATCGATACTGCATCTCCAGCATACTGAAAATCACGGAAAGAGTTATTTCCAAGTCTTACTTTATTAGATTTAGAGAGCTGTGAAATAATCTCAGGTATAACATATTCATGAGTCTCTCTTTCCCCGACACAGTTAAATTGTCGCATTGCAATAGCAGGAACTTTTGCTTCTTTCCACCTTACTTGAACTAACCCATCAGCTGCTAATTTAGATACTCCATACGTAGAATGCGGCTCAACAGGATCGCTTTCTTTAATTTTACCAGTTAAATCTCCGTAAATTTCTGCTGAAGAAACTTGAAGAAGGCCTTTAATGTTTGCCACTTGACAAGCGTTTAATACTCGCAATACTGAAGTAGCATTAATGTCGAAGAAATGCATCGGACGTTCAAAGCATTCAGGTATGTAGGGTTCAGCAGCGTAATTAAATACGTATTCAATATTATTATCTACTAAAATTCGAACTAATTCATTTTCATTATCTCTAATATCATGCCAAATAAATTTAGCTTTCGAATTAATATTCTTTACTTGTCCGGTAATTAAATTATCTAGAACTAGAACATTACAATTTCGTTCATTAATTAGATAATCCACCAAGTGGGATCCAATGAAACCGGCTCCGCCGATTACACATACATTAACATTTTCTATCTGTCTCATTTTTTTTTTAATTTACTTTGTTCCTACTATTAAAAAATCTCTTTTCGGGTTATTATGAAAAAAACCATCTCCTGTTTCAACTTCTTTAAATCCAGCTTTAAATAGCAAAGCTCCTAAAGTTTCCGGACACCACGCCCATTTATGTCCAGCTGTAGTCTCCCAGCCAAATAATTGCATAACTCCGTTAGCATTGTTTATTTCATTAGGGTCGTCGTTTTCTAGAATATGCTTAGCAATAGATTTTACATTTCCAGTTTCAATAATTAATTTCCCTCCCTCTTTTAACCATCCATACCATCTCTGAAGAAGAATGTCCATTTCTTTAAACCCAATGTACATAGCAAAATGAGATAATATAATTTCATCAACAGTATCATCTTCCCATTGTAGAGTAAATACGTCTGCTTCTTTATCTACTTGCATGTTTCCATGGTACATAGATTTATTATCAACATTAATATACCCTTGAAGGTAGTGTTGACCTGAGGCTAAATTTAATTTCATAGTGCGTTCAATATTGTTTTAGATATTAGTTTAATTTCCTGGCTAGTAAGATTATTAAATATAGGTAAAAGAATCCCAGAATCAAAGCTATATTCTGAATTTTTAAAATTTTCTTTAGAATTAATGAAAGGTTGTTTATGTAGAGGGTAAAAAAAATGTCTGTAGTCTATTTGATTGACTGTTAAGGCTGTTAAAACTTCAGCATAGTTATGCTTTATTAATATGCCATAATACCAGTAGACGTTATTATAGTTTTCATCTTCGAATGGTAGTTGTATAGCTGGGGTGTTTGAGAAATATGTATTGTATTCCAACGCCACACGTTTCCGTTCTTTGATAGTTCTATCAATATTTCTTAATTGTCCTAACCCTATAGCACATTGTACATTGGTTAATCTAAAATTAAATCCAATGTCTGAATGTATGTATTTTTTACGATCAATAAAGTTTAGATTTCTTAATTGTAGAAGTTTATTATAAGTTTCAACACTGTTAGTTAAGATCATACCTCCTTCACCTGTTGTTACTATTTTGTTTGTGTAAAATGAAAATATTGAAATATCACCTAAAGTACCGGCTTTTACTCCTTTATGGGATGCACCGTGAGACTCAGAAGCATCTTCAATAACTTTAATATGAGGGTATTTCTCTCTAAGGTTTAGTAACTTCTCAGTATCAACTACTAATCCGTACGTGTTTACTATTAAAATACCGGTGGTTTTAGAGGTTATTTTAGATTCTAATGAAGTAAAATCAATATTATACGTGATTGGATCGATATCACAGAAGATAGGCTCTAAACCATTCTCAACAATTGCAGTTAAGCAAGATACGATTGTCATCGAAGGTAATATCACTTGACTACCTTTAGGTAGGTTTAGAGCTTTAATAGCTAAGTATAGAGCTGTGGTACCATTACTACAAGTGACTCCGTACTCTCTGCTGCAATAAGATGCGAATTCTTTTTCAAATAATTCAATATTAGGACCTTGAGCTATATCTCCAGCATCTATTGCTTGTTTAGCTAGGTCTTTTGACTCTTGGTAGAGGTGTGGTTTAAAGATAGGGATCATAGTTTTTGCTTAGCGTATAGAATAGGTCCAATAGTACCTTTATGATGTATTAAAAACTCTCCAATTATTGAATCTTCAATTACTCTACTGCCAATAGGTGAAACTTCTCCCATAGGTGTACATAGATTGTTATATTTTAGATCCAATTCTTTTCGAGTTGCATCAAAAGTATGACAGTCTGTCTTAAATTCTAAATTTAGTACTTCTTGATTTAACCAATAATCAAAGTTCCTCTTAATAAACTCCCCGGTTCCTGGTATCTTAAAGTTAAATCCAATATACCCTGTTTCACTATGAGTATCCTTTTTAGTTGCTAGAACTGTTTTAGTATGTATATAATCACCTTGAGCATTATAAGCGCCATGTCTCATTGTTTTAAAATTCTCCCGGCCTAAAAATGAAAGGTTGTACCCGTTTAACATTTCATTAAAAAAATTCTCACTAACCTGCTTAGTAAATAAGCAATCAGCATCAATTGAACTGAAATTAGTATTGCCCATTAATTCGTAGAAGTAGTGCATTGCTGCTACAGGGCGAAACCACTTGACACTTCTAGGACTTGAATACTCGTCGGTAAAATTAATTTGAGGTTTTAGTAAACTATCGACAAATGGAATTATTTTCTTACCGTCATACTCATAATTCATTAAATTAACAAACGTGAAGTAAGGCTTATCATTCCATTCAACTAACCACTCCGGGTAGTAGTCTGTGAAGAGGTTATCTCCATCTTCGAAGAATATAAACATCTTATGCTCTCTGTAGTTATTAGTTTCTATAAAAGATTCTAAAAGTCTTTTACCGCATATATTGTATATTTCTTTTGTAAAAGTTGTTATAAAAATCATTATTTTTTAAACTTATTTTGATTTTGACCAAGTATAGATAAATTGTAATAAGAAGTTTTATGTATAGTATCAAAGACTTCGTTTTTAGATCTCCTACTCCTAGGGCTAATTTTCGAATCTTCCCCTAAAATGTAACTTCTTTTATGTGGATGGTTTCTATTATGCACTTTCAAAATATTTTTTATGATGAATTGTTTATAAGAATTTCCCATAACTGTTGATATCATATTCTGAAATGCGGTGTCTTCTCCGGTTCCTTGAATTGCTGGTGGTATATTTACTCCTGTTAAAAGTAAATCTGCAGATATAGTTAAAAGGGATCCGTCAAACCTTGGGTAGTCTATTAACCGGATATCTAAATCTTCAGTCTGGTTATTTATATTATTCATTTCTTCTTGAGACATATAGTACCAGATACTAGAAGGAGTTTTAGGTACCAGGGTGTTATCCGATTCTAGGAATAGAGCGTTCTCAAAAGCAGGGTGTTCTAAAACACTCCAACTAGGATCCCACATTTTCCTAATTCCAAAAGTAACACAGAACCGGTGTATGTTTTCTTGCATGGCATATGTTTTAAGCATCTCTATAGCACTAAAGTATTGCTCAGGTATCATACAATCTGATTCTCCCCAAACTATAAAATCGTGAGTTAAACAATACTTATAGTTTAGATCTCTTCGATAACTCCCTATCGAGTATAGCTTATTTGATTCTTGGTATACACTATACACTACATTTAATCCTTCTAAAGGCTGTACACAATTAATATGAAATAAATTAACTAATTCTTCTTTGGTAATATTATCCGTATCTACCTTCTCTGAGTATTCTGAAAGGTTTAATAGAAACTCTACAGTAATGTTTTCTTTATTCTTAATAAAAGCTGTTGCAGATTTTAGAGAGCTTACAAAGTCTTTAATGGCATCTAACTCATAGAACATTACCATTGTCCCTATAACATACTTATTTTTTAATTCCATACTATATACCGTAGCTTAAAACAATTCCTTCAGGTCCTACTAATTTAAAACTATGAGCTTCACTAGTAACCACTATGTGATCTTGCGGGTGACCTAGGTAACTTTGCACTTTTAATCCCATTTCAATAGCCTCGTTGATTGCTGATCTCACTCCTTCGAACTCTGGATGGGAGTAATCATCAAAAACTAAGTAGATCCCTTTTTCCGGATTAGTATAAGAGAGAGCTCTGTTTATATCTTTAATCACACTTTCATAATCATGTAAGCAATCTATAACAACTACATCGAAATATTTAGGACAGGTTGTATAGGTTTTATTAGAATAAGCATCTCCGTTTATAAAGGTTATGTTATTTCTTCCAGAACAGTGTTTTTTAGCTTCATTAACGTTATGTTCAGTTAATTCAACAGTATAAACATTTTTTGAAACATAGGACAAAATTAAAGATGTTAGTCCTTGATTAGTACCTATTTCTAGAATGTCCTGTACATCCTTGTCAATTAAAAAGTTATAAAGGTCTTTTTTAAAAACTCTGCTGGTAGTGCTTTTCCACCTTAAGTGTTTATCCGGGATGGAGAGTAAAAGTGTATCTATATTCATTTCTATTATTTATAAAGTTCGTTATATGTTCGTTCCATCCAATAGTAATCATCTCTTGAGTTTTGAGGGATTGCATTAAAATGATACACCCATCCTGCATCTAAGTAAATCAATTCATCCGGCCACCAGGCATGTCCGGGGAGGTGTAGTAGGTGTTTATCAAACAAAGCTTGTAAGTTGTAGCATTCTGGAAGGTAGTTAATCTGGGTGTTAGATTCTTGAAGGAGGTAATTTACTATTGTCTGATCAGTACCTGCTTTTATTTTCTCAGTCAGTATATTAATTTGCTCTAAATGCTCTAAGTAGAAACTTTGAATATCTTTTAATAGTTCTCTATGCTCCTTATTAACAATTAAAAAACCACCGTTAATGTATTTCCAAGGCTTGACTAGTTGTGAATCAGGAAATAAAGCGGCTCCCCAAGCTTTAATACTTCTAGTAACCCACTCATAACATCCTGAGTTGATTACTCCGGAGAATTTATAATCAGTTTCTTTAAAGAAGTTAGGGCATTCTGGATGAATTATTGTATCAGCATCAACTAACAGTACTTGATCAAATTCAATATTATTATGTTCTAATATATCAAAAACCCAATATCTCTGCAAGGTAACTTTTACCTGAGCAGGATCCATTATAGGTTCAGTCCATTCAACTACCTGAATATCGTTGAACTGTTCAGCCCATTTCTTCCAACTCTTTATTGAAAAATGGTAAGGCCTATTTCTATTATTCTTTGTATCTATGTTGGGAATAAAAACTATATTCATATCTGTTCTATGGAAGTAAGTCGTTTAAATCTCAGATCTGCTGAGTTTATACCTGAAAGTATATTAATTTCAATGTTGTTCTTTTCACACCAGTCATATAAGGATGTTGTGCTCTTAACACTGTCAAGAGTCTTTTGTTCTTCTCCGCTCATAATAGAGTAGGATGCATCACTATGTTTAAAAAAATGTTCTCCTGTTGTTAGGTCCCATCCAATTGTTACTATTTTTTTACACCCCACTAGTAAAGCCATGGGTATAGCTTGTTCAAATAATATAGAGGTTCCCCACCATGACTGAGGTTCGTTCTGTAACATAAACATTTTATCCCAATCACCAGAAAAATGCATACACTGTTCATACGAGATGTAGGGAGGGTTAACTATAGGTACCCATATATCGCAAGGATGTGGTTTAATCATTAACTTTGCAAGTTGATCATTCATATAGGACTTAGATATTCCATAAAATATTATTAGATCTAAATTAACATAATTATACCCGTTATACTTATCAAAGTTATAAGTGTTTAAAATATGAAAATCAGAAGTATCTAAACATACATCATATGCTTGCTTTACTGGTAAGATAACTAAATCTTCTCTAGTTTTAAATATTTCTCGCATTCTCTCTAAATCATGATCATTTAAAGAAGGTCCTGGTGCAACTATAACTGCAGTCTTACCTACATACTTATCTCGCAAATAACTAAGCCGTTCCTCTATAGAATCATATTCTAATAAGGTACTTTTATATTGTCTGGTCTTGCTGTTCATTTTTATATAGTAATTCTGCTAAAGTAAACTGCCAGGGAGTATCTATATCAAAAGCTTCTAATTCTGCAACTTCGAATAAGACTGGGTCGTTTTTCTTAGTCCATGATCCTACCCATTTACCTTCTCCAATACTTGACATATTTGAACCGTATAAACAATGTCCTGCTTCATACATGCCAGCTACCGCTTTAGTATTCAGCAAGTCTTGACCTTCTGGCCAAACACTTACCATCTCTCCTTCTAAGTTCCAATAGTAATTTTTTTTCTTTACTACTGAGAATAGCCCTTCTTCCGGGGCTTGTAAGTAGGCTTCTACAAAGCTTTCAATGGTAGAAGTTTTTAAGAGAGGGTTGCATCCACTTATCAATATTACGTACTTGTATGGTAATTTATTCCACCATTCAAATAATACTTGTATACCGTTATCTACATTAGCAGATTCGTAAGATCGATTAAAAATATTAATGCTATACTTCTCACCAATAACTTTTAACGCCGGTTCGTGAACAGCTAAGTAGATTTGATTTTGCGGAATACTTTTACATGTCAATAGCTTATTAAGTACGATATCAGTTAAAGTTGTACCTGCAAAAGGTTTAATCATCTTCTGTGGCACTCTTTCAGAGTTTAAGCGTGCTTGTACTACAAAACAAATATCCTCTATCTTTTTCATGCAAATAAATCTAGAGTTATTAGAGTGTTGTAACTTAAACTTTCTTTAACTTTTTTACCTACAACTCGGTGTCTATCTTCCCACTTTAAACCATCACCTGGACTGATCATATGCAGGTCTGTTTCGGTTAGTACACTACCTTCTTTTAAATCAAATTTAGTTGCTAGAGATCTCTCTAACTTGACCTTATTAACAGCTACCGTTGCATCACAATGTATATTATAATCTCCAAAAGAAAACTCTAACGCTCTAATATCATGCACCATTTCAATAAAGGTTTCAATATCTGCAGAACCGGCATGATCTGTTCCTTTCATATTACGATCTAGAGTAACATGCTTTTCGATAATTTTTGCTCCCATTGCACTTGCTGCTACTGGGATGTGTGTACCTAGGCTGTGATCAGAATAACCAATAGTATACTGAGGGTAGTTATCTTGTAACCATTTTAATGTATTAAGGTTTAATTTTCGGTACTCTGCTGGGTATTGTGATAGGCAGTGTAGTATGCTAATATTGGTTTTTCCTTTTATGGTGAAGCATTCTAAGGCTTGTTGCAAATCTTTAAGATCTGCCATTCCTGTTGATAAGATTACAGGTTCTGGACGATTTGCTAATGCTTCAATTAACGGGATGTTAGTTAGATCTCTAGAAGCTACTTTAATTTTATCGACTTTTACTAAATCTAATAACTCCACTGTCTTAACTGAGCATAAAGTTTCTACAAAATCAAAGCCTTTTTCTCTAATATAGTTACCAAGTTCTACATGATCTTGGTAAGACAGTTCTAAGAAAGCTCTATGTTCGCCATAAGTTGGACCAAAGCTATTTTTACCTGTATAAGGTTTATTCATACCTTCTTGTGAGAGTTCTTCATCTAGATCTCTCTTAGTTAGCTTTATTGCATTAACTTTATTAAATCGATCCCCGGTTATCTCATCGTAAGGGTATCTATCTAATTGGTCTACTAGTTTTTTTGCAATGTTAATATCTCCGTTGTGGTTTTGACCAATTTCAGCAATAATGTAAATTTCTTCTGTATTTTTTAATAATGTCATATTTCTTCGATTCTTTTTGTTTTGTCGCAGATTAATAAGTCATAAGCAGGTTTATTTCCTACACTTAAATAATGGTACTTACATCCCCACTTACCTAATTGCTTTTCTGTTAAGTCATACCAGTCTAATTTAGTTACCGCCCCTCTTGCAGTCCAGTAGGTTATAGTGTGACCTTCTTCATACAATGCGTTTATTTTTGCAATATTAGTTGTATTAGGTTCTGCTAAGGGGTACTCCCTTTCATTTACATAGAAACAAATAGTTTCATCTATATCAACATAAATGTTCATAACGTATCGTAATAACTATTTTGTTTTTCTTGTCTTTCTATTGTCTTAATGTGATGCATAAAGTATTCATGAGGTAGGGCTGCATAAGTCTTATACCCTTCAATTCTTTCATGTACTTTGTTGACCCATTTGATCTCTGGGGAGTTCTTATAGATTCTGGTTTGGTAATCTGGGAAGTTTATTCTTCCTAGGTTGTCTACCTTCCAGCCCCATCTCTTGATATGCTCTTCAGTTATGCCCTTTACTTTATTGTCTCTAGGTACTAAGAAAAGGTCAATGTCGTTTCCTCCTAAGATAAGATGGAGGTCAGTAATTAGTTCCTGAGTCGGTAATTCATCTGCATCAATCTGA
>Ga0070750_10001811_pt1 | contig 11930 bp, 12 predicted proteins | sample VirMetDEL_Nov_24_FD_77013 | JGI IMG/M metagenome (GOLD analysis project Ga0070750, IMG submission 77013) | Aqueous microbial communities from the Delaware River and Bay under freshwater to marine salinity gradient to study organic matter... | ecosystem: Environmental > Aquatic > Marine >...
AAAGGAAAAACTTTTTACGAAATAAACAGAAGTGAAAACATAAAGAGAATCGGCGGAAGATTTGACAATATGTCTGAATTAAAGTTGAAGTATGCTGACAAGTATAAGACCCAAGAAGAGGCTCAAAAGTATATTGAAGGTCTTAGCAAAGAAGAAACTTTTAGCCAAAGGCAAACTGGTAAGTATCCTGACTATTATGTTAACACGCCCGTTTACTCTGTAGTTCAGTCAACTCAAAACGGCCAGCCTGTTTACAGTGTAAACAAAACGTATAGCTCTAAGGAAATTAGAGGTAATAGCCTTGCCGATGCACGAACAAAATATGAAAAAGAAAAGCAGGCTAAATTAAATCCAGTTGAATCAAGCCCAACGCCAAGCGCTGGAAGTCTTGAGTGGTATCAAAGTCAATATGGCCCAGACTTGGGAGCCGCTCTTCATAACATAAGTGGCCTTAATCTAGGCGATATTCGTCTTAGTCTGTAGCTTTAATCTAAGTGGATTATAACATTTGTTATAATGTCCATCATAATACCTCTTGCACAAAAAACATTGTGTGGTATTTTTGCAACAGTATAGGAGACTGTTATGAGTGAAGGGAAGTTAATGGCCGAGCAAGCCAGAGGGGAACGCGCTGCTGCATTATTGCGCGACCCTTTAATTGCTGAGACGTTTGATGCGCTTGAGGAGAAGTACGTCAACGATTGGAAAGATTCCTCGACTGTAGAAGGTCGAGAAACGCTCTTTCAAATGTACCAAGCACTAATGGTGGTGCGAGGCCATTTGACGGAAGTTGTCGAGACAGGCAACTTAGCGAAGCTGGAGATTAACCTCCAGAGAAATCCTAAGAGGAGATAAGACATGGCTGACGAAACTACTACCCTACTGGGTGCAGGTGAGTCCCTAACGAAAAGTCAAGCGATTGACGAACTCTTGAACATGAACGCCCCCGAAGAGGCAAGCGATGAAGTTCTAGAGCCTAATGCTGAAGTTGAAGAGGTCGATGAGACTGAAGAAACTGAAGCGACATCTGAAGATGAGTATGATGAAGAGGACGCTGAAGAGCTACCCGAATCTGATGACGAAGATGATGATGATGAAGAGTATGACGTTGATGTTTCCGAGATTGAGGAAGTAGAAGACGAAGATACTTATTACACTGTGAAGGTTGATGGCGAAGAGAAGCAAGTTAAGGCCGACGAGCTTGTCAAGTCCTACCAGTTGGAACAGGCAGCGCAAAAGCGTATGCAAGAAGCTGCGGAGATTCGCAAGAACTCTGAAGCAGAAATGCAGGCTTTAGCGGAACAGCGCGAAAAGTATGGGCGAGCTTTACAGGCTATTGAGACCCAGCTTAACTCGGTGCAAGAGCAACCCAAAGAATATTGGGATAATCTCTATCAGGAAGACCCTCTTGAGTGGGCGAAACAGCGAGACGCTTATCGTGACCGCAAAGAAGGTTTGGTTAAAGTGCAGGCTGAACGCGCTCGTATTGAGCAAGAGCAGCAAACACAGTTGGCGCAACAGCATCAACAATATCTTGCGGAGCAACAACAACAGTTGCTTCAGCGCATTCCTGAATGGCAAGACGAAGAAATCGCAACCAGAGAAAAGCAAAATGTAATTACATACGCACAGCGTCTTGGTTACACAGAGCAGGAACTGGCAACAGCAAGTGACTCACGAGCTATTGAAGCGCTTCGAAAAGCCTACCTTTATGACGAGCTAATGTCTAAAAAGCCAGCAGCTCAAAAAAAGGTAACAAAAGCACCGAAGACAGTTAAGGCTGGCACTCCCACTACCAAGAAGCAAGCTAATGCTAATCGCGGTAAACAGGCACTAGAACGCCTAAATAAAACTGGCAGCAAAGATGCTGCTGTTGATTTACTCTTACAAAGAATGAGGTCTTAAAATGGCTACTTATACTACTGCTACCGCCGTTGGCGAACGCGAAGACTTGAGTGATGTAATCACTCGCATTGACCCAGATGAAACCCCAGTATTTTCTGCTCTGAAAAAAGAGACAGGCAATGGTGTATTCGTCGAATGGCAAGTTCAAGAGTTGGCTGCTGCTTCAGCTACCAACCACGTAAACGAAGGTGCTGACGCTGCTTTGGCTGCACCAACCGCTACAACTCGCTTGGGCAACTATATGCAAATCTCTGTCAAAGATGCTCAGATTTCTGGCACCTTGGATTCAGTTGATAAAGCTGGTCGTGACAAAGAAACTGCCTATCAGAAAGTTCTGAAAGGTTTGGAGCTTCGTCGTGACATCGAAAAATCACTTCATGCTGACACAGCACGTAGTGGTTCAGACCCACGTAAAGCTGGCGCACTGTCAGCTTGGATTACCAACGTAGACGATGCCTCTGGCACCTCTGCTGCTACTGGTGATGGTTCTGATGTTCCAGATATGACTGGTACTAACCGCGCCCTGACTCTGGCTCAAATCGACAATGCTATGCAAGCTGCTTACACCGATGGTGGTCAGCCTAATATGCTGGTTGTTTCTCCTGCCAAGAAAGTTGCTTTCAGCGACTTGAACTCAGGCTCAGTCGCAACAAACCAAATCAACTACACTGCTCCACGTGAAGCAGCCATCGTTGGTTCAGTTTCATTGTACCTGTCTGACTTTGGTCAACTGGACGTTGTCATCGACCGCTTTGCATCTGATGACCGTGTGTACCTGCTTGATAGCGACTATGCTTCAATCTGCACACTGCCAAGCCGTAACTTCGCTGTAAGCGAACTTGCGAAAACTGGCGACAGCGAGAAATTCCAAATCGTGACTGAGTGGACACTTAAAGTATCTGCTCCTAAAGCTCACGGCGCTGTATACGACCTGTCATAAGGTCAACAAGTTTGGGGGTGGCATCAATGGGCGATGCCACCCCTTTTACTTATGAGGAGATGTTATGAAGAAACGATTGGTTTCAACTGATAAAAATGCTGGCAAGGAAACTTGGGCGCATATCGAAGACGATGGGAATATGGTTTTCGAGACTAAACAAAATATCGACAATCTAATTAAAAAGAACAGGGAAGAGCAAAACGAATATCGTAAAGATAGTTTGATTGGGAATACGCAAAGACACCAACAGAAGGTTGCGGAAATTCCAACGGCATTGTATCATAAGCTACTCCTAGAGCTTGGAGAGCCACGGAACAATCCAAAGGGCTGGAAAAAATGGCTCAATGATTACGATAACAGAGTCTTTAGAACAAGTGGCGGAAGCGTATAATGGCAATAGGAACTTACAGCGAACTGAAAACTGCTATTGCAAATTTTCTTGCTCGTGATGATTTGACTGACCGAATCCCAGAATTTATTTCTCTTGCAGAGGCTCGCATGGGTCGTGAACTTAGCACTCGCTCTCAAGAGAAGCGCTCTACGGCAACTGTCTCTGGTGGCGATGCTTATGTGTCCCTGCCTACAGACTTGCGCTCTGTGCGCCTTGTAAAGCTAAATACGACCCCTACGGAAGTCCTAGAGTATTATACGCCTGTGCGTTTGGATGAAATGTATTCTTCTAATGCTAGTGGCAAGCCTCGCGCTTACACGGTTATTGGAGCAGAGATTAAATTTGCACCGACACCAGACGCAGACTACGTTGCCGAAATTGTGTACGGTGAAGGCTCAGACACACTGTCAGATTCAAACACTACCAACACGATTTTAACACGTCATCCCGATGCTTATCTTTATGGCTCTTTGGCCGCCGCTGGTGTATATTTGATGGACGACCAAAAGACCAGTCTGTATGAACAACTGTTTACACGGGCTATTGCTGAAATACGAAGAGAGGAAGACGAAGGCAAACACGCTGGTTCTGCTCTCTTTATGAAATCTGACTACTACGGAGTATAATTATGAGCGCAATGAGCGATTACCTAGAGAATAAATTTCTCGACCATTTTTTAGGCACGGCAAGCACTTCTGCTCCCGCCGCTGTTTACATTGGACTACACACATCTGACCCCACTGATGCTGGCCTTTCTGGTGGCGAAATAAGTGGAAATAATTATGCGCGTCAGGCGATGGCTTTTGACGCGTCCTCATCTGGCACTGCATCCAACAGTAGCGCAGTTGAGTTTCCTGCCGCATCTGGTGGCGATTGGGGAACAATTACTCATATAGGTATTTATGATGCCTCTTCGTCGGGAAACCTGCTTTTTCATGCAGAGCTAACAACGTCAAAAACAATCAGCAATGGCGACATCTTTAAGGTAGCAGCTTCAGGCGTTGACATTACGGCAGCTTAACTATGGCTGACATTGTAGGGCCAACACTTGAGCAGCTAGATAACTGGGGAACTTTAGATGGTTTACCGTATTCCCTAGACAATTCTATATGGCTCACCGCTGCTTTGCGTGAGGGGGAGTCGTCCCCTGCTACATCATCATCTGTATCTGCGGCTGGATTAACTGTTAAGATTGCCAGTGCTGCCACCTCAACTTCAGTTACAACTACATCTAGCGGTATTCGTCTTGTCACTGGCGCAAGCAGTCTAAGCGTTTTATCGTCAGCTTCTGCTGCTGGTGGAACATTAGTGCTAGGTGCAAGCTCGCTTTCTGCGCTTGCATCAATCGTCGCCCGTGGCGGAACTGTCTTTTTTGGTTCTGCTGACCTTGAGGTGTTCGCAATTATTCCAGATGCAAAAGGTAATTTTGAAATCTTTGCAAACAACATTTCCATGGCACCTGTTGTTACGAGTACTGTTGAGGCCGAGAGGCTTGGGGGATTGTGGGGTGTTATTTCAGACGAAGGTGAGGTATGGTCTGAGGTAATAGGTGAAGGTGAAACTTGGACAATAGTGTCTGATGAAAATGAAAGTTGGAATTGGCAATGATTAGATTTGGGGATTTTTTACCCGACCAGCCTGCGTTTGGTAGCTCTGGCGCAACCGTAGCAAATAACGTAATTCCCGCCGCTACGGGTTACGAGAGTATGCAGGATATTTCCCCAATTAGTGCCGCCGCTGATGAGGTGATTGTTGGTATGTTTGCAGCCGCCGATGACAACGGGAATGTAGGGCTGTACGCCGCTGGCCGCACAAAAATTTATCAGTTTAACGGTAGCAATGGTTTACTTGAAAACATTAGCAAGTCTGGCAACTACAGCACTGGCGCAAACGACCGCCCCCGCTTTGTGCAGTTTGGTGAGGCTGTAATTAGCACAAACTTTGCTGACCCCATTCAAACCATTACAGCCGCTGCATCTGGTTTGTTTTCCGACCTTTCCGCTGACGCACCTAAAGCTAAGTACATTTCTGTGGTGCGCGACTTTGTGATGACTGGCTTCACCAACGACACAACAGATGGTAACAAGCCATATCGCGTTCAGTGGTCAGATATTAACGATGCAACAAATTGGGTTATTTCCTCCTCAACACAAGCTGACTACCAAGACATACAAGACATGGGGGATGTTACGGGTATGGTCGGCGGAGAATACGCCACCATACTGATGGAAAAGGGAATTGTAAGAGGCACCTATATCGGTGCGCCACTTATATTTCAGTTTGACAAGGTAGAGACAGTGCGTGGCTGTAAGGTTGCGGGTAGTGTTTGCAATGTAGGTCACAGTGTATTTTATCTTGCGGACGATGGCTTTTATATGTTTGATGGAGAGAAGTCTAATCCTATTGGAGCGGAGAAAGTTGACCGTTTTTTCCTTGAGGATTGGGATGGCGCGTATGCAGGAAATATGAGTGCTTCTGCTGACCCATTGCGTCAAATTATTGTTTGGTCTTATGCGAGTAAATCTTCCACAAATGGCCTACCTGATAAACTTATTATCTACAACTACGCGCTTGGCAAGTGGTCTACTGCGTCGATTGCCGTCGATATTGTTGCTCCTGTTTATACTGCTGGCTACACTCTTGAAGCTCTTGACGCTGCTTTTGGCTCTATTGATGTTCTTCCTGCTTCTTTGGATGGCCCTATATATCGAAGTGGCGAGTTTTTGTTTGCGGCCTCAAAGGACAACAAAATTCAAGCGTTCACGGGAGACATATTGAATGGCACAGTTGAAACTGGTGAGTTTGAAGTTAAGACTGGTTTTCACTCTACAATAAACAATATTGTCCCTTATGTTACCCTGAGAGAAAGTGCATCATCTGGTTCTGTGACGGCTCAAGTTGCCTCTCGCAATCGTCAAATTGACACCTACACATACGGCTCCGCATCTTCTCTTAACGCTGATAACTTTTGCCCAGTGCGTTCCAATGGACGTTATCACAGGGTGCGACTAAACCTAACTGGCGAATGGAAGAAGGCGCAGGGCGTTGATGTTGATGCTGGAGTTATGGGTCGTCGATAATGGCTAATCAATACCGCAGACTTCAAAACATGGGTGGCACACCTCGTGAGGTAGCGGAGGTCGTCAACAATTTGGTTGAGGGTAAAATCAACTCAACTGGTACTGTTACGCTTGCAGCATCTGGAGCTACAACTACCTTGCTTGAAGATATTCGCATTGGGCCAGATTCGGTTATTTTATTTGAGCCTATTACTTTGTCTGCTGCTGCGTCGAACAAATATCCGTACGGAGTTTTTGAACAAGACGCAGACATAACCTTTGCAGCTAATACGCCAAAGGTTCTTACAATTACGCAGGAAGAGTATTCCTATGGTATGTCTCTATCCTCTAATCAAATAACGGTTGAATATGCTGGGTTATACAACATCCAAGCGTCAGCACTTTTTGTGAACCAAGACTCGCAAATTAGAAATGGGTATATGTGGCTGCGTGTAAACGGCACAGACTTGCCGCACAGTGCCACTAAATTCGCTGTTGTTGAGCATCACGGCAGCATTGATGGATATATGCCTGTTACAGTATACCACCCACTTGATTTGTCGGCTGGAGATTACGTTGAAATTGTTGGGGCGGCAGAACACGCTGATGTCTATCTTGAGGCGTACAATGCGATTACCTCGCCATTTTCAATGCCATCAATACCATCAGTTGCCGTTGAAGTAAGCATGATTGCACCGTCTCAGGGCAGCGGAACAGCCTTTGAATTATATGTGACAGACAAAGCAAAAGGTCAGGCAACGATTAACCATTTGCCTAATAATGAAACAGATAAAACATACAGATATGTTATTTTAGGATAGCGTTTACAAACCATATGTAAGCGTGTAAATTAAAGCCAGAGGTATAGATATGGCAGTTAATACAACAGAAACCACCAGCACCCAAGCGCCTAGCGAGTTTGCACAGCCGTTTTTACAGTACGGTATGTCGGAAGCTCTGCGTCAGTATCAGCAAGGTGCGCCGCAGTTTTACCAAGGTCAGACTTATGCTGGGTTCACACCGCAGCAAGAGCAGGCAATGCGTATGCAAGAGCAACGCGCTCTGGCTGGTAGCCCGCTTACACAACAGGCTCAAACAACATTGGGTTCTTTCTTAGGTTCTACTGGCGCTCAAGGAGAGTACATTCCACCTGCACAGTCTGGCTTATTAACTGGCGCGATTAACCGCGCCCTAGACCCTGTACAGCAACGTATGGAAAGTGCTTTGGCTCAACGTGGTCGCACAGGTTCAGCCGCAGGCACACGCGCCATGACTGAAACTCTTGGCAACGTAGCTGCTGACCTAGCCTATCGTGACTATGCAACGCAGCGCCAGCAGGCTATGCAAGCTGCACAGTTAGCTCCATCAATGGCTGCCCAAGATTATTATGACATTGGTCAGCTTGGTCAAGTCGGCGCACAGCGTCAGCAAATGGGTCAAATGGGTATTGATGAAGCAATGCGGCGTTATCAGTATGAGCAGCTCTCTCCGCAGCAGCAGTTACAGCAATATCAGAATCTAGTTGCTGGCTTCCCAATGGGCGGTACGACAACTCAGGTTACGCCTTACTATGAGCCAAGCGCGGGTCAACAGTTCCTTGGTGGTGCTGCGTCTCTTGCTGGAGCTTTGGGCGACAAAGCTGGCTGGCAAGAAAAAGCCTATGCTGGTCTTCTTGGTGGTTTGATAGGACAATTCTAGTGAATTATTTAGGCAATTTATTACAGACTCGTCGTTTTCCATCTACGCAAAGCGGATTGTTACAAGGCAATACGTTTAGGGGCCAGCCTGTGGGTGTGTCTCCTATTCGTGGAATGGCTGCTCAACAGGCGGCATTGCCACTAACATCTGGTTCAATGTATCAAGGGCCGACATCGTCGCCAAGCATCGGCCAGCGTGTTTCATCTGGGCTGGGTGGCGTAGCAAGAGGTATTGGTGACGCATTTACTGGAGAGGGTTCATCTGCTCGCTTGTCTGCTTTGGGCGCTTCTTTGTTGCAAGGCCCAAGCCGAACACCTATCTCCCTTGGCTCTAGCTTGGCTCAGGGCTTGTTGGCTGGCAATATTGCTGCACAGGAGGAGCAGGAGCGTAAGTTTAAACGAGGTCTTCTTGAGCGTGAAATGGCTGTTGCGGAAGGCAAACTTAGTGCAGAGGAAAGAAAGTTAAAGGCTGGCTCTTTAAAAGATTTATTTATTGGTACAGACAAAAGCGGAAATATTGTAGGTCAATTTTCCCAAGGTAGCCCTGAGTATTTTGAGGCCGTTTCTGACCCTAATATTACCCTTTACAAAACTCCAGTAATGCCCAAGGGGGAGATGGTTTCTGGAACGGTTGAGGATTTTAAAACTGTTTATATAGACAATAAGCCAGTTACGGCTGAAAAATATAAAGATAAATTTGGAAACATCTCTTATCGAGACATAAAAACAAAATCCCCTCTTTCTAACTTTTCACTTGTAAAGCCAGAGTCAGAAAAATCTGAAGTAAAAACAGAGGCTCCGTTTTCTGTTGTACTTACCAAACCGTTCGGCGGAAAAAACGCTGGAGATGAGGTAACAATACAATCTGTTACTATTGATGGTAAAGAAGATTTGTATATGACGGATTTAGAGGGAGAGAGAACAAAAATAGCAACAGATGCATTTACAAAAGATTTTGTTAGCAAGGCAGACATTTTGAAAATTGGTGTTGGCCAAATTGAAAAACTTGACTCTAAGATAGCTGAGGAGCAATCAGCTCTAGCTGGTCTTGACAGATTTGGCGCTCTTGCAGAGCAGGCTGAGGATATGGGTCTCAAGGGGGTTAGTTTTGTAACCGAAAAAATTAAGGCTGCATTTAACAGTTTTTCTGGGCAGGATTTAACTGAACGTCAAAAAGTTGTTCAGTTTTTGAGGGCGGAGCAACAAAGTACACTTGGCCGAATAAGGGTAGAGGTTCTTGGCCCTGGGGTTTTGACTGAAAACGATGCTAAACGTCTAATTGCCGCAATGGGAACTAATATTGAGGGTTGGTTTGCAAACCCAACTTTGCTTAAACAGACAATACAAAATATTAGAGAGGAAAAAATTGCTCTTATTCTTGGAAAGCAGCAAAGGAGAGATTCTTGGGCAAGGGGGGAAGTTCCAAAAGCAAGCAAAAGATTGTTCATGCCTAATACTTGGGCGGAAAACGGCGGCACATATGCTGGCTGGAACGCCTTAACCGAAGAGCAAAAAAGAAATGCTATAGAGTTGGGGAAGGAAGGTAAGTAATGTCAGACTTAACGCTTCAAGACCTAATAAAAATTGGAAATCAAAAAGCAGAGTCAGTCGATGCGTCGGCTAAGGCAAGTGGGGATGCGTTGGATTTTAAACGTAAACGAGCCTTAGCTGAGTACAGCCCTTCTATCGGTGCTTTTTCTCCTCTTGGGCCAAGAACTCCAGAAGCTCAAGCACTAGACCTTTTGGCTGCAAATGCCACATTATTGGGCGCTCCTACAAAAGCGATTGGTCAAGAAGCTGAAGGTAGGATTGCTGAGGCGCGGCGCATGACTGGAGGATACGGCGCTGCTTCGGAAGGGCTTGCTATGTTACCCCTTGCTCTTGCCCTTCCTCAGGGTAAAAGTCTTCTTGCGAAAACTGCGCTAGGAGGGGGTTTTGGTGCAGCAGGTGGATATGGCTTGTCTGGCGAGGGTCAGGAGGCGTTTGGAGCGGGCATTGGGACTGCTATCGGTGTAGCACCGCCTCTTCTTGGCGCTGTTGGAAAGGGCGTCTATAATGTGGGAAAAAATGTTGCAGGAAGGCTTTTTTCTAGCCCAGAAGAATTGGCTTTAAAGCGTTCACAAAGAGCAATGTCAGATTTAAACATTACACCAGAAATTTTAGAGGAAGCTATACCAGAGACTTCCCCCATCACCCTTGCCGAGCAAACTGCGGGCGAGTATGGGGAGGGCGTTTTGCCGCTAGTTCGTCAGGCAGTTTCTGGCATGGGAAAAACCAGAGAAGAAGCTCTTGAGCAAATTGGAGAAAGAACCGCCGCTGCACCTCAAAGAGTTAGTCAAGTTGCTGAAAAAGCGCTGCCTACTGGGGATGCCGACAAAGTTGCTTTTACCCTAAAGCAAACAAGAGCAGAAACCGCAAAAGAACTTTACGAAACTGCTTACAAAGATTTTATCCCAGATGAAGATGTTGTTTCTTCTGTGTCCAAACTTTTTCATGGCAAGGGAAGGCTACCTACATTAAACAAAATTTTAAACAAAGCGATTAACAACGTTCGAGATGATATTGAAGTTGGAATAAAAATACCATATACGAAAACTGTTAAAATCAACGGAAAGAGTCAAAAGGTTCCATTGGAAATTTCTGATTTAAGTCCAGAGGCTTTCAACAGGGTTTTAGACCAAACAAAAATTATTTTAGATGATTCAATATCTTCTCAAATTACAAAAGGTAAATGGGGTGAGGTTAGGCGTTTAACAAACCTTAAAAACTCATTTGTAAATATTCTTGATGAGGCAAATCCAGCGTATGCCGCTGCACGGGCTGAGTTTGCTGGCGATACTGCGTTAATAAACGCTTTGGATATGGGTAAAAGTATTTTTGGAACAAAAATGACCGCTAAAAATGTTGAGTCATTTTTAAGTAGTGCAACAAAATCAGAAAAAGAACATTTTAGGCTTGGGGTGTCAAAGTTTATTCAAGAGCAACTTGAGTCTGGAAACATCAAAAATGTAAAAGGTCTTTTAAACAAAGACTATATGAAGAGAATAAAAAATGCTTGGCCTGATGAGGGGTCATTTAAGATGTTTTCTGATGCAGTAAGTTCTGAGGTAAAGATGGCAGAACGAGGCGGAAAAATCGTGTCTGGCATAGGTAGGACTCGCGGCGAAGACGGAACTATTCTTGGCACTCTTGCCGAGGCAACCACATCAACTCCAGTGGCTGGTCGAGCTGCTTCAGGCTCAAAAATGTCAGCAGCGACTGTTGCGGTATCTAAATTTATTCGCAACATATTTGGAGAATTTGGAAAAATGAGTCCAGAAGAAGCCGATGAGCTTGCTAAAATATGGCTAGCTTCCACACCAGAGCAAAGAGCAGTTTCTGTACAAAAACTTGTTGAGGCTAATAAAATAACGCCGCGAGCGGCAGAAGACGTTATAGACAGGTTAAAACGAGAGCCTATCACTACGTCTCTTGAGGGATTGGTTGGTCTTGCAACCAAACCAACAATGGCAACTCCGATAACTACGGGTGCAACACAGGGCGTAACCAGAACTGGTGAACAGGAATAAATCATGGCAAAGAACAGTATTACAGATTACAGCAAAACAGCTTCGTTAAACACGGACATTCAGTCTGTTGACATTGATGAGGGTTGCCTACCTAGCGGTATTAACAACGCTATCCGTGAGCTTATGACTGACTTGGCTGAGGTAAACGATGGAACGGTATCCTTAACCAGTCCTTCTTTCTCTTCTGTTAATGTTGACGGTGGTACAATCGACGGAGCCGTAATCGGCGGCACAACGGCGGCGGCAGGCTCGTTTACATCAGGTTCATTTACTGGGAATGTATCTCTTGGTGACAATAATAAGGTTATTTTGGGCGCGGGTTCAGACCTCAACCTGTATCACGATGGCTCTGACAGCATAATCGAGGAT
>Ga0070750_10001818_pt1 | contig 11914 bp, 10 predicted proteins | sample VirMetDEL_Nov_24_FD_77013 | JGI IMG/M metagenome (GOLD analysis project Ga0070750, IMG submission 77013) | Aqueous microbial communities from the Delaware River and Bay under freshwater to marine salinity gradient to study organic matter... | ecosystem: Environmental > Aquatic > Marine >...
TACTGATCGTTCTAAATATCAAACGCCGGCTTACTCAGTCGGCGTTTTTTTATGCTTGTGGTTTAGCCACAGCATGTAAGTCAGCAGTATGAACAGGAGCGTTCTACAAGAATGCTCGTGACTTATGAAATCAAAAACAAGATCTTCAAAATGCTCCATAGTGCAAATTTACGAAGGAATCGTAAAGCTACTTGCACCGATAACTTGATTTAGTCTTTCGAATAAAAGCTCATGTCCTTTAGGAGACCTGTGTAGTCTTCTACCCATAACCCTTTCGTTAACCCCAGAATTACCCGTACCCTTAAATACAGGATCTTCTATAAGATCGTTAACCAATAAGGTAGTATCAGCCAAACCACTTGTAGGCTCTTTATAATTATCAGAACCATAGATAAGTCTACCGCCAGTAGTTTCAACTGTATTTTTTAAATCACTGATTTGATAAAGATCAACAAGGTGTACTTTATCAGCTACCAAAGCCGGTAGCTGCACAGTATCTGTTATTACCTTACGAACAATCTTTAATCTAGTAAGACCAGATTCGTTTGTATTTAGATTTTCTGCCCAAAAGTTAGATAACGAAGAAGCACCCACAACCTTGCCCACATTAGTAATATTCCCAGAAGCAATTTCATTCATATAGATAACGTTACCTTGTTGATAGACGCTAAAGCAAATACCTCGACCAGGAGTAAGATTGAATGGTTGTGATGTATTAGTCAACTGAACCTCAATAGTGTATCCGTCATAGGTATTACTACCATGCTCAAAATAATTATAGTTTGTTCCGGTGTTGTAGGAAGAACCTTCAAACTGAGCAATATATGATCGAGTACCTATGGCTTCAACTTCTTCATTTCCGTTAGAAGAAAAGTTTGTAGCTCCGGTAGATGGTTCTGTAAAAAACCTAGTGCTGCTATTTCTAGAATCAAGATTTATTTGAATCTGTGTTACAACTTCTACACCTGAAACTACAGAAGTAGAATAGTCAATCACTTTATAAAAGCCATTAACATTTCTCCAGCTTTCTTTAGCAGGATCATGAACAGCCTCACTTGAACTGTCAAAACCCTTTAGTTTAATCCAAACATCATTCTGATCTACAACACTTGCAGGAGGCCAGTTCAATTCTGGTAACGGTAATCCAGAGTCAGCACCCAACTGAATTTGAGTAAGACCTCGGCTAGGGAACATATTATCTATCCCTGTTACAACTGGATCTGGATTAGTTATTCCTGAAATAAGTGGACCTTCAATCTTAGTTGGTGATGAAGGAACTCCGGTAATAAAGTGATTAGCGGCTCCATCCAAAGCATCAAACTTAGTATCTGTTCCGGCCATTGTCTTCCCAACCAAAGAAGCTCTATCGATTTCTTCAAACTGATCTCCTGAAACAATACACTTTAGAAACACAGTTGAACTTTCTGGAAATTCTATAAAACCTTCAAACAAATCTGAATCCCCAGGATCAATCAAGGAATCCAAAGTTCTAATCCAAGAGTATGCTGATCTTGTAGTACCTGTTACTAAATCGGTATCCGTTATAAAATCAATTCTATAAACCTCTCCAGGTGTACCGCCATCCAAAGTTATATTGTCTCTACCGTCACCTTCAATCTTAATCCAACGATCTCCAGACAAAGTAACATCTACAACTTGAGGAACATCACTTATAGCAATTCGATTAGTATCGTCTCCTGAATAAGCCGGAGTAAGTGTCCAGTTACTAACCCCTCCATTGGTTTGTATACTGTAAGTATCTCCATCAAGAATAACTTCAAAAGTAGCTGAACCTGTAGTAGTGTTAACGGTACTACCTCCAGTTACAGCGTCATATTGCACAGCATTAGTAGAACCAGTAGTTACTTCTAAACGAGTAGCAAAATTAGTTTTAGCTGTAAATGATTCAGGAGATAGAGTATATGCTTCAGATGTTCCTTGAATAGGTGGACGTTGGTCTAAGCAAACCCTTGATGATAGACCATCGTATTTATCGTCAACTGATGGTGGTGTACAAAATACCATAGGATAATTTTTACGACCATCATTATTACGCTTGGTCACCATATCCTGTATTCTCTGAGCCATAGTCAGTTGACGCAATGGTGTTTGCACATCTGTAGCATCATTCACCCCTGCCTGCATCACCATTAAATTCCAAGGAAGAGTATACAGTCCAGACCTTGATGCAAACCACTGGTCGGTAGCAAGCTTAGAACCACCAAAACCTTTGTTTACAAGACGTATGCTCTCAGGAGTAGGTTTACTTCTTAAGGCATTTACTAAACGAAAAGATGCCAACTCATCTCCAAAATAATCCGGAAATGGGCTGGTGGATTCCTTGCGGTTACCAGAGTAATTATAACCCATGTCCTGTGGTCTCCAGTTGCCTACAAGACTCCAAGAAATAGAGTCTCCGCAGTAAAGAAGTCTTTTGGTTGCATTAAAATTAAAGTCAGCAGTGAACTCAATTCCGTTAATGTGCATTCCAATATCCGGATCTGTCTGACCTGTTTGAGGATATGGTGTAAACCTTAAGGATACTCCGGCGCCAGGGCCCAATATAAATCCGTTAAAATTCAATGTACTTGAACCACCATCACTGACAGCTAGTGAAAACTCATCTTGGTTGGACAGTCCGATCCAATCGCCAATAGCGTTCTGAGCAATAACTCCGGATACTCTACCCTTGGCATTTGACGTAATTGTAATAGAATTTACAAGTATTGCTCTACCTACATCTATGTCAAGTGTGCTTGATACGACATCACCATAAACAGGCGGAGTGCCTCCGTCATTAGTCAGTGCAGTGCCGACCCCCTCTAAAGCAACGCTGAGGTTTACGGGTCTGCCCTCAAGCTGAATCTTTTCTTTGATCGATTGTGTAGATACGTCTAGTAATCTTGCCATGAGTTCTAAGTAATAATTATTGCCACGTTGTAGTGGATATCGGTACCATCAAAGAATCCGTTTGCTGGACCAAAGCCATCATCGTCATCAACGATCCAACCAAAACGATAACTGCTACCGCTCAAATTACTTATGTATACTCTGAGTGCAGCCGTTGAAGCAAAGTAAAGTGTTTTTGTTTGACCTCCTACGCTGGGCCGAAGTTCGTCATCGGTACCAGCTGTTGGTGCAGAAACAATGGTTATCTGACCAGCTTCTGCAATAACTATCTCAACGTGTGGATCAACCCCACGGTTAGCTATTTGGATATCAAACTCAGTCATTGTAGTATGAAACTACTTATGATGAGTACGCGCTGATCTGAATTTCAGGATCAAATGTGCGTACAACTATTTCAAGATCAAACTCTTCAATCATTTACTGCGTCTTTAACGATCATCTTACCGGCCATAATTCTTGAGCTTGTTCCGTCAGATGTCTTAGTAGCCCGCAGCTCATATACATATGTAGCCGGACTGATCAGATTTGTAACAGCGGCTTCTTTACGGAGAAACAACTCACCGTTTGAATTTTTTGTAATCTCGTCGGTAGCAAAACTCCAAGCTGCACTTTCATCGTAGCTTGAAAACTTACACTTCAGCTCAAATGTGTACTGAGTTAGATCGTAATACTCAACTGGATCAGTGTTCTTCTTAGAAAGGCGTAGGTAAACATCAAAGGTATACCCCTTTGTAAATGTGATATTTACATCCTTAGTTGCATCCAGGTTTAGATTCGTAACACTCATGATGCAGTACAATCACAGTTATATGGATCAGCGTATCCTTTGGCTATGCTGTATGAACCATAAGCCTTCTTAAAGTCTTTGGTCCTTGTGGCACCCTCAGCAACAACCATATATGCATGGATCTTATTTACGATGTTAACGTCAGCAGTAGAGTCACAGTCGCCATTCAGCATCTTAGCAAGTGCACACCAAAGACATTTCATCTTGGGATCACCTGCTGAGTCACCAGTACCGGTCATAACAATATGCCAGATTCCATCACTGAATGTAGACGCTCCGATCATTGTAGGAGTGATCGTAAATATATATCGAGCTCCGAAAGTAGTCTGAAGATAACTCATTGCTGGGTTTGCAAAAGACTCTTTTTTTTCATCGTTGTGATACAAATCCAAAGGGCCTTCGGTACTTAAATTTATATCGGAAATAACGTGGAGTTCAGAGTAATCTTTCTCAAACTCGACATAAATGGATGCCATGGACTTCGCTTTTATCAAAGATATAAAAAAAGCCCCAGCGATAGCTGAGGCTCTTTGTTACAAAAGGCGTAACGATTAGTCGTTAGCCTGGATGTCTGTCAACAGATCAGCGGCTGTGTTTCCAGAACCAGCATCCCGAGGGATGAATACTGTGATCTCAGCTTCGCTGTTTACAACAGATCCTGGATACTGTGCGGTATTCTTACGCAGAGTAAAGCTGAACTGATCGTACTGCTTAGTTGAAACAGTCTCCAACCGGCGAGTACGCATCCGACGATACTCAGTCCACATCAGACCAGAGAACTGAGCAAGGCTCAACTCTTCGATAACTGCAACGTGAGGACCGTAACCGTTTCCGATGTCAGCCTGCTGAGTATCAACAGTAACCAAACTAGTGGCTTCCTCGCCATCTACTGTCATAGTAGTATCGAAATCGATTGGGCGGAACGGATGGTTAAAGTCGATCTTAGACTGAATGTCTCCGATCAAGAAAACTTTACCAGCACCAGTTGCAGTAAATACAGCAGCGGCCAAGCGAGCGGAGTCAGATCCTTCGTATGGACGATCAAGAGTCCATGTAGCCACACCACCAGCAGTAGTCATGTTGTAAGGAACTCCACCAATGTTTACCAAAATGGTCAAAGCACCAGCAGTAGTATTTACAGTTGCTCCACCGCTCAGTGCGTTATATTGAGTAACGGTCTTGGAACCAGTAGTTACTGCAAAGTGGCTAGCACTGTTGATCTTTGAGGTAAAGTTAGTAAGAGCGGCTCCTACATAAGCAGTAGCACTTTCAACCTTACGCTTGTCGTTGGTCTTGTTCCACTGAGTAGTCAAACCAGAAGCAACAGCAGCTGCAGTAGTTGTAGAAACAGTATGATCAGCCCATACGTCAAAGAAACGGCCATCAGATACTGCCCCTACGTTGCGGTAGCGAACGTTCATCATAACAACTTCACCAGCAGTAAAGGTCATTCCAGAAAGATCAAGTTCCTGAATATGTACTTTAGGTTGAGCGAAAGTAGTTACAGCAGATGGGTACTTAACAACGTCAGCTGCTGAGAATACTGGAGTCAAGATATCAGAAGAAAGGCTGGCACCTACTTCTTGATTATCTGTAACCAGACGGAGGGCAATGCCTTCTCCATCAGAATTTCCTGAAGAACTGTCAAAACCGCTACCGTCTTTGTTCAAGAGGGTAATGTCACCGGCAGTTCCAGCCGCATCGGCATCGACTACGGTTACTGATTGGTCTTCATACTGTGTCCCTACAAGGACGAAGCGCGAGGGTGCGCCTTCAAGATAACTCATGATTTTAGTTTTAGAGTTGGGTTAGTTATTCAATCCTGTTGTCTTTCGCTATAAAGTGCGTTTGGAACCTCGGGTCGCCAACAGCTTCTAGGGCGTTTTGCACCGCTCTGGTGACGATTTCGGGATGGAACCCTTCAATAAGTTCTGAAGTTTGAACCGACGTCTCGCCATCAATTGAGTACGCAACACCGCCAAGATTACTGAGATCGGCGACTATGATGGGTCTTGGACGACGAATATATCGTAAGACATAGCGAATATAAGGAACATTTGTAATAAGTTCCAAACTATTATTGATATCATCAAATACCCCAGTATCCAAACGCAACGCATGATCCTTGTTGGGTTTACGAAAAGGATCCCCTACGTAGCTAGAATACTCATCATGAGTTATTGCATATACAGGTAACTGCTTTTTACCACAGACTGCTGTGTCCACATCAATGTGTTCAGATACAATACGCAGGACTTTATTCAGATCAAGGTTATTGAAGATCTGAGAGTCTGGGCTAATGTTGAAGTTCACATTGTAAGGAACCGCTTGACCAGGCAAGATGATCTCTTGCTTGACTAAGTTAGAGAGTTGACGACGACGTGTCTCACTTGCTTCAAAACCTTCGAGCCTTGTGTTGGATCTCTGTCTGTAAGCATCTTTTACCAACTCTTCCTGCGCACGCGAGAGGAACAAACTCCTCGCATAAGCATTAAATCCGGGAGCTGAATTGCCCCCGGCATATTGGTAGTTCAATAGAAATTCGTCATCAAACTCAGTAGCAGTCATTATTCACGGGCTTTTTCTACCTGACTTTGAAGAGTGAGAAACAACTCGTTGTTGTTATCATCGATCAAAAAGTCTACGGCACCACGAAGATCGGAACTTCCTCCCGCAAGTGCAAGTGGCTTACCGTCTTTGGTATAGTACAGACCGTTCATTCTTTCCAGAACCTGCAGCTGTACTGCGTCGTGAATAAATGCTCGTACCTCCAAATTAGGATCACCGGCAATCTCCAGAAACTTAGTAGGCTCTGCATCAACCAGCTTGTCAATCTCTTTGATCAACCAGCTGTGGTTATTTGCATTAGTTGGAAGTCTTGAGCCACCCATGCTTTCAATCAAGATGTGACGCAGCATAGTTGCGTTGTTCTTGAGCTTGTTAAAATGCACGTATGCCTCAGACTTAGTAGTAATGCTCTCAGCCTCTCTGCGATCACGGAGACTTTGATCAACGATCATAAACTTGTAAGTCGCCTTCGGATTGTTACGGTACTCGTCCTCACTTGGGGCAACAAGATCTTTTTGAGCTCTGGCCACCAAATAGAACAAGTAATCCTCTGGCTGACTCAGATCAAGAACACGACCGAGTTTACCCAATCCAATACGATAGTCTTTCCAAAATGTACTGTGGCGATTACGAACATCAAGCCAACCTTTTTCGTGGTACAACCTTTCCTCAAGGTACTCACGCTCTTCAGTACTGTTAAACGGATTTACCCTACCGCCTGCACTAGACTTAGGAAGATCATATTCAATAGCAGTCTTGTCGCCAAGACCTTTAGTGAATGGATTAAAACGAGTCCGTTGTTCTCTGATGAACATCGGCGCCTTCTCAACCAGTTCGATCTTTACGGTTTTATTAGGCAATAAAAAAGTCGGCTTAGCCTCAGCAACTGCTGTTTGACTAGCCGACTTAGGTTTTCTCTGTTGAGCCATTGTTGTTTATTATAACGTCGTTACAATAATACAACAATTTCCGTAATGCTCTCTACTTACGCAGACAGGATGTTAGGAATGAGACTCATAGTACGCTCTGGATCGCGAAGGATCACACCGAACTGACAGAACAAGGTAACAGTCCAGGCATCCTTGCGGTTTGCCATCTTGTTATAGTTTGTTCCAGAGTCAGCAGAGAATGGTGATCTCAGACCTTCTTCGATACCACGAATGTACTCAGCTCCCTTGACGTATGCCTTCTGCATGTTAGGAAGACCTTGTACAGTTCCGATATCAAAGATGTCGTAACGATAAGACTCGGCCTTACCACCGTCAGGGTGATTGATCTTGTGACGTACCTGGTCACTGTAGTTGTGGTCAACCTCAACGATCACACGGATGCTGTTGGCGAACAACCACTCAGTGAACTGGAATCCACCTTGATATGCCTGAGAGTGCAGAGGGCTGCTTGTTGGACGGTAAGAAGCACCAGCGTTAGTGTCGCGAACGACGCTGCTACCAGTTTGAGTCCAAGCTGTAGCCTCAGCCTTGGCAGCTTCGTGGAATTGCTTAGCACCACGCTCACCAGTACGGAGCATGAATACACGCTCGTCCATTCCGAGCTTACCTTCAGACAGAGTCAAGAGCGCATTCTCGAGAGTGCTCAGCTGGAAGTCAGTGTAGTAGTACACGTTAGAAACCTCCATCATCTCACGAAGACCAGCTCCGATCAAGATCTCATTCTGAGAAGGACCAGTCATGTAAGAACGACCTTCCGCATCGCGGTTGCTGCGTCCATAGTACATGGCCTTAACTTTTTCCTCCATGAACTCATACTCAAGAATGAAGTCTTCGTACTCAATCCAAGAGACGATAGCCTTGTCATTCCGAGGATCAGGGAAAGCAGTAGCCAGCTTCCGAGACTTCATGTTACCAGGAATGGAGTTCTCCTTACGAACAGTTGTAAAACCGTTGCGGAATTCGATAGGAGTTACCCGGCGGATACCAGTACCACGAATGGACATTGTGCTCTCTACTGGAGAGAATTCAATGCTGAACAACTTACCAGCAGTCAGTTCAGAACCTGGGATTCCATCAGGGCTAGACAGTGCAGATACACAAGTGTAGATCCACTCTTCAGCGGCACCACGACGAACAGACTCGATGTAGATCGGATAGATTTCGTTCTTCTCACCAACGATTACGTGACCTTCGTCGAACCACTTCTCGGGGAAAGTCAGCTCAAAAGGCATGTGGTTTGCACCAACACGGGTGGTTGAACTAGTGATCGTAGAACCTTTCCAGCTACCACTGACCAGTTCGATGTTCCGGTTGTGATCACCCTGGAGCTTCCAGAAATAATCATCATCGGTTTCGAACGTCTCAGATGGCAAACCATCGAGGTACGTTTCAATGTTGCTGCCATACTTGTTGGACAGCATCTTGTTCATCACTTTACCAGCGTACTGAGGGGCAACCTCATACAGCGAGTGGAAGTGGTTGTTACGAACGAGGCCTGCCATTGCTTTGGCCTCCGTAACCTGAAAGGGACTAACTTGCATAGATCGGGTTTTAGATTAGTCGGGGTTTATATTTACTTGTCAAACAATAACTCCAAAGCACCTTCGATACCTTGGAATGCGTTATCAGGGTTATTTGAACTACCTGACTGAGGTGCGGTTACACGTCCGCCGGTAGCGCTGCCTCGGCTACCTTGACTGATAATCTGGTCAAGTGCTTTGGTAGCATTACTCGCCGATTTACTAAGCAATGGTGTCAGATCAGTAAGACCCTTGGTCATTGCCAAGATCCAGTTGATCTTAACCGTTGTATCCACAGGATCTTTTTCAAGCTGTGCCTGCAGATAGTTCATCGGCTTGTTTTCGGTACCGTAGTTCTTCGTGGCATATTCCATAATGCTATCACGAAGCTGATCGGTAACCTTGAGTCCGAAGAGCTTATCAGCTTTTTCAACCTTTGTCTTTACTTCATCAGCAGTCTTCTTGGTATTTTCAACCTCAGTTGCTTTGTTCTGAGTGTCTTGATCAATCTCATTCTGAATCTGATCATCGTACCAACCTTTCATGGCATCTCTAGCATCTTTAGATGCGGAAATTAGATCATCACTAGAAAGCGACTTGGCTAAAACTTCTGCGTCTTTAGCGGAGTAGTTTTTAACCTTGACCATATGTTGAGCAACAAGCATCCTTTTAGGATGATCGTACTGACTGCTAGTGTCTTCGAGCACTGTGTCAGTAATCTTGTTAAGAGTCTCGCGCTCTCTGCGATTGTCTTGAAAGACCTGAACGTCAACACCTGCTTCAAAGGCTTTGACTGCTTGCTGCTGTAGTGGGGTCAAACGATTCATAGCACCATCCTGGCGCTTTGCTTCAATCCGGTCATACAACTCTGAAAGGTCACTTACGTCTTTAGTGACTTCTTTCAGGTCATCTGGACTAAGGGCCCCCTTATCAACATACATTTGAGCGACGACTTCAAACGGTGATTCTGTTGAATCAGAAGCCCCCGGCTCAGTACTGTAGGATTGTCCAGAAGTTTGCCCACCAAAGTCGTCAAGCTTTGATAAGTCATCGGGGAGTTCAATAAGATCACTTGGTTCTGATGGAGGGTCTGCTGGTGCGGGTGTTCCTGAATCAGGGGTTGGATCCCCTCCGCCAGTATTGTCCTCAGTTCCAAGAAGTTCTGCGAGGTCGAATGTCACTTCGGTGTCGCTGGTATTACTTTGAGCCATAATTATATTTTTTCGTCAAAACAAAAATACCCCGGTGTAAACCAGGGTATTAGTATATAGACGTAACGAAAAATCAAATATTCGTTAATCGATCTATGGGAGATTTCTTAGGCTCATTAGATGTAGATGAATCCACAGGATCTGAGAATGGATGAGCTGCCATTGGAGGTAACTCCATTGGGTTCTGCATCATCTTCATGCGCATGTCACGCACTTCTTTAAGCCTAGCTTGCAACTTGTTCACTACCCTTAATTTTAGATTGTCGTTTTTTCTCGCGCATCTGTGACTCAAGATCTTTCATATCTTCCATCAACTTATTGCGCTTTTCAGTAAGCTTCTCAATATCTTTTTCGTTCTCAACATTACCAAAGGACTCTGCTTGAATCAAAGCTCTTTCAATGTCAACATTTCCTTTAAATATAGTACTCCAGCGATCATCCAAACGAGATTCTAAACGTTGCTCTTTGGCAGCATCGATATTCATCTGCTGAAGTTCTTTCTGTTGTTCGTGCTGCTCATTACGTCTGTCTTTGGCTTCTTCCTGAGCTACTTGAAGAGTAAGTCTCTTTTCAGCTAAAGATGCTGAGGTGTACAGATCAACAAGTGTAAGCAGTGACGCTTGGTCATTTTGCATAGCAGCCTGACCTAACATATCCATAGCTTGATCAAGTCTGCGAATAACAGAACCATCAATGATGTTTATGTCATAATCATTATCTGCAAACTCATCACCGTCTACATCAAAAAGATCAAGACTACCATTGTCCAAAACATACTGGGCTTGAAACTTTTTACCTCTCCATAAATACTTGCAGGTTTCTACAAGCTGACGAGTAACACGAAGTTTGGTCTCTTCGTGCTCTACAAACAATGGTTCTGTGATACTGGTAGACTGAAGGAGACTCTGCTGAATACCACTCGCTGTCTCACGATCCTTGGTCTGTCCTTCACGCTGCTTGGTTACACCGGTAACAATACTTACTTGCAGCTCGATGAACTGAAGCATGTTGACCAGCTGCTGAATGTAGTTTCCGATATCGGCATACAGCATTCTGCCTGTGGTATTGTAGTTACCACCAAGGGCACCCTTGTGCATACCCTCAGACTTGGTGTTGAATGAGTCAACACGCAGTACATTCATCTTACGCGCGTAGAACATCCACTTTTCAAAAGACCACTTGTCTGGTTTTTTGGCGTCATCCATCTCCATGATCGGAGGCCACCAGTTGACCATTGCATTACGCAGGCGATCCCAGATCAGGTTGTACATGTACTGATAGGTCTTGCATCGATCCATCAGAGATACACCACGACCACCATTGGTATTGTAAACGGTACCAACGATCGGTGGCAATACAATAGATGGGTTGGTCATGTCAACCACTTGTATCTGACACGGACCACCAAAGTAAGTATCGTCTCCAATCTTGTAAGCATCCCACCACCAGTTTACCCAGATGGTCTTGACATACTCTCCCTTGGATTCATCAGGAATGTATGTCTCAGGCATGATCATAGTTTCTTCCTCACCAGTTGCTGGGTTGGGATACTTTACGATCTGTACAGGTTTCTTGGATCTCCAAAGAACTCTAAGCTCCCTGATGTTTCCAGCAGTATCATAGTATGGACCAAACGTGTGCCCATTGATACCAGCAAGTGCCTCAGCAATATCGATTGTCTTGAGAACAGGATCATCGGTCTCGAATGCAGACGATGTAAAGTAAGGCTCTTTACCGCCTACATAGTTATCCTCACCAGGAGCAGAGTAACCATGGGTATGGTCTTCGATCTGCTTGATGTCTTTCTTGGAAAGATTCTCATGATGACGATCCAGTATTTGACCAAGACTCCTGTAGTTCTCGATCACAATAATGTCGGCATCCTCAATACGATTGGAGTTACCGTCCATGATCGTGTATACGTTCAGTGGGTTCAGCACCTCCATGTTAGGCTTATCGCCAATAGGA
>Ga0070750_10001820_pt1 | contig 11905 bp, 5 predicted proteins | sample VirMetDEL_Nov_24_FD_77013 | JGI IMG/M metagenome (GOLD analysis project Ga0070750, IMG submission 77013) | Aqueous microbial communities from the Delaware River and Bay under freshwater to marine salinity gradient to study organic matter... | ecosystem: Environmental > Aquatic > Marine > Coastal...
AGTAACCGCAGTCCCTACAGTTGGAATAATGTCGACTTTTACAAGTCCACCAGAAATGTATGCATTATATGTTCCAAATCCAGAACTTGGTAGACCCGCAAGACCAACCTTATTGTCATTTGCCCCATATTGAAGAGTGGTTACATTTGTTCCGTCGTGAAGGATATTAAGTTCATTACCATAATAGTTATTTTCTGCATCTTCCATTTGAATGAGAAGTTTTGCAGCTCTGTAGGTAGAAGAAATTGATACTAGATTGGTAGTGGTTGCAACAGATACATTAGTACTTGCAGTAGAAATTTTAACTACATTACCGATTTGTTGAGTTCCAATTCCGGTTACATTATTCAATCCACTGAAAGTGAAGTAAGAAATGTCATAGTTATTGTACTTAAACAGAGTTGGATAGAAGGTTAGACCCCATGTACTAGTTCCTGCGCCAATATAGTCGAAATAACCTAAAGACATTGCAGTGTCTAAAGTACCATATTGATTAATATAACCTCTAGTTCCATCTTGTACAACAGAAACAATACTAGACTGTTTTCTGTTTCTAACTTCTCTATCCTGAACCAAAGTAAAGAACTTATTGAAGTAGAATTTATTATCAAAGAAGTCTACAATAGAATATCTTGTATCTCTTGCATTACTGTTAAATTGACTGCTAATATCATCCAGTTCTAATACTCTATTACCTCTAGATTCGAAGTAATCTAGTAAAATTCGATTTTCAAATATAATTTGGTCTGATACAGTCTTACCATTGACAACATCAATAGTAGTTTCTGTTGCACCATCAAAATCTGGGAAACAATAGAGATTACCCTCACCAATAAGATCAACCACCGTATCGATATTTACTTCTTTTGGTGAAGTATCACTAGCGGCATTGTTGTCGATGACCAAATCTGCAAATTTATCAAAACCTGCAGTGTGATTAAGAGAACTTACTGGGTCATCCCAAGTTTTATAAGGAATTCTAGATTTGAGTGAATATGAGAAGTTCTGATAGTACTCATTATTAGGAATAACTTGTAAATTGTCATTCAAGAAACCAGAATTTGACTGCCAACCGTCGATAAATGTTGTTCCTGTACCAATAGTGATAGTTGAGTTAAAATCAATCTTAGATCTAACTATAGACTTAATTTGAGAAGTTTCGGACTCAATGATACTACCAACTTCGAAATCTGAATTGGTAGAAACGAACAAATATTCACTAACAGGATCCCATCTCTCTACTATACCTACACTATCTTCATTTGAAACCTTTTCTCCATCAAAGAAATCTGAAATTTTGAGTTTAATGTCAAAAATTGGGAAATATGTCTTTGGAGTTACTTTTCCTACTGTAAAATTTGTTACTTCACCAGGGAATTCTCCCTCACCAAGATAATCCGAAAGATCATATTCGATATATGAACCAGATCCACCAAGATTACTATCAGTTGCAGTTAGAGTGAATAATGCATAATCATAATTCTCTGAATTATAACCTTTTCCTGTAGTATTAAAACCAATTGCTATATTTTCAACAATCACTGTCTCACCAACCTTAAATGGCCAGTCTTGAGGATCACTAAACTGTTTAGATAGTGATAGTCTTACAATTTTTGATGCAGAGTTGTAACTAATAGAACTAATACCAAATCCATTCGAATTATTGATAGGAATAATTTCTGGAGTGACATTGTTCAGTGAGATAGTGTTCTCTACAATAGTAACTTCAGTGTCATCTAAATCATAAACTAGTTTTACATCAGTTATCTGTAGTTTTGATACACTATCAACTACAACAAGTTCAGGAGCCTCATAATAATTCAAACCAGTAGAACTAATACCAATAGACTTGAATGTCGCCAAAGGTTCAATTCTTAAAATTTCTGGTAAGTTACCAGAAGCATTCAGAGTTGTGTCCGATGGATAACCAAAACCAATGTAGTTAACTTTTGTTGATATGATATTACCAATCGTAGTACTTGATGGTTGTAGTAGAGCACCAGTACCAGTAGAACTTCTTACAGAAGTAAAACCAGGAAGAGATCTGTAACCTCTACCACCATTCAAAATAGTCAATCTCGAAATAGGACCAACGGTATTAGAGGAATTCGTAGTGTAACTGAGAATTGCATTGGTTGGGTCATACGAATTAGTAGTATCTCTATTATAAGGTATGTTATAGTCGAAAGTCATAGATGTTACACCTACAACATTATACCTACCATCAAATTTATTATCAGTGACATTAATTTGGTTGTTATTATAAACTGAAGTGTCCGTATACTTTCTCATCTTCACTGGAAGATTGATATCAATGTTATCAACCTCAAAGTTATACCACAGATTAGTGGGAATATTTTCACTAACATAAAGAGTTAGGTTTGCATTGGTATCAATACCAACAGTTCCAGATTTAGTAACTTCAAATGAATCTGAATTTGGTGCAATCCAGAATTTATTTGCATATGATAAGTCACTATAGACAAACATATCAAATGCTGCAAATTTGGTACCAGCACTAACAAATGATAGAGAATTATCTGAAAGATTAAATTTTAAATTCTGATTTTTTTGAACTTTTATTGCAGGGTTAATCCTAGAGATTGTTGTTGTATGTGCGGTTCCAATATTGACAAATGTTGGGTTCTCTTTTCATAATTCGGAAGCATACTCAACAAGTTTAATCTGGTCATTCTTAAAGACATAGACATAGTAAAGACCTTTGTTAGAGAGACTAGGATCAGGTACTATTGAACTATAGATGACCTTATCACCGATCTGATACTTATTCTCGGGAACAGTAAAAGTATTAGATACTGTATTAATTCCTACTGGTTCAATGGTGTCAGGATCAAATACCATTCTTCGGTTATAATCGTCATAAACGACCGATATTTCTGTGGTCGTAATTGGTTTTACCTCACTAGTAATACTGTCACCAGGTTTTATACCATGAGTACTCGCGGTAGAAACAGTAACAACATTTTTAGAGAATCTACCATTCAATACTGAAGGAATATTGGTCTTAAAACTATGGTAACTACCAAGACCGACTGAAGTAGTAAAGTAAAGAAGACCACCTGTCTCACTATTAACCCCTACATATTGTCCAGAAATACTATCAATACCAACACGAACTGTTGCAATACCAATTACATCCTTATTAATGGGAACTGCAAAAAGATTTCTGTTCGATTCCAGTTGGAATATATTAGAACTAGTAATACCACTCCATGCACTAATACTCGTTCCACCATTAGTATAATAGATGATAGGGGTGTTCAATCCCAATCTATGATCTGGGATATAGATTTGTTGTTGATCAACTCTCTGTTGAGTCTGACCTACACCTGGATTGGCAAAAACCAATGTTGTTGCAGTACCAACAGTTTCGGTACCAAGACCTATTGCCTCGTTTGGTTGAAAATAAAGTTGTCTATTTGTTGTTAGTTCTTTTGTAGTAACAATACCTGTTGCGGTAAATGCTAGTTTTCTGGGATCATTTCGAACTAATGTACCGGCACTATGTACAACTGCAAAAGTATTGTCATATCCTCTTATAACTCTAATTCTACTCGAAAGTTTATCGATGTTTAGAACCTTAAGTTTTTCAGATTCAATTCTTAGAATATCGTCAGGTTCTATAATGGATTCATCAAGTGAACCAGAAACATACACATAGGTCACAATACCCGTTACAGGACCGGTAGAGATACCTAATGAAGTGTACCATCTGTCACTACTTACACCAACACTGTAAGAACCCTGTAGGTTCTTATAGGTATCAGACAGACCATCAATGTAGATAATGTTACCTGGAAGGAAACTGTGTGGTGCTGAAGTTAAACCAATAAATTCATTACTATTAGAACTAGAATTTGAATAGATCTCAACATCTTCAATAGAAGTTGTTGCAAGACTTACATTATCTACTTTCTTACCACCAACCTGAGAAACCTTAACATTTAAGTTACTACCATTAGTTTTAGTGTTATTGAATATAACCTTGTCATTAACTCTGTAACCACTACCTTGATCTAAGATTGTAACTGCGTCAATACTTCCTGCGGATGTTGCAGTAACATCAATAGTCTGTTTTCTTACCGTGTTAGAGTTGAAGATATAATCATATCCACTCTGTCCACCATTCGTATAGTAATACTTGGTATTTCTAAACCAACCTTTGTCTTCAATATCATAATCAGTCTGATTAGATCTTGCTAAGAAGTTGAATGGAATAGGTGTTGACTTATAGGTATCACCAATTACATAAGGGAATACAGGTCTACTGTAATTGTTGAATGGTCCACCAGAGTCATTTCCTTCGGAGATAGTACAGAAGTATGCATATATTCCATTTGGATAATCAGGTGTTACGCAGAATCTTCCATTATGAATATCTAAATCGCCTTCTCCAGTAAATATGTAATCATTTGTAAAAAATCCATTGGGGAATGAATCATATGGAGGTCTACTCTTTTGAACTCTCTGCAATTTATAACCAGATTTCATTCGTGAAATATCACCAGTACCATCAATATTCTTAAATCCGTATGGTCCATAGATTGGATTTCCATCATACGCCCATCCAACAATAGGTGAGTGATAAGTGTTACTAATTTCTCCACCAGTCTGTGGATCAAAACTCAAGTCAAAAGTACCATACCGTTCATTATCTTTATCAAAACCATTAATTACATTCAAAGTCCTACGAAGAGGTCTGGGCAGATATGTCGCACAATATTCCAGTGACTTATTAGAAAGATTCTCTTCAATAACACCATCATCATCGAGTATGTTATTGAAGTTTTTTTCAAACAAGTTTAAATTCCAAGCCTGAATATTTGCATTTACTCTAGCACCACCACCAGGTGGTACCACATTAACTGAAGTTTTTCCAGAAACATAACCAACACCACCTTTTGATATAATTATATTTTTAATAGAACCATTTTCAATGATTGGAATTAGAACAGCATAGTTACCAGTCTCACTGACAATTTGTAAGTCTGGTGGAGAATTGTATCCACTACCTGGAGTATTAACAACAACTTCCACAATTTCACCATTATTGATGATAGGAGTCAATTTTGCGTTAATCCCAGCATCAAATGTAATTTCTGGTTGTCTTACAAAATCGATAATATCCGAAGAACCATAACCAACACCATTTGAAGTTAAATCGATAGTCTCGATAGACCCTCTAAAAATTGGTTGCAGTTTGGCATCATACAAAAGAATGTTACCAATGAATGGAGTATCACTAATCAACCAATCAGTATCCTCATTTACATCCACATAAAATTCGTCTGTTACTATACCATTATTTGTAATCTCAGCTTCAGTATCTGTCCACGCAAGAACGAATACTGGAGTGGTAATATTTTCTTCAATCGGAGATTCGATTATAAAAAGTTCCTGAAAATCTTCAACAAAAGTCTTATCGTAAGATGCTGCAGCCCCTTCAACGGTTACTGTAATTGGTGGATAGTTGAAAGAACCCAATCCTTCATTACTAAAGTTAATGATAATACCGTTGTCGAAATAATAATCTGTTGCAACGGGATCAACTCCAACCTTTGTCAGGGAGAATGCATCGTCATTAACTTTGACAACATAATAATCAGCAGTTTCGGATAATCCAATAACACTATCACCAGTCTCAGGTCTCGTATATCTTATAATTTCTTTTGATTCATAACCATGATTTACAATCTCGACTTGATCAGATACCGTATTAACACCTACGGCAGGAATTGTTCTTCTTTTGTTCTCGTAGTTTTGTCCTGGATTAGTAATTACGACAGAAGATACAACTTGTTTTAGATCTGATGCAACAAAGTATTGTGTACCGGAACCATATTTGGTAAGATTGACCGTGTTAATACCAACAAAGGCATCACCTTCAGTGATATGAAGTTTAATTGCAGTTCGACTAACAACTTTAGTATAGTAAGAACCTCCAGTGGAAAGTCCCGTAATGATCTTGTCTCCTCTTGGTTCATAGATTATCTCTTCGCCATCCAAAAACTTATGGTCACTTGGGAAAGTAATTGTATTATTGACAAGATCAACTTGAGATGGAAAGTCTGAAAAGAATGAATTTTCATGTTTGATTGAAATCATTCTTGGTTCAGCTTGAGCACCAAACCCATTACCACCACTAATGGAGATTGTGGGTGGTTCATAATAACCAAGACCGGAATCTATGACATCAAGTCTTATGAGTGACCCTTTTACATTACAGAATCCAGTGGCACCATATCCAACTTCATCCTTAATTGACAATACGGGTGGATTAATAATGTCATATCCACTACCACCAGCGGTCATGGACAAAGTATTGATCGTACCATAATAAACACTACTTTGTGCTTTGTAGTTTAATAGTTCAACACCATTAACAAACATACCGGTATAGCCGGCTCTAGTACTATAATTCCTGTCATCATTGATTGGTTCTAAAATCTGTCTATACAGACCTTGAGGTTCGATGTTTTTATCGTAGAAATCTAGATATGCAAGAGAAGCATCAACTACAGAACCATTAAATGTAATATAGATTTTTCTAGATAGGTCAGCTTTACTTCTAGAAAGTTTAATAGTCTCCTCATCAACTCTAAAAACAAAATACGATGCTGATGGCATACCCTCAAAACCATTTCCGGCAGAGGTAAAATACACTGCATCACCAGTATAATACCCGTGATCAGGTCTTGATGTTGGGTTAACTGGTAATTTTAGTTCATCTGTTAAACGAAGATTTGCACTAAAAGTTATTTTCTTGTCATATGGATTAGTTTCAAGGTTATCATAGTTTGCAATAGAGTTTGATGCAATGACTAAATCATTATTATACTTAGAATATGTGTTCTGAACATTCGCAATATAGTCATTCAAGTAAGGATAGACCTGAGATTCACCTTTCAATGTCTGATTTTCGATTACAAACTGACCTTTTAGGTTAATTTGCTGTGAAAAAGTTACTATAATACTTGTTGAAGAAAGAACTCTGGAAACTGTACCAAAAATAGAGTAAGTTCCGTCGAAATTTTCATATCTTACGGCATAACCCTCTCTTAAAAAGTGGTCTTTTGCAAATTCGAACTCATATACAAAGGCATTTGCGTCAATAACACTAGATTTTATAACATCCCAGTTAGTTTTTACATTTAAGACGTAATTATTTGACTTTTTCGTGTCAGATTCCCATCCAAGAGACTTCAGTTCTATGGTATCGTGCGGTTTGTAGTAAGAATTGGGCCCGTTGGGGATAAAATCCTTCACTGCAGAAGTAAATCTGACTCTTATCTCCTGACTGGTGTCAATACCAACGTACGCATACGAATATGTGTCTAAAGTTATGTCAGTTTTCTTTGCAATTTGACCAATAATACCACTTGTATTAAAAAATTGGTTTAGAGTCTTGCCAGTATATGCAATTGATATTTCATTATCATCAATATCCAATACACTAAGACTACCAAACTCGGGAAAACCGATTGTAGAGTCAACATCAATGATAGTTGAACCAACACTTACGTCATTTAAGACTTTTGTGAGTGGATTTGACTTGAATTGTCCGTAGATAGAACCACTTACATCACTATCTCGGTCAAAACCGGAGTCAATACTGATCTGATAGAACTGAAAATTCTCATAAGGTATCTGTTGAACGTTAGTAACAGAACCTCGGGCACTAGTTAGGTCTTGATATATCGTAAGATTCTTCAAATCAAGAGGATCACCTTGAAGTTGTTCTACGATAAAGTCTTTAGTGACCTTATAATTTGCATTAGATGGTGTAAAAAGAAATCTTGATGGACGAATAAGCTCTACATCTTCCCCATATAGTGCTCGGAAGAGTATTTCGTAAGATTGTTCAGTACCTTTTGACTTATAAAAACTATCAGAGTTGATTATAAAGTTTCTTTTATCCAATCCTGTATAGAAATTCCTATCAGTAAACCCTGGAGTTACCTGTCTCTTGAGTTTAGTGAGAAATTCTTTGAGAAAAAGTATGTTTAAATTCTTAACAGTTGCACCGGTGGTGTGAGATTCTGCAATTGTTGAAGAAAATGTCAGTTCATCGGGTGAACCAGAAGTAATATATGTTGTAACTCCACTAAAACCTCTAGAACACTCTACAAAGGTATTCGAAGTTTTGGATTGATATAATATAATTTCGTTATCAATTTGAATGATACCATTATTATCTGAAAATCCTTCAGTAGAACTTACAACAATAGTAGTGTCAACAGTATCTAATGAACCAATAAGTTTAGTAGAATCAACAACATCACATAATTGATCAACTTTTACGTACTGATCAATATTATTGAGGATATCAATAGGACCACTTTCAAATTCCTGAGAGATGTAATATTGTTTAATGAAATCACCTAGTAGTGGAAAGTCTTCCCTAACATACCTAGGGAGTTGACTTTCAACGATTTCTTGAAATTTAACTCTATCTACTGTCATTTGTATTCTGACTTCTTATTAGTAAGATGATGGTACTGATGATCTGGTTCTTCTATTTGTATTAGATACCCCATCCACTGATGTAATTACATTAGGAGGAGTGAATTGTGTAGATAGAGTATCTACGTCAGTTTGGAATACGGACTGACCCCTAACCAAAACGTTAGAGCCGTAACTAGAAGAAACAATATAGTTGGTTCCTGATACATCATTTCCAGAATAAATGTTGTCAGCAACAACGTTAACTACTGTATTATTTACATCCAGTTGTAGATAGAGATCTTGAAGACCAATCACGTCATTTGAGTATGGAGATGCAGAAACTTCGATCAAAGGAGTTCCTCTATTTACCAATGTTGATATGATATTAATTGGGTTAAGTCTAATCTCACCCTTTTCATAATCAATGGTACCTACATTCTGTCTGACGATATATGGTTCTGACGAAGATTTCAGTTTGAATAGAAATACAGTTCCCTTACTTAAGTTACCAACTGGACTATCCCCAAGGTATACAGTTCCACTAATACCACTGACAGTAAAACCGGATGATTTAATATTGTACCCAATGAGATTTCCATTGAAATTTGCCCCATGTCCATGGTTTCTTATATAGAACCGGTTACCGAAGCACAATTCATACTCAGCAAAAGTATTCAGTTGAACATTAATGTCCCTTCTAATATCAATATTGGTAATGTTTGACATTATTGATTCATGACTCTGGTCAATTACCTTTTGGAATTGGGAGTATTTGAATCTTCCACCAAACTTATTGACATCCGATGACTCGGAATACTTGACAATATTAGTTGTAGCTAAGTTTTGAACGAATGATGCAGTTGGTGCTAGATTTGAATCGTAGTATACTTTACAGTTTGATTCGATATACAGATACTTCAGGTCAACAATTTCAGATAAAATACCAGCAACAGAGTATTTCCTCATCTGTTGTTGTAAGTTTTGTTTGATAGCACTCGATAAGAAGACACCATTATATGGTTTGATACTTACAAATACCTTACCATATGAAGGTGGAGTCAAATCCTCACCACCAAAAGCCGAAACTGATTCTGCTTCAGGATAAATCTGTGGAATCAATGCTTCATAATCAGCAGCAGTAACAGCTCTATTCTGTGATGCATAGATTTGAGGAGCATACTTCTTGACAGAATCAACCGATTCGATTGGTTTACCACCACCAGAAGATACTTCCGTAGTTACAATCGATACACCAGAACTAATCGTGTCTCCAGAACTAGATTTTAGATTACCTATAAATGCAAATTTATTAATATTATTAGCTGATTGACCATTAGTAATAATATAACTTGCTTCAACAAAGTTATCATTATCTAATTTGACACCAAATATACCATCACCAAATAGTAGTTCGTATCTTTCTTGTCCAATCTCTTGAATAAAGTATGCTCTAGTTGATGCAGTAACATCAAACAAACTATTGAATAGTTCGAACTTTCGAGTTACAGTTGATTCTTGTGTATCTCTTACGACAACAGATAACAAATCAGTATCAATACCAGAGTTAGGTAATACAAATTTCTGATTTACATTAGCACTATCAACAGTAAATGTTTGTGTAACATATGTTCCTTCATATATCTCGATATTATAGAAGTCTGCAAATCCAGAAGAGTTCACTGGAACTGTAATATCGTTTGGAATTGAGAATATAAAATTCTTCGTACTATTCACACCAACTGACCTAGATGCCATGACTGCACCTGCTTTAAGTGTGACTGCTACAGCTGTGGTGTTTGAAACGTTGACTGTAAAAGAAACTGTTGCGACAGAAGCTTTCTTGGATCTCGGTACATACCCTATATTGCGTGCTAGAGATACCACATTCTCTCTTAACGTGGCACTATCGATGAATACCTCATTAGATACCATATTGGCATTATAAGAGGTTATATACGTGTTGTAAGCTAACGTATCAAGAATAGTTGATAGATTAGATCCCTCAAAGTCATAGTCCGTGAAGTTTGAATTCGCACGGAGATAATCCTTGATTGAAGTCTTTATCTGATCAAAATCTAAGTTGCTAAAATTGACTAAGGGCATTTACCTAGTGGGCTGTAATGCAAATAATAATTGTTGTCGAGGAAGATCGATACCTACAATGTCATACTTAAGAGTAACTTCAAAGAGATTATCATCAAAGTTTGGATTGACGATAACAGCAGTTAAACGGACTCTCGGTTCAAAGTTATTCACTGTGTTCCTAATTTCCGATTCAATCGAACTGGCTGTAAGTCTATCTAAATTTTCAAATAACAGGTTAGTGACATTACAACCAATATTAGGTTGAAATGGTTTCTCACCAGGTATTGTAAAAATTAAGTTACGAATTGATCGTGCAATAGCATTCTCATTTCTCAATGCAATTAAATCAAGATTTAATGGGTTAATCTTGAATGATGCACTGATATCTTTAAAACCTTGACTGACTCTTTGGACAGGCACTTGATTTTTCTACAACAATTATGAGTTATTTATTACACCAAACCCAATCTTTTAATCAATCAATGTTTGCTGGGTATCTTCATTCTCCCAGAAGTCTTTATAGTCAGCTTCACTCGCTTCATAGAATCCATCCTCACGAACCTTCTTCTTATTCTTTGGTGTCTTCTGATCGTGATTAAACTCTCTTAAAAAGTTTTGATCCATGATGAATGCCTTTCTTTATATATCTGTAATCTCGTACATATAATGATCTGATGTTTCTATACGTCTCTTGTTCTCTACGCTATATACAGTGGTATCAATCTCAAATCCAGGGTTCTTTTCAATACGATTAAATGTCCATGCATTATCATACCAAATAATACGATTATTGGGATATGCATAATAGTTACCAGTTTCTACCTTAAACAAATGAGCACACTTATGTTCTGGTGTCTCTGAATAGTTTAAATCAGGTATACTCTTATTCTCCCATGACCAATCCATAGTAAACATATAATCACCTAATACCTTCTTACCATCAGGACGAATTAATTGTGCCTGCAGTCCTTCTAACCTATGTCTCTTCTGTACGTCAATATAAGGACTAAAACAGTCCCAGTACATTATGTCCTCTAATGGTTCTATCTCTGCTTCAGGGTCCCAACAGAAGGCGTGTAGAGGTCTTCTTGTCCAGTTCACACCATTCTCTAGAAATCCTTCGAATAATGGTACTCTCTTCTCAATACTAGCTACACTATGTACATCAGCCTTGGTGACTTCACCATGACCTTTCTTATGATTGAATAAAAACTCATTACGAATATGACAAGACCAATCTGGTAAACTATGATTCAAATACGCCATAATTCCTCACATTAAAAAAAGGTCCCTATTAGAGACCTTTTATATATTATCTATCCCCTTCCTTGTCCACGATAACGCTTCCTTTTAC
>Ga0070750_10001821_pt1 | contig 11902 bp, 21 predicted proteins | sample VirMetDEL_Nov_24_FD_77013 | JGI IMG/M metagenome (GOLD analysis project Ga0070750, IMG submission 77013) | Aqueous microbial communities from the Delaware River and Bay under freshwater to marine salinity gradient to study organic matter... | ecosystem: Environmental > Aquatic > Marine >...
GACCTGTGATGCTCTCCTTAACCCGCAATCTTACGGGTACTACTACTACGCCAACGATGCGGAAGCCATCGTCGTCTCACCCACGGATCCTGAGGGTGCGTACTCGTACTGGGCAGACTTCTTTCGGGAGGCACAAGCCCTCGCTGAGCGGAACAACGATGACCCCGCCACCTACGGCATCAAGATGAACTTCCACCACGGACGTGGATGCATCTACATGAACCTGGTCCGTGTCGAGTACATGAAGAGCCGCGCCTTGGACATGGCGGAGAACGACGAAGTGCAATGCCCGTCGAGCATCACGGAGTTTGGACGCAACCAAGAGAGCAAGCGCGTCTACCTCGACGCTGAAGGTCGCACCCCTCAACCACAGGATGAGGCGGGGCGTGCTGAGGAGGAAGCGAATGCGGCAATGCTGTTCCGCGAACTCGGCTTCACATCCGAGAAAGGGACGGACCCCATGGATGAGTGGGAATAAACTTGTGGGCGGCTGGCATACCCGCTTTGTGTCTGTAGTCTAAGTATGCAAGGGAGAGTTTTTAGGGTTCTCTCCCGCCTACCCCCATAGCTCAACGGATAGAGCATCGGTTTCCTAAACCGCAGATAGAGGTTCGATTCCTCTTGGGGGTACAAACATTTAAACACTCACAACCATGTACGATTTTGACTGGAAACAAGAGCGCATCGACGGCGTAGTCCGCGAGATTGAGCGCAAGAGCCTGCAAGAGATTGCAATGATTATCCTGACCGAACGCTTTCACAGAAAGGCGAAGGAGTACGAGGTCAACTGGCTGGACGAACTCGCTAACGCCCTACGTGACGGCGACAGCTTCAATGAGATGCAGTTGCATGACCAACTCTACAAGGAGCCGAAGCAAGAGCTCATCCAACGATACAAGAACCAATGAAAGACATCTTCAAATCCGCCACGTTCTGGCAACTACTCATCTACACAGCAATCGTGCTGGCCGCCGCCAGCTTTGCATCCATCCTCTCAGACGTAATGACATGATTGAAGGACACGAAAACAAAAACATCTACGTTATGGAAACCACGATCGAAGGCGCACAGAAGCGCATCGCCGCAGTCATTGACTGGTACGCCTCCTATGATGAAGGTGGTGTCAGCCCCGACCTCGAATACATCGCCGTCTTCCTCGACAGCGTGGGTGACGAGATGGCCGCCATCACCTCCTCATGCAACTCCCTGCATGCCCGATACGTCGAGGCTGTTGCAGAAATTGAAAGGCTCAAGAAAGCAAACCTCAACAACATACACGCCGCAAACGACAACCGATAAACTCAAAGACATGAAGCGTAAATACTGGACAGCTGAAGAAGAAGAACAGCTCATCGAGCTATACGACAGGTACTCTGACAAAGACGGCAACTTTCTTGCCTACAAAGTGAAGAAAAAGGATCTCATTTCAGGCAGGAACATCATGTCACACAGACGTAAGCTTGAGCGGGACTGGAACATCACCTCCATTGGGTCATCCCGCATGATTTCTCACAAGATTGACTACAAGGCCATCTACGAGGCACACTTGAGCGGATGCACCATACGACAGATTGGTAAGGATTTTGGAATCTCACACCAGTCTGCAAGGACTGCAATCGACAGATATAAACGAGTGAATGGAATTTCCTCTACTGAACCTAAGACAGGGTGGACTTCAGAAGAAGACGCGAATCTCATTGAATTCGTTATGAACAACACAAGATGGGATGGAGCCGTCTTGTGGGTTAACCTGAATCAACATGACTTACTTCCTGGTCGAACAAAAGTTGCCATGAACAGGCGATGGATTAAACAGCTGAAAGCTGACTACAAGTGGGATGGCAAGACTTGGGTCAAAACAAACGTCCCAGAGGCCAATGTCACAACGACCAAGGTCAAAACTACACGCCGCACATTCCTGTGGGGCGCATTCACTATCGAAAGCATTGAAGCATGAAAGACAAATCATTCAACATAATCGTAGCGTACACTTGCTTGGTCCTTGCGGCCTTTACCGTGATGGCCTGCATCTACCCCTTCGGTAAGTCAGACATCCAAGTGGTGTGCAGAGCGTACCCATCTCAATACGCTCAGTGGCAATTCGCGCCCCCTGGTCGTATCGACAGCGAACACAGGTGGGTAGAGAACTGCAATGACGCAGACCTTTTCTTTCAAGCGTACTCGGCCATCTGGAGTACGTACAGCAACGATTCAATCACGTGGTGCGTGGAGTGCAGTGAGCTCCCCGACTGCCCAGAACAATTCAACACCTGCAAATGATTAGCGAATCATACATGAACGACATGCTGGCCATGATTGAGCATCTGGTCGATCGCCTCGAAGAGACTGGTGACCGCAGATACGAAGTCATGCTGGAAGCTATGGTCAATGGATACGAAGCGAAACTCAAACAAAAGATTCGAGATGAAGAAGCGACATGAGTACGAGGTTTTTTCCCTCGTCGACAAGTGCATCGGTGAACTGCGTCAGCACGACTACGCCAAAGCCACCATTCTGAATGGACAGTTCGCCGAGCTCAAAGAAAGACTTTACGGAAAACCAATCGGATGATGATAGTGATTGACCCCCAAGACGAGTGCATCTGGGCATACAAGCTCGGCACTGGAGAAATTTGTGTAACCCCCGACTGGGACCTGGCCGACAAGCGCGGCGCAGGTAACCCTGTCCTAATCCACCACCGACCCAATGACAAATGAAAGAGCCATCCGCATCGTAGCGGAGATGACATCTGAGAACACCAAGGAGGATGTCGTAGCCAAGGTCTTCGCTTGCGAGGACATCTTGGAGGATGACGTGATGCTGTGGACCTCTGTGCCCACGGCGGCACACCTCCACCAGTTTATCGAACACAACAACAACATTGCCTCGAAGTTTATCGACGACCGTTGCGACATCTTCGGGTACGATGATGGCGTGAAGATCGAGATGCACAATCTGCGCGACAGGATGGAGTCTGTTATGCTCTCCATGATTAAGTACGCCGCTATTCACGAAGCAATCACCAAGGAATCGGAGTCAGAACGCTGACCCAGGGCGGGCGCATGGTGCGCGGGGAGAGCCCGTGACAGGCCGTGAGTGGCCCGAAGAAACAAAGTCCGCTTTTTCCTTGCGGATTCAACATGAACACACTAAATTCACACCCCAAATGAAATTCAATCCACACAATCGAAAGCTCTTGATGCTATCAGCAGTCGAGACTTACTACGCCGCCGTAGGGATTATCCCTGACGACAGCAGGCGTGCCGACCAAGTGAAGGCGCGTAACGCCATCGGCGTGGCCTTGTCCCACTGGGCGGACAATCAGCAAGAAGTTGCAGAGGTTCTCGGACGAGATCGATCGACCGTAGCACACATGACAATCAACCACACTGACAACCTTCAATTCTGGAAGGGCTATCAAGACCTGTATGACAAAGCCAAGCTTATCGTAGACAATCGGCTTTCCGCAACCAGCAAGGCAGACCGCCTCGCCAATCTTACAAATCAAATCTACATTTTAGAACAGGAGTGCGCTGTACTCCGCAACGAACTCGACTCAATCCCAATCCCGCAAACTGAAGACAAATGAGTAATTACAAGTTCAAGACCACGAACATCCGTGGCAAGCAGTACGTCGAAGTCAACGAGCGTATCAAGTTTTTTCGTCAAGAAGACCAATACAAGAACTGGGGCATCCATACTGAGTTTCCCATGCTCTCCGCTGACGAATGCCTTTGCCGCGCTTCCATCGTCGACGCAGACGGACACACGGTTGCAGTGGGACATGCCCACGAGGTGAAGACCGCAAGCAACATCAACAAGACCAGCTATGTCGAGAACTGCGAGACATCAGCCGTAGGGCGTGCTCTGGCTATGCTTGGTATCGGTATTGATGTGTCTATCGCTTCTGCGAATGAGGTCCAAGATGCGATTGCTCAACAGGACTCAGCACCCGCCAAGCAAGCGGCTACGCCCAAGGCTAAGGCTAAGTCAGAGACTTCGATCATGGACAAGGCCGTGACCTACATCAAGGGTGCGGTTGACAAGCAGAAAGCTTACGACAGCATCATCTCTAAGTACGGTGACGACCTGTCCGATAAGCAGAAGGCTGGACTCAAAAAGTTTGTGCGATGAACAATACACAGAAATTCCTGCTGGCCTTCGCGCTGGCTTCGATGACGCTTTCCCTGACCCTCTGGTTTACGGGGAGCGAAATGGGTGCCCTGTACGTTGGCATCTGGTGCCCGACTGCACTATCCCTTCACCCTTATTTCAATGATTGATATTCCATCAGCCCTCGAAGAGAGGTACGGCAAGGCTCACTTGTCGTACTCCTCTCTGAAGGTTGCTCTGACCGACATGGCTCAGTTCGACCTGTACATGAAAAGGAAGCTCAAGTTTGAGTCACCTGCACTGGCGTTCGGTACGCTTTACGACATGCTCTTGTTTGAACGTGAGAAAGCCATGGACACCTACACCATCGTGTCCGACGACAAGATCCTGGACATGTGCTCCAGTGCCGTGAGAAAGATGAAGCGACCCACCATGTCGGGTGAGTTCAAGAAGATCAAAACAGAGATGCTTGAGCAAGCCGAGACTGAAGGGAAGACCCTTTGCTCCCCTGAGGACTGGAAGATGGCGAACGACATGATTGACAGGCTCGAAGAATGCGGGCTTGCCGACCAATACTTGTCGAGTGGCAACTACCAAGTAGAGTTCAACGAACAGCTTGGACCAGTCAGGGTGAAAGGGTTTCTCGACTGTCTGGGTGACGGGTACATCGTAGACTCCAAGTCCACCAAGTCCGTATCCAAGTTCAGGTACAGTGTCCGTGACTTCTGCTACGACATTCAAGCATTCATCTACAGCAAGGTGTTTGGGGTAGACGAATTCTACTGGCTCGTACAGGAGAAGACCTCCCCGTATCTTCCTGCTATCGTCGAGTGTTCTGAAGAGACGCTCTTCTCAGGAGAGATGAAATTCAACGATGCCATCGAGCGCATCCAAAACTTTCTGACCAATGGAAAAGCTCCAGAAACAGATTACCTCCGCTTTAAAGTCTAAAGAGTCGAGCATGCTTTTATGCGGCGCGACCCTCCTACTCCTCTATATTTGCACAACAACCTTTATTTCAATTCTAATCAACTAAACATGAGCGATACTAAGTATGACTCCGTTCTCGTCGGATGGGCCGACGAACCCAAGTACAATGACAACAACGAACTGATCGCGTGGTCCGTCCGTCTCAAGGACAACGAACTCAAGGACATGCTCGACCAGTACGTTACCCGCCGTGACGAAGAAGGGCGAGGCGGCAACGTCTACCTGACCCTCTTCATGAGCAAGAACGGCAAGGCTTGTGCCCGTGTCTTTAATCCCAACAGCGAAGCCGCTAAGGAAAAGCGCGAGGCCAAGGCCGCCAGCCAGCAAGTAGCCCAGGATGACCTTCCTTTCTAAGGGGTTCGGGCTATTCGCCATGATCGAATGGGGGTTGAGAGACATTGAGTTTCTCAGCCCCCAAACTTTCTCTGCCTGTAAGAACGGGAGGCGCATGTCCTTTCATGTTCACGCAGAGAGCTACGACAAAGACTTCACGGTGTCCGTACCTAAATTCGACACCGATTTCCTGCTCTTGTTCATCCCGAACAAAGAGGGTGACAACTGCGTCATTCTGACCCGCCCAGATACTTGGGAGAAGATTGGTCAACGGGTGGACATGGTCTGGATTTCCAAGAAACTAAAGCGCAAGTGGAATGCAAACCTCAAGGCCCCAGATATACTCTATGACGCTGGACATAGCGTACAAGAAGAACAAGAGTACGATAAGTAAAGTGGCGTGGGCTGTGTCTAGGTACTGCACCCCAAGCGACCTGATGAAGAACTGCCCACGTACAATGGAAAGGCTGAAGCGAGAGTGCTACGGCAAGACGTTCAAGGGGGACAAGCGGGTCATCATCAGGGGCGTCAGAGACGTCAAGACTCACGGATATGTAAACAGCAACGCGATATGAGCAAGCACTACAAGATGGCCATAGAGCCCATCGAATACATCAACAGCAATGGACTGTCCTTCATGGAGGGTAACGTTGTTAAGTACGTTAGTCGTCACGCCAAAAAGGGTGGGGCAGACGACATCAAGAAAGCCATCCACTACCTACAACTCATTTTAGAAAACGAATACAATGAAAGTCACGTTCTTCCAGAACCTCTACGACAAGGACAACCCGCATCACGTGGACCTGCACGTGGCCCTTGGGCGGATCCGCGAGGGCCAGTCGAAAACCACGATTGAGTCTGTTCGTGATGGCGACAAAGACGCAAAGAAGAAACTTCCGATTGTCTGCTTTAGCGGGGAGTTCTCGGACCGCAGTGACGAGGGTCTGTTCGACCACAGCGGACTCATTGTACTGGACTTCGATCACATCGACGTTGAGAAATCCAAAGCGGTACTGGCTACTGACGCTCACGTCTATTCCTGTTGGGTTTCTCCGTCAGGTGACGGGCTCAAGGCGCTGGTTCGGGTAACCAATCCTGAGCGGCACCGCGATCACTTCCGAGCCCTCAAGAACTACTTCCACAAGCAGTACGACCTTGAGGTTGACGAGTCTGGTGTCAACGAGTCTCGCGCTTGCTTCGAGTCCTACGACCCTGACCTCATCCTGAATCCTGGGGCAACCAAGTTCGGGGCGTTTGCCTCCGAGCGCAGTGAACAGGTTCAAGAGGCCAAGAAGGGGGAGTTCACGGACTACATGAAACTCAACCTTGCCTGCCGCATGATCCGCCAGTGCGAGGACGGAGAGAAGCACAACACCCTCCTGCGTGCCGCCCGATTGCTGGGTGGATTCGTTGGGGCTGGACGTATCGAAGAAGAAGAAGCCGTCAGGATCCTGATGCGCGAAATCACCAAGCGTGATATCGACAGCGAGGGGCATGCCCTCAAGACCATCCGAGAAGGATTGGAGCGAGGCAAGAACGACCCCATCAAAGATGTCATCGGTGCAGAGCAAGACGCACAGCGTGAACTCCTCATCAATGACGGGGACATGTCCTTCATCTCTTCCGACGACGAGGACTTCCGATGGATTGACGACTACGCCAATGGTCGCATTCAGGTTGGACTCGATACAGGTGACGCTAAGCTGGACGAGCACTTCCGATACAAGAAGGAGTTCGTCATCGTCAACGGCCACAGCAACGTGGGCAAGACGACCATGATGCTCTATCTGATGGTGAACGCCGCTCGACGACACAACTGGAAGTGGGTGGTGTACTCCTCAGAGAACCGCACGGCTTCGCTGAAGATGACGCTCATGCAGTTTGCGACGAACCGCAAGATCGGGGACATGACCTACGACCAGCGCAAGTCCGCATACAAGTGGGTGAACGATCACTTCACCGTCATCAGTAACAACCAAGTCTACAGCTACACCGACATCATTGTCTTCCTTGAGAAGATTTACCGTCAGGAGAAGTACGATGCTGTTCTGGTTGACCCTTACAACAGCCTCAAGCTGGAGCTGAGCGGTCAGGGCAACAGCCACGACTACCACTACCAAGCGGCTTCGGAGTTCCTTACGTTCTCCAACGCCAATGACGTAGCGGTCTGGCTCAACATGCACGCCGTTACCGAAGCGCAACGCCGCAAGGGTGACGATGGTTTGCCTGTGGCTCCGTATGCTGAGGACACCGAGGGTGGCGGCAAGTTTGTGAACCGAGCTGACTGCTTCCTGACGATCCACCGAAAGGTCCAGGCCCCCGACAACAACGTCAAGAAAACCACTGAACTTCATGTCAGGAAGGTTCGCGATGTCGAGACTGGGGGTATGCCAACGTCGATTGACGAGCCCTTGACCTTCACAATGGACACCTCAATGACGGCCTTCAGGTCGAATAACACACAGGAGAAGCTATTCCAACCCATTGGAAATGAGTTCAAGAACTACAAAACTTTTAAGATGTCCCCAAATGAGGCCTTCGTGTCGAAATAAGCTGTAACTTCCCCATGTGAAGCGAAGAAGAGGACAGACTCCTAAGAGGAAGTCTGCCAAGAAGAGGGAGTTGGGAAGGTATAAGAGTGGTCTTGAGAAGACTTGCGCTGACCTTCTTGCTGAATCGGGGATACCTTTCTCCTATGAGGAACACGAGTATACGCTGATGGACAAGTTCCGATATGATGGCGTGTACTGGAAGATGACCTCGAAGAAGAAGGACATGACCGATCGGAGCAACAGCGTTGCACTCCCGATACGTTACAAGCCCGACTTCGTTGCGAAGGACGAGAGCTGGATTATAGAGACGAAGGGTTTCCTTCACTCTCACCATGACTTCCCAATGCGCTGGAAGTTGTTTATGAAATACTTAACCGAGCTTGGAAAACCGCTACCGATGCTGTTCATTTGTAAAAATCGACAGCAAGTCGAACAAGCGATAAGTATAATCAAAGACAATATACCAGATGACGAAAGAAGACGTGGGAAAAAGCTACGGCGTAGCATGCGAAAGAATGCATCGGCTGATAGCGAAGTTCTACGAGGACCTGTTCAACAGGGAGGGGGATCCGAAGAGACACCCAGGGTACGTAGTGGAGCTGACTCAGAAGGTGAGACAGCAGATTAACTACGAGCTCGACCTCGTAAGAGAAGCCTCTAACCAATTCTACGAAGCTCATGGTGAGCCAAAAGCGGAGGGCCTATTCGGGCTCGACGGGGAGGGTCGCTGAGGTTCGGTTTGTGAGAGCGGCTGAGGAGTTAGGACTGGACGTAAAAAAGTCCTCTCATACGGAGGACATACATGAGCACGTAGACTACTGGCTTGCCCATAACAACACGGGTAAGTGGGGGGTCGACGTGAAAGGCAACAATCTGCCCGACGAGATTTGGGTGGAGCTAATGAACGTAAGAGGGAATCCTGGCTGGCTGTACGGCGGTGCAAAGATCATCGCCTTCGATATGCCAGAGGAAGGAGGATTCTCAATCGTGGATCGGGTGGAACTCCTGCACTACACTGAGGGCGAACTCATGGATGCGACAATCGTCGCTAACAAGAAAGATGCCTACAAGCAGAAGTACCGCAGGAAGGACCGCCAGGATCTGATAACTAAACTTAACTTGCACGACCTCAGGACTTTAAGTACCTACCGAGTATGGCGGTACTCAAGAGAATTCTGACTATCTTGCAAGCCTTTCCTTTTTAAAAAATGAGCACAGAAAAACTTATCCCATGGGGTGAGGTAGGATACCCCACGTTCAAACGAACGTACTCTAGACCTATCGAAGACGGAAAGACTGAGGAGTGGCCCGACACTGTCGAGCGCGTAGTCAAAGCGTGCAACGAACAGCTCGGATGCAACTTCAACGAGGTCGATCAGGAAGAGCTGAGGAACATCATGCTGGACCTGAAGGGTACTGTAGCTGGCCGCTTTCTGTGGCAACTCGGAACCAAGACCGTAGACAAGCTGGGGCTCCCGTCCTTGCAAAACTGTTCTTTCGTCGTCATCGATGAGCCCATTCGTCCGTTCACTTGGGCCTTTGAGATGCTGATGCTTGGGTCAGGTGTGGGATTCAACATCCAGCGTGAGCACGTGTACCAGCTCCCGAAGGTGAAGGCTAAGGTTACAGTAGAGCGAGAGGATGTCAATGATGCAGACTTCATCGTGCCCGACTCCCGTGAGGGTTGGGTTGAGCTTCTCGACCGTGTGCTCAGGGCAAGCTTTGAGACTGGTGAGGGATTTACTTTCGCCACCCACCTCATCCGCCCGAAGGGTGCGAAGATCGAAGGGTTCGGTGGTACTGCCAGCGGTAGCGAGGACCTGGTCTGGGGTATGATCGAGATCAACAAGATCCTGAACGCCAAGGCAGGTCGCCGTCTGTCCAGCGTGGACTGCCTCGACATCATGAACATCATCGGTAAAATCGTTGTGGCTGGTAACGTCCGCCGCTCCGCTCAAATCGCTCTGGGTGATCATGACGACATCGAGTACTTGCGGGCCAAGCGCTGGGACCTCGGCAACATCCCGAACTGGAGGGCCATGTCCAACAACTCTGTTGTGTGTGACGACATCGGTAAACTCCCCGAAGAATTCTGGGATGGATACAAGGGTAACGGTGAGCCTTACGGACTGATCAACCTGACTGCGTCCCGTAGGCAAGGCAGGACTGGAGACCTCCAGTATCCTGACCCTGATGTCATGGGGTTCAACCCGTGTGCTGAGCAGAGCCTCGCCAACTTCGAGACCTGCTGTCTGGCTGAGGTGTACCTCCCGAACATTGACACCTACGAGGAGCTGAGGAAAGTGTTGCGCTACCTGTACAGGGTAAACAAGCACAGCCTCTCTATCCCCTGCTCCCTCAAGGAGACTGAGGACATCGTCCACAGGAACATGAGGATGGGAATTGGAGTGACTGGATACCTTCAGGCTACCGAAGAACAAAAGTCTTGGTTGGATAAGGCCTACACGTATCTTCGCGCATACGACAAAGAATACTCTGCACAACATGGCTTCCCTCCTTCCATTAAGCTTACTACAGTTAAACCCTCTGGAACGCTGTCTCTACTTGCTGGTGTTACACCAGGGGCTCACCCTGGATACTCCCAATACTACATTAGGAGAATCCGAATGGCTACAGATAGCGAGCTTGCACGAGTTGCTCGGAGCAATGGGTACCACGTAGAGTACGTCCGCAACTTCGACGGGACTGAAGACCACAGCACTGTGGTGGTTAGCTTCCCGTGTTCCTTCCCAGAAGGTACGCAGTTCGGTACGGATATGTCTGCTATCGATCAGCTGGAGGTCATCAAACGTCTGCAACTGGAGTGGAGCGACAACAGCGTCAGCGTCACCATCTACTACCGCAAGGAAGAGCTGGAGGCAATCCGCTGGTGGTTGCACGACAACTACATCAATACAAAATCTGTTTCCTTCCTCCTCCACAGCGACCATGGTTTTGATCAGGCTCCGCTGGAAGAGATCACGAAGGAGCAATACGAGGAGATGAAAGCTAGTGTCACCCCGATCACGTCTCTGGACAAGCTCTCGCTTGATGAGATTGAGATCGACAACTGCGATACTGGAGCATGTCCCGTCCGATAAGCGAATGCTGGGTAAGCCAGTTGTACTATCTTAGCATCGTTACACCGACATAGTGCGGGGTAATTTCGCTAACCTTAGAGGGGGCCTTCGGGTCCCCTCTTTTCATTTTCTGACTTTCTCTATCGTTCTTCCTGCGAAGTATGCGCTGAACACAGCCAGCATCAAGACTTCCAGGAGGTCGATGTAGTTCTGAGGGGGCATGAACCTTGGGTACAGTCCGTCTGCAATCGTCAGCACCATATAGAATACGGTGAGAACAATCAGCGTGACAGGGCGGATGTACTTAGCCAGCTTTACGTCTGAGTTGGCATCGGCCTCCCACCTACGGGTCACGTTCTCTTGAGCGGACTTTTCGGCCTCTACAGCGAGTCTCTCGAACTCCATCTTCTCCTGAGCGGTGAGCTCTGGTGATCCATCAACTATACGCTTCAGAACACCAAGGACGCCCTGATCAGGAAGCACGTCACCCAAGTTGTCTGCAACGTCAGGAAGCTTCTCCGAGATCCACTTCCCGACCTTGGTTTCTTTAAACTTCTTCTTTTCGCTCATCGTATATCTCTTGGAGAATGTCGAAGAGAACCTTCGTGTGTTCTCTAAACTCACCTCTGTTCTTCTCTATGGCTGAGTTGTAGTTCTCGTTTATCTCGTTCAGAGCCTCGACCTTGTCCTCATCGGACATGTTCTGATACTTCTGGCTGTTCATGAGGTCCTCTACTTCAGCGTACCTCTCCTTTCCAGAGGCCACCATGAGCTTGTTGATCTGCTCGGTGTTGAGGTAAAGAGACTCGGCCATGAACTCTTCATCCTTGATCC
>Ga0070750_10001823_pt1 | contig 11895 bp, 17 predicted proteins | sample VirMetDEL_Nov_24_FD_77013 | JGI IMG/M metagenome (GOLD analysis project Ga0070750, IMG submission 77013) | Aqueous microbial communities from the Delaware River and Bay under freshwater to marine salinity gradient to study organic matter... | ecosystem: Environmental > Aquatic > Marine >...
CACTTTTAAGTAATTTTTCTAAATACATATATCACCTATCTATGATTATCCTTCACAAGAGACGCATGTCTGGTCAAACTCGTAATCCTTTAAGGCTTCACGATCTACCTTCTTACCGACTTTATCTGCAGTCACTCCTGCATTAGTCCTCAGATAGTATAGCCCTTTCAAGCCTTCCTGCCACGCTTTAAAGTGAACTTTGTTTACAATCCCTAAATCTTCTCCTGCTGGGAAGAAGACGTTGACGGACTGTCCTTGGCAGATGAATGGCTGTCTTTTGGTTGCGTGTTCTACAACTTGTTCTTGATTGATCTCAAACGCAGTTTTAAAGATATCCCTCTCAGAGTCGCTGAGGAATTCCAAATGCTGGACAGAGCCTTCATTCGCAATAATGTCTTTCCAGACACTTTCATTGTTATGCCCATACTTTTCTAATACCTCAACTAACATTTTGTTTTTGATCAGATGAGTACCCGCACGTGTCCGGTGAGTGTAGGCATTGGATTTAATTGGCTCAATTGATGCGCTAGATCCACACAGAATAGAGCTATTGGCATTCGGGGCGATAGCTAACAAGTGTGCGTTACGCATCCCTGTACCCTTCATGTCGGGTGCTTCACCGCGTTCAACAGCAAGCTCCTTAGATGACTCCACAGCATCTTCCTTGATCTTTTTAAACATCTGATAGTTTTCACTGGCAGATCTCCAATCGTCCCAAGCGAGCATCTTGCTCTGCAGATAACTGTGGAATCCTAACGCACCTAAGCCGATGGAGCGTTCTTGTGTTGCTGAGTATACAGCTTTTTCCAATTCGCTAGGAGCGTGTTCGATAAAGTAGTCAAGTACATTGTCGAGAAATCTGACCAGATCTTTGACCATTCGGGTGTCTCGCCAGTCATCCCACTTTTCAAGGTTGACTGAGGAGAGACAGCAGACTGCTGTACGCTCTTCGTTAGTTGCGAGATGGATTTCGTTGCAGAGGTTAGACCCCATAATCCGAAGTCCAAGCTTTCTTTGACTTTCTGGCAAGCATCGATTGGCTGTGTCGATAAAGTTGATGTAAGGTGTGCCAGTTCTTGACCGAGCTTTAAGTATTCTGTCCCACAAGCTTCTAGCTTTGACTGTATCTCGGATAGATCCGTCATGTGGGTCTCTAAGTTCCCATTCTGCGTCATGTTTCAATGCCTCCATAAATGCATCAGGTATATTGACTGCGTGAAAAATATTGAACAGTTTTCTGTTCTCGTCGCCCCCAGTAGGATCTGGGGATTCAAGGAATTCATGAATATCTGGATGGCTCACATCAATGTAGGCCGCATAACTTCCTCTGCGGGTAGTACCTTGATGAAACGCCAGAATATCTGAATCCATTGTTTTAAGGAAAGGAATTGTTCCCGGGGATTTATTGCTAACACTGCGTACGTCAGACCAGTGACCACCAACACCGCCCCCACTTACAGAAAGCCAAGCCACCTCAGACTTATGCTCAATAAGCCCTTTAACAGTATCAGGTACGTAAGAAAGGAAACAACTAATAGGAAGACCGCGATTCTTTCCTCCCGGGGCGGGGGCGTTACTAAGAATCGGGCTAGCATACATAAACCATTGTTTAGAGACATAGTCGTATATCCTCTGTGCAAATTCTATGTCGCCTTTGGAGTAAGCTAATGCGGCTCTCGCAAATGCTTCCTGACTGTACTTCTCACCGGGGAGGAGATAAAACTCAAGGAGCTTTTTTGCTTGTTCAGTTAAAAGAAACTCTCTTTCAAGATCGATGTGTATACCGTGGTATTGCATTATTGATGCCTACTCTTCTGCATAATTTCTTGTAATTCAGGATCACTTTCACACAGTTGCTCTAAGAAACTGTTGTACCAGTTCACCTTCCCATGATTCATCTCTGGCGTATCCTTATCGTTAATACGCAACAAGTATTTAAGCTGGTTGCCAATCAGGTATCCAGAGAACTGCTCAGGTGTAAGCACCGAGCGAATAATGTCAATGACTTCCTGTCCGTTAGCTTTTTGGTAGTGTGAGGGATTGTACCACTCATCCCGGCTGTCCATTCTAGACATCATTGAACTCCTTCTGTTGGCGCAAACAATAACTCAACCTGCTCATCAGAAAGGTTCTCTAGCATTTCGTGGGTGTCTTCATGGATGATTGTATCAATATCGAAGTCTCCTACCTCTAAGGCAGTATCTCCAATTTCTAAGACTTGATCCGGATATTTTTTTACTGAGATTGTTAGTCCTGCAACCAATGCGATCACGGTCATGATTGCTTCAAAGCGGTCTTCAGAAACCTTACCTTCTAGATCAACTGGAGGGTCCATGTTGAAGCCGTAGGAAAATTGGATATTGTTGTTATCATCAACTGATAACTTAATAAACGCTTCATCTTTTTTTACTTCTAGTTTCATTGAACCAATCCTCTGGTATTAGTTTATCTGCGTAGACAAAGCCATGTTTATCGCACCAATCTGCGTACGATGTTTTAGATCCTTTTCTGATCTTAGCTCTAGAATTAGAGAAGACAAACCGTATGTCAAAGTCTGTCTGCTCCTGTATCCACAGGTGTTTCTTGCGGTCCTCTAGGGTGAACCTGCCCTTTGTTTCAACCACAATACCATTAGGCAGGACAAAATCAGGAGTATACGTTCGATCAGTAGCGGGTTGTGTAAAACTAATTCTTGAAGATGGATCTTCATATTTAACACGCAGTCCCCGCTTTTTGATTTGATCTGCAACAGTTTTCTCCAAGCCTGATTTGTACCCATATTTCCTAGCCGCCTTACTGAACGTCATTGTACACCGTGTAATATTTCCAAGGCTTAGTCTTTGCTTGACTTGCAGTCGATTCTCGGAATTGTAGGTTAGGCCAACAGGTATGCTTAAATTCGCAGAACTCACAAGTACGACAGATGTGACGATTGCCTGTAGGGACTCGACGGTAGGTTTCTTCTACATCATCAAAACATCGGGTAAACTCAGAAGCATCAGAAGTAATTAGATCGTATGTATCCTTGATCGATCCTAGCACATCCTTACGCCTTTCATATGAGTCATCCGCCTCAACGAACTTCCATTCCCCAGTCACCTTGTTAATGGCAATCCATCCGCCAAAAGGTTTCCCGGTTGCTTCTGAGTACCCGAATCCTTGAGCTACGTAGCCAAAGGTATCATCCGATGCCAACGTATCAAAATCCTTAAACTTATTCTGGAAGGAGTAGGGGCTTGTTGATTTAACGTCCCAAACTTTTCCATCGATAATTAAATCGAACTCACCATCAATCTTACGCTCATCTAATTGAAGTGAACATTTACCACTGGCTTCTTCAATGGAGACACCTGCCGCCTTCATGACAAAGACAGAGATAACTTCAAGGGCATCGCCCATGAGCATCTTCATGATGAAGTCGTAGGGTTTCTTTTCTTGCTCATCAGGATGATGCTTCTGCATCCACAACTGACAAGAGGGCCTACCGACATTTGACATGCGAATGCCAAAGTCTCTGCGTGTCTCTACAAACTGTTTACGTAAAGCTTGCTTAAAACTTTCGCCAGCTTCTTCAATTAATTCATCATAGTTAATGTCAAGAGGCGACTCATTGGTCGCCTTCTTGAGGAAAGTCTTAACTAGAATTTCATTTCTGTTAGGAGCTTTCATTGATTACCCTTCTGCGACAATATCTACCAGTTCGGCTTCTTTGGAATCCTTTGTCGCTCCACGGATCGACTCATCGTACTTACGGCGTACTTCGTTGTTCACTCCATGCACCAGAGTAAGAATGTGCTTGATGATCTCTCCATCTTCCAAAGACAACTCGACAGTCTCTTTAAAATCAGGATTGAAGTGGGAGGTGAAGTATGTGACACCACCATTCTTCTTTCTTTCTGTAAACAAAGTCGAATTGACATTTGTAAATGGAACGCCCTGTGAATTTGATGGATCAATCACTTCCTTCGTAAAGTTAAGGAAAGAAGCACCCTTCACTCGGAACAGACAAGGAGTCGGAGGGATCTCCATTTCTTCACCTGTTGCAGTCGTTCCTGTGTAGCTAACGACACCGTAAAGGTAACGAAAACAGGTAATACCTGTGTACTTCTTTTTCTCTGCATCTGGCAATGCATGAAACTCTTTACCGACAGGACGGCCACAACGCAGAGACCCGGTCTCGTCAATTGACTCAGCTTTATAGTCCCCAGTCATTGTGATCACGGTACGGTTGATGACAGCCTGCTGATCAGAGTCGTAGTGCAGGTACTGCATGAAGTCTCCCAATGCGCGGAAGTTGACTTCTTTCGCATAGACGACTGGAATATCTTCGCCCTGAATAAAGAACACACCTTTCTTCAATTCATTGCCATCATCATCTTCTTCCTGATGATTGATACGTAATAAAGGAAACAAGTCAGTCGTCTCTTCCGATTTGTTCTGCTCTTGGGAGGGGCCTGCCATCAAAGCCGCTAATTGATTCACATCCAAGTCTTGGACATTTGCTGGTAAATTATTCATAAATTACACTTCCTTCTAGCCAATTGGGACCACTCTTTATTTCAATATCGAGCGGTATAGACATCTCGTAATCATACCGATACTTTAGTTCCCGGTCAACATTTTCCATTGCACTTGCAAGTATTTCTACAAGTTCTTTTTCTTCACCGGGATACACATCGATAACGATACTGTCGTGTACAGTCAGTACACATAATGATTTCATCTGTCGATCTTTCATCTTTTTATCGACACGTATACATGCTAACGGAACAATATCTGCAGTCGCAAATGATTGAACCGGGTAGTTCACAATCTGTGTAGCATAGGTCACTCTCCCTGAACTTTGTCGTTCAACATTCTGCCACCGGAGTTGCCTCCCGGATGGCAACGTAACGGTCCCATCTTTAAGGACCTGATTCTTGAGTTGGGTGTGCCATGCAGACAACCCGGAGTAAATATCGAAATATTGATTAAAATAATTCCGAATGTGTTCGGGTTCTCCGGCCCCACTGCCACCGTATAAAGGAGCGAATGTGTAAGCCTTGGCCTGCTGTCGTTCATCCTTAGTTACCTCTTCAGGAGACTTCATATTAATAATGGAAGCAGTTTGTTTATGGACATCTTTTCCAGTTTGAATATCTTCAAAGATCTGAGCATCCTTAGACAACTCCCCGGCAACCCGGAATTCAAGTCCTGAAAAGTCGGCTTCCATAATTGTACCGCCATCAAATCGAGAGACCACACATTTACGTACCGGGAAAGTTCCCCCCCGTGGTTGATTCTGGAAGTTAGGATCAGAAGAAGATAAGCGGCCTGTTGCAGTGCGACATTGGTTAAAAGTCGTATGAAGTAGCCCAGAAGCTCTTGTATTGCGCTGTATGCCCTTAACGAATGAAGTTAAGTAGGTAGATACTGCATTTAGCCTCTGCATCGATTCTAGGAAGGTTACGGCGTTCTGGTTGTTATTTGACCTTGCTTGGCTTAATAGACGACTGATGACATCCTTAGATGTGACAAAGCCATTCGCTGAGGTATCCATCACAGTTGAAGGCTTCAAATTAAAGCCTGCAAGGTCTGGTAGCTCAGTGTGCTTTACGCCAATTCCTTTGCACGTTGGGCACTTGGTCGCCTTCTTAAATGAGGTGCCGTCTTTCTTTGTCTTAAAGAAACTTCCCTGACCGTTACAATCATCACAAACACTTGACCAAGTTTTGTACACTGGGGTTGTCATACGGTCGATTGCTCGGCGGAACTCTTGAGGAGTTAAGCGTGGACGGAACAACGGTTTGCCCTGTGCATTCAAGCCAATATTAAATGTTTCCTTCCACTCGTTCTTATCGATAACTTTACGTGAATAGATAATCTCTGAGAGTTGGGCGGGGCTGTTCAGGTTAATGATACTATCGCCCATAACATTCTGGCATATAGACTGCATAGTTTGCTGTAGTTGTTTTTGTTCTTCTAGATATTGTTCCTCAATGGCAGACAGCACATCGCTATCAATGCGGATACCATTTGTTTCCATTTCTAAAAGAACGTGGAGCATTTGATTCATCATATCGACAGTGGGAAGTAATCCCTTACTGTCCTCTTCTTGATACTCTTTTATCTGTGCTAAAAATAATTCTGCACAAGAGACGCAATCAGACCGCCCGTATTCATCGACATTCTCCATTGACATGGCCTCATAGCCAATCCCTTTACTGAATGATTCTTCGACAAGCTCTGACTTCTTGAGATGAACTTTACGTCTCTTGGCACTCTCGGCTAATGACATGCTCATTTTTTGACCACGTGCCAGTACGTATTCCCCAATCATTGTGCAGTAATATTGTTTACCTTCGATCTTGAAGTTCGACTGGCGTAACCAATGAAGGTCGTACTTGAGATTGTGCCCTACCAAAACATCTGCGGAATCAATTAAGTTCTGGATCAACTGAAAGCCTTGCTCCCCGGAAAAGTCGGGAGGCAGATCATTATGTGCAAAGAATTCGTAGGTCACATCTTTAGGCAAAAGATTATCGTGGGCAAAACATGCGCCGACAGAAACTAAATAATTCTCTTCATTAAATGGACTGCCATCGATGCGCCCAGTACCATCTCGTTGGACCGTATTCTCTACGTCCACTACAAGATAACGTCTCCCGTTAATCAACATAACTAGATATCCTTGGTTCAATTAAACAAACGATGGTCCCATGCCATCCAGTAATTTTATTCTTCCCAACTGTTAAGTGTCGAGTGTAATCTGGTTCTTCATCCATGCCCACTGCATGGCATCCTATTCCTATAATTAAATCAGCTTCCGCGAATTTACCTGTCTTGCTACCTTCCATCTCTGAAGGATTGAGGATAGTTTTCCCTTGGGCTTCGGCAGATGCCTGACTGATGGCAATAAGTGCGAGACTGTGTCGCTTTGCAATCTCTCTAGCCTGTGTGTAGATTTCACGTAACTTCTCATCCGTTCGTTGGAACAGCCCGTTAACTTGAACTTTATCCAACTGATCGATAACAAGAACGTCTGGCTTATGCCTCTCACAATATGCGTCAACTTCATCCATTGATACTCCCTGTGCGTCAAACATATTAACCCTATCTTTTATCTTCATCCACTCTTCGCGGGTGAACTGTGGGTCATCTTCGATCTCTTGCTTGCTCATCCCTGTCCATGCAGAGATGGCTCTGAGCATTGACCGCTTGGCAGGTTCCTCGTTGACCATCGTGTGGACTGAGGCACCCTGATCAGCAAATCCACCGGGACCATAGCATAAAGAGATGTGACTAGCAGTCTTTCCAGTTTCGGGTCTTGCAAATAGAATGCATAGTTCACCTGCCCCGATTCCGGGTACCTTGTTCTTTAAGGACCTTAAATTAAACAACCAACGATTATCATCTGAAGTATCTTGTAACAACACATCTATATCCGTAGTGCAATGAGTTATCTGTTCCTGATACGCAACGGTATCCCCTACATCTTCAATCAACTTCTTTAAGGGAAGTATATCTTTAATTTCTCCAGCTTCCATCAACAAACCAATACGTGCTATCTGCTTACCAACTTTCTGTTTGTAAGTTTCTGCCAATACTTGTTCTGCAACTTCGGGAGTTAAAGATTTTGTGTTAGAAGATATTTCCCTCAAAAGAATCTTAACATTCTCCCTTTTGACTGTCGGGAGTGTAGGATTCCTTGCATCGTACAATGCTTCAATATCTTGGAGAGTTAGATCTCCTTCAAAGCGTTCGTGAGCATCGATTACAGTATTAAAAAGAGGCTTCAGGTCTGACCCATCAAACAGGGATGGATAGATTCTGTGCTTATTGTTTCTGTAAAATTCTTTATTAAGAAGTAACTGTAAGAGTTCTTTCTTCATTTGTTTTCCTTTAATACCAACCCATCGCTCGGCCAAAGCCGAACACGTTAATGCATACGAAATAGGATGTCAGTAACAAGACCCACGCCGCACCTCTTCGATAGCTAGCATACACTTGTGCAACGACTCCAACAAAAGAAACTGGATAAACAACTCGCATATCCGGGGCGTTTGCATGGATTGCTAGGTACATACTGGCCGCTACTGTGAACACAAAGCCTACCAGTTCAAGCCAGAAAGCTTTGCGATCACTCCTGTAACTGTTTACCCAGAACTCAGCGATCTTGTTCATTCCTGTGGATCAATCTTATAAACGGGAATAACAAATCCAGTATTCTGAAAGTTATCATCTGCATAGTCACGTGCTTCTGTAACAGAAGTAAACGGACCAAATGTTTCAGAAGCTAAAGGGCTATCGTCACCACTGACCGTTTCAGTTGTTGGCACGATGTTTAACCAGAATTTACTTTCATCGCATCGAAATATCATTGCATGTCTTGGATCACTCATGTCTCACTCCTGTGGGTCACTGCCGGGGTACACATACTCCGGAGTAGTGTACTGATTAATCGCATCTTCTAACGCAGGATAATGAACAGCGGCAGGAACAGGCTTACCCTCTTTCGGTGCTAACCCTTCGGCCATCGATTTCCATTTATCGTACGCGATATAATCATCACGCAGATCTGCTTCATTCGCTAAGAATAGAGTCCATTGATAAGCAGACTCTCCTGTAAGACCAACGTCTGAATCATACGGCCTTACGATTAGGGGTGCTTTTCCCATTGTGTTTCTCCCTTGTTTTTTCTAACCAGCATGGCGCACAGAGATATTCGTATACAGGATCTTTTACATCCGCTCTCTTGCCACAGTGTTTGCATTGATACTCGATCATTTCCGTATCCCCCACGGCTTAGTGATCATCCAGTGACCGCATGGTACAGGGCCATGATAGAGCTTGTCAAATGCAGTCTCGACTGGCCCTTCTCTGTTTTTGTCCTTTCTTTTTCTGGATGCATAAGTCTTCCTGTCTCGATACGGCAGGTTGACTCCTCTCTTACGTAAGCTACTTAACATGGCTTTAACACAGCAATAAGATTTACCGATGTGTTCAGGGATCTCTTCTAACTTAACTCCCTCTCGATACAGACTAACCAACTTGTCTAGCTTCTCTTGACTCCAAGGCTCATATTGATTTGGCATGGACACGCTCCTTTATTTTAGACATAAAAAAGCCCCTCACAAGGAGGGGCAAGGGGTTTGGGAGATAGAAAGAATGCCCTGAATCATTACGGGAGAGAAATATTTCAGGTCATCCTCCAGTAATACTACACGGCAATTCACGTAAGAGTCAAGCATCGATTTAATTTTTAACGATTTCATGCTGGCATCATTGTCTAATGCAATAATAATCTCATTAAATTCCATCAGATCTTTGATACGTGACTCATGTAACGTCGTACCGAGCAGGGCAATCCCTGTGTAGCCTGCATTAAAGCAAGCCTCAGCAGATACGCAATCTTCAACCAGCACTGCAACATCCCGATTCGTATCGGTAAAGTACATCAGGTCTTTTTGTTTATCGTATCTTTTCCATTTCATTCGTTCGTACAAAGAAGGGATCATTGCTCTGCCTACCGCTCCAACCATATATTCCCAGTTCTTATCGTAAATAGGGAATACCGCACGGGTTTCTTTTACGTCAAACCACAGAGGCTTTTGGATGTTGTATTGATTTGCATAGGCATCCAAAACGGGGGAGGCAATCCGTACAATATGATCCGGCATGGTAAATTTTTGTACAGGTATCTCGACCGTCTTAGGATTATTTAATAGATCTACTCTTGTACGCATGTCTTCAATATTCATGTAAGCATCTGATTTTCCTGAACAATTACATGAAGCTTTATAACAATTCCAAATGAATCTTCCATCTTTTTTACTTAAAGTAAATGTATTGTACCCACCACATTCTGGACAATTCATTCGACTGGTCTCTCCTTCAGTCAAATTTGAATACTCTAAAATTTCAGAAATTGACATCTTTGGCATCTCCTTACTATCCCACGTGTAGGGAGAAGCCTAACCACAGAAAAAAATAAATACAACCCCTTGCAAGATACAAATTTAGATGTTAGGTTTCGGTTCAGGCGGTACTGATAAGTATTTCTTTAGATCAATATTTATATATAAAATATGATTTAAAGTAAGTAACTTTAAAGTACAAAGGGGTTGACAAGTGTTTTTTACATCACTTAATCTATACGTACGTTAACCAACGGGAGAAACGAAAATGATTAAGCAAGAATATTTTACGGATGAAGAGCTAATAGAAATGGTTCAAAATCCGCTCGGTGAACACGCAAAGTCCACCCATGAAATCGGCAAATTGATCAGAGAAAGATTTGTGCAGAAAGAAAATTCCCGGTGTCATCTTCAGCAAAGATTGAATGTCGCCGCAGAGCATATCGGCCACCAAATGATTACTGATCTAATTGAAGAGGGTTGTTGAGATGATCAAGCGAATCCACATCAACCAACATAATATCCGACATAATGCAAAGAACCCGGATGATCTGTTGCCGCCAATCACAGTCAAAACCTACAAAGAAAACATTAAAGGATTCCGGGCAAATATTACCGGAGAATCTACTTTGGTGTATTCTCCAGATAAGCCCCTCGATTGTGGGGCTAAAGTTTGGATTGAAACGAGCGGATTAGTTTCCGTAGAAAATGGGGAGATAACCAGTTATGTTGCGTAAATTATCCGATACCCAATTGTTGAACTTTATTCAGAATTACAAAGTGGACATTAAATTGGGTGATGTAGAACCCCATCCTGTTCACGTAAACAAATTTGAAATCAAGTTTATTGCAAGTACCGGGATTACTACTTGTATGGCAACTAATGTCCGGACCGCTCTCTCGGATCTGTACGAACTGATTAACGGGATTCCGGAGATCGATGAATGATCGTTATTTTGTTTCCGCTATTAAAACGATTGTTGATCTTGTATTTGATCTTAACTTTACTTTAGTTTCCCTCTTGGCCCGGGCCTAAGCTACCCGGGCTTTTTTTTGTCTAAATATTTTGTTACACTGTGGATTCATTTATTAATTGAGGTAAATTATTGATGCAATACGAAATCCAAACTTTAGCAGTAGGCCCCAAAATTTATTACGTGATCTTCGATAATGTTCACGATACTTCATCCCACTTGTTCGCAACTAAAGAAGAGGCCGAAAAAGCGGTTGAAGTAGCAGACAACAAACCAGCCTACAAACTTTAATTTATTTAGATTTATTTCTGCCCCTTGTGATAGGGGCTTTTTTTTATCTGGAAAGTTTGTTAGTCTCTGACACTGGCGTTTTTATTTACGGGAGATAAAGAAATGAAAACATCTACGATCTACCAAAAATCAATCAAGGATCTTTCACAGTATCCGCACGACCTACTGAAAAAGCCTACAAGCAAAAAACTTGGGGCGGCTGGTGCCAAGGTACTAAAGGGAAGTTTAAAAGGGGCTAGCGTCTTCACGTTAACTCTGACCGAACGGGAAACATGCCCGAAGAGTTGCGGACACTGGGAAGACTGCTACGGAAATAATATGCCCTTCGCGCATCGATTCTCTGGCGGACCAGAGTTTGAAGAGAGATTAGATAAAGAAATTACAGAAAAAGCCCGGAAGGCTGGAAAAAAGGGAGAGAAACTTTTAGTTCGTTTACATGTTCTGGGAGATTTCTACTCTGCGGAATATGTCCGACTCTGGCATAATTTAATGATGCGGTTCGATAACCTAAACGTCTGGGGCTATACGCATGTAACAGAAAACGACGACTATTTGACGTATCATTTATTGCATCGCATGCGGATAGAATTCGGAAACCGCTGGGCGGTTCGCTGGTCTGATCAACCGGGAATACAATTCTCTGCTAATAGTGAAGAGATACAAAAGCCTGTAAAGGGAGCGGCTGTCGTCTGCCCAGAACAGGAAGGGAAGACTTCTGCCTGCACTACATGCGC
>Ga0070750_10001824_pt1 | contig 11894 bp, 15 predicted proteins | sample VirMetDEL_Nov_24_FD_77013 | JGI IMG/M metagenome (GOLD analysis project Ga0070750, IMG submission 77013) | Aqueous microbial communities from the Delaware River and Bay under freshwater to marine salinity gradient to study organic matter... | ecosystem: Environmental > Aquatic > Marine >...
GCTTAACCTCCTGTGCCTCTAATTCCTCAGACCCTTCTATCCAATCACTATAGTGCATAAATCCGGACTCCATACATATTTTATTAACAGTAACCTTCTCAGTATCTTCATGCTTGTACGGTTCTACCATAACGCTTAAGTTACCTGTTATAGGAGAAATTTCATCAAACTTTGCTTGCATCTTTTTTCTTTTTTGTTTTTAACTTTAGTTTAGGCATCTTCAACTCACCGACACCTATATCTGAATTTGAATGTATAGTTATATTATCTAATATGCTTATTAGCTTTTCTTTCATTTTATCAAAAGAGAATTGAGTTTCGGTTATCTTTTTCTGCTTAACTCCTCTTGCTTTATACTTATCGTAATTATCAAATACCTGTTTAAGAATAGTGCTAGCAAAAGAGTAATTAACCGTAAACCATTTAGAGCCTTTTATTATCCATTTATTTGTAGAAGAGTTATGTACGGGTGTTAGTTCTCCTGGGAGAAGTATACTAGAATCTTTATCAAGAAAGTCTACTTGACCAGACCATCCTGATGCTATCACGGGCTTACCGGTTGTGGTAAATTCTAATAAAGGTCTTCCGAAACCTTCCCCTTTAGTAAAGCTTATCATAGCTTTTATTTTAGGATGATTGTACAGACTATTCATTTCACTGTCCGTAAAATTACCATGAAGTATATAAATGTTAGGTGGATTCTTAAACTTACTCCTAATTACATTTACTTTTCTAAATAACTCTTCACGATCGGTGACAGAAAATCCTGCCGAGCTTGTCTTTAAGATAAGGGCCGGTCTCTTCGATGGAGGAGTTTTTATAAAAGTTTGAATAAAGGTCTCAATCATCATCGAAATGTCCTTTCGGTCTTGGCCGGGTTTCCCCTGTAGCCAGTGTCCTACGAACAGAAAAGCAAACTTTTCCTTAACGGTGTTATTAATTAACTGTTTAAGGTCCTTATCTATCGTACTAGTTTTATGATATACTTCTGGATGAACACCTTCAAATAAGACGTCGGACTTAACTTTGTTCTTATCGAACTTGATAGTCCTAATTACTTTTTGACTCTGCTTATCTCTTTCATCAAATACAGTATCCTTAAGTACGTTTAAGCTGTGCTCACTTGTTGCGATAACGTGGTCCATTCTATTACATCCTTCCACCCAATCTACTGCGCAGACGTCAGTTTCTATTCCAGCTGTAAATCCTATATTATACCTCCCTTGGTTTGGTTGGAACTCATTAGGAATGGTTAACTGTATAAATATATCCGGTTTAGTTATCTGAACTTCAGACTTTATTATACGTTTATCAATTTCGTTATGAGCTGGTTTATCAAACTCTAATGCATTGTTTGGACAACTACCCCAACTTGTAGCTACTATCTGTAAATCGTACCCATCGCTCTCAATTATAGCTTGAGCTACATCTCTTGCATGGTTACCGTATCCAGACCTACTCTCTACCGGAGCTACTAATAAAACGCTTTTGTTCATACTATTCCTATATGTTTAAATGGTTTCTTATCTGCAACCTTATACATACTATACCTTGCTTTAGGTTTCCAGACCTTTAATAACTTATTAATATCTTGTACAAATCTATTACTCATATTCACGGCACTCATCCTACTTTCTTCAGACATAACCCAATCACGACCAACTAACCCTCTCCTCTTTCTCTCCTCATCTCCCATAGCATACCACTTGTATATAGCTTGACCTACGTCTTCAAACTTACACCTATCATCAAAAATATATGGAGTAGGAATTGATCCCTGTAGCGATCTTGAAGCAGGAAATACCGGTATTCCCCATTCTCCACACTCTTTGTAAATACCTGTATGATTTGAAGTTACTGTTTCATCGAACTCAATCCAATTACCTTTATCATCTCTAAACCGTAATTGATCCTGCAAACCACCGGTTACGTTATTTACTATAGGGGTTCCTGACATAATAGACTCTAAACTGCTTAATCCGAACCCTTCATTACTAGCTATGTTCAACGTAACATCTGACACGTTATATAGGAAGTTCAGTACCTTAGTTGATACTTTCTGATTGTCAATTACTACTTTTAAGTTTGGACATAAAGCGTTAATTACGGCGGGTAAATCTGTCCCATTCTCATCCCTTCCCTGCGTATGCATTAGTAACATACATCTGGAAGCTTCATCGGGTTTTAAGTATTTTTCACAAAACTCCTTATAAGCTAAAATAACATCACCCGGTTGCTTTCTCCTTATATTTCTATTGTTCCAAAACACAATAAAATCTACACCATGTTGCTCTAACAGGTTATTGTTGAATTCTACAAATTCTCCATAATCCGGCGAATCAGGAGTTATAGGGTAAAATTGATCTGACGGTACTCCGTGAGGAACATAGTCTACATACAGGTCTCTTTTACCTTCTGAAGAGGTAGGTTTATCTTCTATGTTCCAATCGTGAATAGTGACATCTCTGTCTGCTAGGGCTAGTTTATGTATATTGTGAGACTGTTTAGAGATTCCCATAATGAGATCACACGATTCATAAGCTGATGCATTCCAGTGTGGGACAGGAGTGTCATCCCAGATGGCGTAGTACATTATTGGACAAGTTTGGCGTATTTCAGTCTCCATGTCATACAACCATCCCCAAAACCTCGGATCCGTAAAGTGCAGTATTGCATCCGGCTTTTCTGTTCTGAGTAAGTGTCGGAGTATTTGAGGGTTACCATAACCGGACCAGGGCATAACTCGTACATCAACATTATCAATGCCTCTCCTCTTCTCTATATCTTCCGACAAATCAACAATCTTTCCGGTATCGGGATGTTTTATTGCAGCACCTAGCTGTAACCAGTCAAACTCATGAGCGGTACCGGTAACGATCTCTCTAGACATTGTCGCTATTCCAGAGTGAAGTCTTAGGTCGTCAGATAATAATAGTATTTTCTTTTTTTTAACTCTCTTAGAGAGAGGTTTAAGCTTTGGCAGCTTTATTTCAGACATACGTAACTGTTTTTATTTTATATAAATATAGATTTAAACTATAACGATATACGGTTTTTCAAATTTTATACAATATTCAATACACTTTTCCATGTTACTATCTTCTTCCGATTCTCTATCGTAGAATATTATCACCTTAGAGCAGTGTTCTACTAACTCCTTATACCTTGACTTGAAGTTGTAAGGTTTATACGCTTTCCCATACCTGTATTTGGGTAATGCACTAAATTGATTCCAACTTGTATGTGCGGGGTTAAATTCCCTATAGAAAAAGTCATATTCTAAACTATACCGTTTTATGTAAAGTTCGCCGCCTAGCCTTGATCCTGCTGAATATACCTGTAAGCTGTACGGCTTATTGATAAGCTTTTGTAATGTTTGTTGTATTTTATAACTGTCGTTATACTGCCTGCTTGATACTATGCCGAGTTTTAATATGTTAAGATTTGATTCTCTTACTTTTTGGGCATAATTGTTCATTATCTTTAAGCGCACAGAATGTGCAGCTTTTCTGTCTCTCTCCTTCTGTAGCTGGGTATTCTTGGTCTTTAAAAGTGCCATCTTTATTATAACATTTCTCTAAATATGAATTAAAGTCTCTCTGTACTCTTCCACAATTAACTTTGCCGCTGCTTGGCTGGAAAACCTGTATCCTCTTTTGTGGAAATTCTGAATCTTCAAGTAACTTTCTCTTAACAATAAAAAACTCAACATCAATGTTCTCGATTGGAATCTTATACTGTTCACTAAAGTAGATCTTATACAGTATAAGTTGAGCTTGTTTCATCTTATCCTTCTTTACCCACTTGCTCCAACCTCTCCCACTCGTCTTAATATCTACTATCTTAATTCGCCGTGTACGTTTATCAAAAAGTACCAAATCTAAGAAACCGGTCAAATGTACATCTCCAAATATCGGCATAAATATAGGAAGCTCTATTCCTAAAAGTACGGTATCCTTAGCATTAAAGTAAGTTCTCCTTCTACTCTTAAACCACTTCATAATACCTACACCATCTCTCCAGAATTCACCCAACTCAGCTCCAGTACTAAAGTGCTCAGTACGACCTTTCATGGAATTTGCATACTCCTTCTTTATATTTTCTTGAAGCATTTTAGAGACATCTAATTCATCAGCAGCTTTGACTGAAGTGGATGTCATGGTTTCAAAGTATTCTTGAAACATTTCATGAAAGGCCGTACCAAACACTGTGTGGATTGAGGGTGTGTATTTAATCTCCTTGGTAACATATGTATGGTACCAGCTTAATGGACATCTGCTATAGAGAGAATAGTTAGAATAAGATACAGACTTTTTAGACCAATCCTTCTCCTTTTTATACTTTTCTATTTGACCTTTAACAAACTCTTCGGTCAACCTAGTGTCTTCAATATCTCTCTTTTCTTGTTTTTGAGCTTTGTCTAAAGCTATCAAATTGTTTATTTCCTCTATAACTTTGCTTGCCATTTAACTACTTTGGTTTATTTTACTTTCTCTCTCAAGTCGTGTTAGGTATAGAACAGCGTCCATCAACTCCTCTTTAAGGTGTTGAATCCACTCTTGAGGAGCGAGATCATTTCTATCTAAATTCGCACCGTACTTTGACTCACCTACCCTACTTCTATCTCTTAAATCCTTCACGACTTCTTCGACAACAGAATCTCTAACCGGTAGGTCATCTAATGATGTCATGCACATATCTAAAATTGATCTGGTACAAATTTCTCCAATACTTGATTGCAATCGTCACATCTAAAGATGGGCATATGCATCAAGACGTCTTGACCGGCTGCTTGACCAGCTTCTAATCCAGATAATACTTTAAGTCCCAGTACATGCTTAAAGTACTCACCTCCGCAGTTTTCACACTTTACTCGTGGTTTTTCTTTTACATTTGGAGGAACTCCTTGTCCAGCTCCTTGCCCGGGTACAATAATCTTTTTTGCCATAAAAATATTTTATTTGAATGTTTTAAATAATATACGAAAATTATCTCAATAATACAACTTAATGTCCGTCACATAAATTTAATGCAATCTCTGGAGGTGCTTTTAATGTTACTCCTTTAAGCTTGGTTGTGTTTTCCATTAAGTCTTGAACTAATTTACTTACTTCATCTGCGTCTTTTTTAGCACAGGACACAACTAATTGATCATGTATTTGAGCTATAACTAATCCATCTAGATTTCTCTTCTTTAACTCTCTGTTAATTGCAATTGCTGCTCTATTTACAACGGATGCTGCTAAACTCTGGATTTGAAAGTTAAGAGCTGAGTTGAGAGCATTCTTTAAGTCTCTATAACAATGTTGTACTTCATCCTTGGTTAGCTGACCAGTAGAAGCTATCTTTCTTCGAAATTGCCAATTAAGAATCTTTTCTCCAAAAGCATCATAAACATCTTTACCCCTAGTTAAGTGACGTACTCTACCTACAGCGCTCTTTACAAATCCTAAATTCTTCATTTGATCTCTAGAATCTTCTCTCCACTTTCGTAATTCTGGAAACCCTGATAAATACCCTTCGATTAGTTTGGCTGCTTCTTTTGTAGGTATTCCTAACGTCATCCCTAAAGCATACTCACCCATACCGTAGGCAATTCCTAAAGAATAAGCTTTAGCTGAATTTCTCTTATTTGCGTCAACCTTCTTTAGGAAATTAGGTGCTGATTTGTCAGCGCTTACGCCTTGTAGGTTTTCAGTTCTTATAGCAACGGTGGAGTAGAAGTCGTGACCTTTTGCAAATATGTCTTGCAATCCCGGGTCGTTAGAGACGCTTGCGAATACATGCGGTTCCAAACTCTCATAATCACAGTCCACAAATACTTTATCTTCGTCAGCTATTAGAAACTTCCTAACAGTGTTATTGTAATGAACTACAATAGGTACATCATCACCCTCTTCCTTAGGCTTAGGTAACTGTTGAGCGTCGCTTCCGTACCTGCCACTAACCGTGCCGTGTTGCTTATAGTAAAAATAATACCTCCCGTTTTCATGTCTTTCTAGAAACCTATCTACATATGTAGATTTTATTTTAAGTAATCTGTTATATATTCTTAAGTTGTTAGCCCATTCATAAGTCTTACTTAAATGTTCTACAAATTCGTCATCAAATTGCTTTTTTCCCTTTTTAGTTTTTGAAAGCGATCCTATATTCATTTTATCAAATACAATCTCGCCTAAATGTTTTTTAGACTGTATATTGATATACTCACCTTCATTATAATCTTTCCACAACAGGCTGCTTATTTTTAATAACTCAGACTTATCCAACTCATGCTCCTTCGGATTAAGGAGAAAGTCTTTATAAGGACTGTCAGGTAAATTTAAAATTGCCTTTTTACTGGTGTCAATCTTGCCGTCTTTTTTGACAGGGAGTGGTAAATGCTCTTTATAAACTTCAGCAAATTTCTGTGCATACGACCCTCTTCTTGAAGGTGGAAATTTAATATGAGCTTGTTCTAGTATCCATAGCCTAGCTTCTGGAATTGCTAATAAACTATCAATGACTCTTTTCTTATTAGAAGCTAGATCAGCTTCAATGTCTGCTTTTGTTTTATTTAACAATTCTAAATCAACTCGTACGCCTCTTTCTTCCATTGGAATAGTTACCTCCTTATAGAGAGGCATAACTTCATCTTTAAAAAAAAAGTCATCTAGTCCTTCATCTGCTAATCTATTAAGAAATAACTTAGCTATTCTAAATGTTAAATCCGTATCGGCACAAGCGTATTTTGAAAGAACTTCTAGATCAGCTTTATACAGTTCATAATTAGCCTTACTTACGGAACCTCCATTCTTTACAATGCTTGCCTTTAGTTCAACTTGCTCCTGATTGGCTTCTTTTTCGACGTCAAGGCCGATCTCCTCTTGTACAGCTTTAGCTAATGTCTTTAAGGCAAAAGGAGCTCCTCCGTAACCAAATGCCCCTTCCTCCATAACAGTATGAACTAATAACAGGGTCTCTATCCAGAGAGAAGGTAGTAAGTCTATGCCGAAGTAATTCTTAATTATACGTAAATCGTAAGATGCATTATGTGCAATAAGCTTCTTACCGTGACATAGATTTAAAACCTGCTTTGCAATCTCCTCTGACGGTAGTCCATCGATAGAGAGACTATCTAAAGTGTCAGTCTTGGAATTATATACTAGAGTTGGTATATAATAACCTTCGCCTACCTTTGTTGTAAAAGAAACTCCAATAATTTTACCTGTACGGACATTTAAGGAAGTTGTTTCGGTATCTATTGCAATAGCAGAAGCTTCCTTAACTTTATTAACCAGTTCCAGTAATTTGGACTTAGTGTCCACTGTAACATAGTACTTCATATTATAACTTATTATATTTAATTACTAGGAGTGACTTCTCTTACGTACTGCATCTGAGACATGCATCATAAATTCTGCTCTAGAGGAATCTTCTTCTAGAAAACAACCACTAAGTTTTGTCGTTTGCATAGAAGCTCCGTCATGCTTTACCCCTCTACAACTAACACAGTTATGTGTCGCGTCAATAGAAACCGCTACTCCTATATTACCTTCACAGAGTATGTCTATAGCATGATGTATTGCTACAGTTAACTGTTCCTGTATCTGACCTCTTCGTCCAAAATGTTCAACTACTCTATTAAACTTAGACAGTCCGATAACTTTACCATCCTTAACTGGAACGTAAGCAATCGTTACGTATCCTTTGATAGTCTCGTGATGATGACTGCACATTGAAGTAATAGGTATATTACTCTCAACTACCAACCCGTCGTATCCGTCTGAAGGGAATGCAGTAATTTCAGGTGGTGGAGAAAACCTACCAGCCCAGAGGTCATTGACATATGCTTTAGCTACTCTTCTAGGTGTACCGGTTGAATTAGGGTCATTTTTCCAATCACATCCTAAAGCTTCTAAGAATTTACCGAAGTGTAAAGCTGCATTGTCGATTATGTCTTCTAACTGCTCCTTTGTGAGAGCTTTGTTTCCGTTATCAAAGAGATGTGTAGAGATGCCGTTAGCGAATCCCTCTTTAACTAATTCTATATTTTTATTTGCCATATACTAAATATATAATTTTTTCATTTAAGAAACAACTTTTAATTTATATAATACGTTTAATAACTTCTTCCCTAACTAGAAGAGCTTTAAAACTTTTATCTTCGGGAAATATTTTAAAAATTTTCCAATCAGGTAGATTATTAACCTCCTCTATAATTTCTTCTAGAGATAGTTTTTCCAATACCTGATATGTATGCTGTACCTGTGGTAATAACATATTACTATTATGTTTGTTAATTATAAGATAAGAAAAAGCTACCTACCAGGCAACTAAAGTACTAAATTAATTTAACTTCTTTCGCCGTAGAGGTCGTATTTCTTTGCAGGAATCACTACCGGTTCTTCTTCATATTCTGAAATGATATAAAGTACGCCGCCGTCTCGGATTGGAGCTAGTCTAAATTCTTCTCCTTGATAATCTTGTGCTGTAGATACGTAGGTGTCTAGTGTCTCTGTTAAGCCTTCTATTATAATCTTATTAGGATCATCAGTTAATATCCATCTATCTCCTGGTGCTACTCGTGTAGCTATGGTTATTAGTTCTTCTTTAATTTCCTGCTTCATGATGTTTTTGTTAAAGTTATAAATGCTTCCTCTATTGCTTGTAATTGAGTAAGTGCAGGGTTTTCCTGTTTAAGTTCGTAAGCGAGATCTAAAACCCCATTACGTATATTTAAGGAAGAAGCTTCCATTAATACCTCTTCTACGGACTCTCCTGTATAGAAATCTGAATACCTAATCATCAGTGTTGGACTTTTTAATGATGCTAATAATGGTTTCGATTAAATGTTCGCAACTATCGTCAGATGATTGCGATATTTTATACAACTCTACATTCCTTGCTATTTCGTCAAAAAGCTTTGATTTATATACCACTTTATTTAAGTATGCGTTTTTATCTCTACTAAATTCACTCATAGTATTTTATTTTTAAACTTCTCGTTGAGTATCGTATCCAATAATGTGCGGTCGTCCGGTAAATCCGTATCCGCTTTTAATACAAAACTCCATAACCATAGGGTAAACTCTTATTAACTCCTCTCTTGTATCGCCTGGAGGCATAATATATACCTTTTCTTTTGGGCAGTCTATCTCCTGCAAAAATGTCTCTACCTCTTTCCACACCTTAGGCATTTCATCAGGATTAACGACAGGCTTAATGTGGAAATCACTATGACAGGCCATCATTTTCATAATAGTAGACTTATTCAACCTAAACTTATTATGCTGTTTGACCATCTTCTCGGTTACGACTGCGCCTTTGGGTGTCAATTCTCCCACTACCGGTATACTATTAGAAAACTTCGGACTTATTGACAGTAGGTCTATCGGATAATCTGTTTCTACAAAATGTGAACCTTCTGTTTCAATTGTTAGAAAGATACCTCTCTCCTGACAAAAGTGAGTTAATTCATTAACTAAGGCTGCATGCATTGTAGGAGAACCTCCGGTTAACATCATCTCTGATATTTGAGGATTCCTGTCATATATTTCAACAATATCGTTAAAGTTTATTTTCCCTTTTTCCGGATGTATAGAGGTGTACCATGAATCACACCATCCACCCTCACCAAAATAGCAATTATGAGATATTATAGACTCACAACTACTATCCGGTGTATTAATTAAATAATTATCAAATGGAGCACAGTGTATGTTTACAGCTTTAAATTCTTTAACATTATCAAACTCTTTTACTCCTAATATTTCTATTCCATTTGTAATAAATCGCTTTACCTTATTTAAAACATTCTCCCTTCCTTCCGCTACATTTAACGCTAATACTTTAGTGTCAGGTAATTTAGATTTAGCATATATGTCATTTATTTCCTTTTTATACTTATTCCAATCAGGCCTAAAACCACCATCTCCCAAAGTTTCTTCTCCTACTTCTAAGAATAAATTTGAACCGTGAAGCTTAAAATCAGGTACTTTTACTTTACCATCGTACCTGACGGTAAATCCTCCATCTCCGGTAAACCAAAAAAGATCCTTTAACTGGCTATCCTCTTGTATCCAATTCCAAAACTTCTTCTCTACTCGAGACATTCCACCTTTAAATCTAAATCCTAAATTCTTTCTCCCTTTAATACTCTTTTCCACAACCTCTACATTGAACATAGGATTATCCCTTTTCATTCGAAAAGACGCCCTCTTATGGAACTCTTCTACAGGTTCTTTAAAATTTACTCTAGGATCTAATGAACCATATTTTTCTAATTTAGTCTGCTGTGTTTTTTCCAAAGATTCTTGATTTGTACTCCAATTTGTGTAATTTGGATGAGAATGAACCTTCATAACAACTTCAGGATCTTTCATAGGATTATAATTAGACATCCTAAAACTATTTAGTAAATTACCAGGAATATGTACTAGTTCATCTTGAGATGTTAAGTCTTTTGCAAACATCCAACCCCGCGTAGTTAAAAACGGATGTTCTTCTGTTACTACAAAAGTACCTTTACTAGTTTTAACTTCATAATACTTATCGGATATGTGAGACTCTTTACCGATTACTTCGGTTTCTACTTGTTTAAGTTTCTCTGAATCATAAGCCATTATCTTTGTTCCTACTTTTACATCTTCGAGAGGTATTTTTTTTCCAGATGATGATTCGTAGACATACGGTTTATGTCGACCTGGTTTTAGAACATGACAACGATGCGTACATCCAGTCGTCCTAATAACGACTGTCGGCTTACCTTGTCTAGCCTTCTCCCTGCACAGCTGTATATAGCTCTACGATTGGAAGAGTTTTTTCGTAGTTTAGTATTCTTTTCAATCTCTTTTCTTGTTTAGGAAATAAATCTAACTGCATCTTTTACTATTTAGGCTTCCATGTAAATTGAACTATTCCTCTTTGCCTCCCAACACTCCACCTTCACTACCTTCAACCTACCTCCACCGGTCTTAGACATAACATCATTCATTTTCTCAAAAACCATTCTAGCTGCTGATTCAGCACCTATCTTATCCATTTCAATAAGCTTGCAGACTCCACCTAAGTGCATATCTCGAAATAAGTCTATATATGGATCGTCCTTCTCAATTAACGTCGTATGGTCCCACATATCATTCATCCAGTCTTTTAATCCGTTCCCTGTAGGCTGGCTTTTAAAACCTCCATAGTCCATTATCCAGTTCATCTCATCTAACTGCTTTTCTACATCTTCTTCTATAGATTCAAATGTGACTTTGAATTCCAAAGAATAACCATGAAGAAGTTGACAGTGAGAATGAGACGCTTTATGTTGTCTAATTGCTACTGAATAGTTATCAAATAATTTAGTAGATTGATATTTTGTTTTATTTTTCATGTACTGTAACTTGTTACTATAAATATAAGAACTTTCTTTCTAAAAAAAAAACTGAGCGTATTATTTTCTCAGTTTTTGTTGTTTTTGTCATTTTTCTTCACAACACTCGCCAGTACAGCTGTTATTCTGGAAATGAAATGAAATCATCTAGATATTCCTTCGAAGGAACCATCACTGCGATTATAATATACAATAAAAAGCATATAGGTGTCGATAGAAACATTATAAGAGCTAAAACACGTAAACAAAATAGAACAAACTTACTAAGACCTAAGTGACGAACTACTCCAGAAATAAGGCCTCCAAAAACCTTGTTACTGGAGTCTCTGTAAAACTTTTCAGACATATGTGTGTTTTTTAAATTTAAAAAAAAATAATTTACAATAATAAATATAAACTACTGTAGTTGCTAAATCCGATCTTTTAGATAGACTACAACTATTCTACGATCAAATTAACATTTTATGACTCAGATCGTTGCTTGTCATTTGCAAATTGTCCATCATATAATGCTTCAGGTGCTACAGCATTA
>Ga0070750_10001829_pt1 | contig 11880 bp, 20 predicted proteins | sample VirMetDEL_Nov_24_FD_77013 | JGI IMG/M metagenome (GOLD analysis project Ga0070750, IMG submission 77013) | Aqueous microbial communities from the Delaware River and Bay under freshwater to marine salinity gradient to study organic matter... | ecosystem: Environmental > Aquatic > Marine >...
AAAGATTTAATGTATCAAACTCACGCGGGTAAATTTTATTTTAAAAAAGTTGTGAATTATGCTGATGGAGTTAGATTTGATTATGATCTTGAGGGAAGACGAGAATGGAATGATTTTCATGATCAGGCAGAATTTATTGACTCTTATACGCAAGGTTATTGGCAAAGAAACCCTGAATATGTGATTAAGCAAAAAATGGAAAGTGTGAATTAGATGGTAGAAATAAACGACATTGATTTTGAAGAAGATCAACAAGATCTTATAGAGAAAACAGATATTCAAACACTGGCCTCTTATTGTCAAGAGCTTCAACAAAAGGAGGATGAGATATCCTCATTGGAAGCACAAATAAAAAAGAAGAAAGAAGAGGCAGATAAAATTAGTTCAGAGATAATACCTAATCTGATGGCAGAGCAAGGTTTGTCATCTCTGAAATTAGCTGATGGCAGATCGGTCGATGTAAGAAAGACCTACAACTGCACCATAAGAAAAGACAATATGGATACAGCTTACACATGGCTTCGAGAAAACGGACTCGCTGATATCATTAAAAATGAAGTTAGTGTTCAGTTCGGAAAAGGCGAAGATGACAAGGCGAAGCAATTGCTGGACCTTGCGGTGACCAATGGGTACGAGCCTCAACAAAAAACAAAAGTTGAGCCTATGACCTTGAAGGCCCTTTACAGAGAGCGTGTTGAGGCCGGCCTCGACATGCCCTCTGATTCCTTCAGTTTATTTGTGAAGGATCAAACTAAAATAAGCCGGAAATAACGAATCATGAATAAGGAGAAAAGAACCATGAATCAAGTAACGAAAAAAGAAAATACAGACATAGCTTTAGCGAGCATGTTTGAACAAGACGGCTCAGCCGGTTTAGATAATATGGGTAGCGAAGATTTTGCTATGCCGTTTCTAAGAGTGTTGGGTCAACTATCTCCCGAGATAAACAAACGGGATGCAAAGTATGTCGAAGGCGCTGAAGCAGGTATGATATTCAATACCGTGACTAAGCAGACATACGATGGTGAGACAGGTCTTAACGTAATTCCTTGTGGATACAAGAGAGAGTACGTTGAGTGGTCTGATCGTGGCGAGGGCACAAGTGCTCCCGTTGCAATACACCCAGTATCTAGTGGTATCATTAAAGAAACTACTAGAGGTTCTGACTACAAAGATAGACTACCTAATGGTAACTATCTTGAAAACACTGCATCATACTTTGTTCTCACAGAGAACATGGAGCAGGCTTTAATTACGATGAAATCTACACAGTTAAAAGTGAGTCGTAATTGGAACTCAATGATGTCGAGTATTAAGCTAAAAGGTAAAAACGGTTTGTTTGTACCAGCAGCTTATAGTCACGTGTATAAACTTTCTACAGTTCAACAATCAAACGACAAGGGAACTTGGTTTGGTTGGAATGTTGAGAAGGTTGGTCCAGTACAAGACAAGAACTTGTATGAAGCCGCAAAACAATTCTCTGCTAGTGTGAACAACACTGCAGTGAATCATGGTGAAGGTGATGCCAAGTCTAAGGCACAAGACTCGGTACCGTTTTAACATGATAGGCCCATGGACAATCCTCCCCCAGTTCATGGGCCTTTTAGAGGATAATTATATTTATGAAGAAAAAGAAGGACAGCAGGACACTGTATCACAAAAAATATTACAGGATAAGAACATTAGCAAAGCTAAGAAACAGAATAAAGGTTCTAGAAAAGTCTTTACAAGAGATAGTTGAAAGTCCAGAAGGAATAGCTTATAGAAATAGGAAGTCTAAAGAATACCAGAAAGAATACAGGACAAAGAATAACGACAAGATTGTTGCATATAGAAAGGAATACAAAAACATTTATGGATAAGTTTAAAGAAATATTTGAGGGTAATAATAGTGCATACGGCATTATGAAGCTTACCGGTGAAACGACCTCAAAGGGGAAAGCAGTTGCAAAAGCTTTTATAAAGAGAGAAAAGATTTCAGATTATTTGTGGGAAGAACATTTAGCAGGTAGTGATCCTGCCCTAGGTATTATACCTATTAATGAAGATAACATGTGTAGATGGGGCTGTATTGATGTAGATGAATACAATTTAGATCATCTTGTAATAATGCGTAATATTAAAGGAATGAATCTGCCTTTGGTGACATTCAGATCAAAGTCCGGAGGCGCACATTTATTTTTATTTGCAAAAGAATTTATACCTGCAACATTAATGCAGTCAAAACTTAAAGCAATGTCAGAGGCTTTAGGTTATGGAGGTAGTGAGATATTTCCGAAACAAACTGAAATATTAGTTGAACGTGGTGATACAGGTAACTTTTTAAATCTTCCATATCACGGTGGCACCAGAGGACTACGTTACACATTCAAAGCAGGTGGCGAGGCTGCAAGCTTAGAAGAGTTTTACACTATATATGAAGAGTGGTCACAAACCAGAGAGCAGATAGAGAACATAGTAGTTAAAGAAAAAGTAAAAACTAAAGAGGCTTTTGAAGATGGACCGCCTTGTCTAAACAAATTAGCAGATGAAGGTTTTGGTGAAGGATCTAGAAACAATGCTTTATTTAACGTATCTGTGTTTTGTAAAAAAGCACATCCAGATGATTGGGAGAACCAGGTTGGTATTTATAATCAAAAATATATGGACCCACCACTTAGCTATCAAGAGGTTCAGCTTGTAATTAAATCTGTAAACAAAAAAGGTTATGATAAATACAGGTGCAAAGAGCAACCAATATGTAGCGTTTGTAATCCTGCTAAATGCAGAACAAAAAAGCATGGTGTTGGTTTTGAAGAAGAACAAATGCCTGAACTAGATACTCTTACAAAAATAAAATCAAATCCACCTCAGTGGTTTTTAAATGTTGGTGGTAAGAGAGTTGAGCTAACGTCTGTTCAATTACATAATCCAGATCAGTTTGCACTAGCTGTTTTAGATCAAGCAGACATGGCCATACCAACTCCAACTAAAAAGAACTGGAGAGAAGTTTATTTGAATCTTCTATTACAAAACTTACAAGAGATAGAACCTTTAGAATCATTAGATCCAATAAATCAAATTATAAATCTTTTGTATGACTTTACAGTTAACAGACCAGCGGCAAGAACAAAAGAAGACATACTAAACAAAATGTCTTTTACAGAGGAAGGCTTTACATATTTTAGAATGGATGACTTCTTCTCTTTTTGTAAACGAAACAACTGGGAATCAGACAAAGTTAAAACAGGTAACTTAATGAAACAACTTGAAGATATCTTTGTTGAAGAGGTCAGAATGAATTTAAAAAATCAAACACCAAGAGTTGTTAAGATTAAAGCAATGAAAAAAGATAAACCTGCATTGAGCAAAGTTAAGTATGAGGAGACACCTTTTTGATGAAGTGTTGGAGTTGTAATCACGAATTAATTTGGGGTGGTGACCACGATACTGAGTGGGAAGACAACGATGAGGAAGAACATATGATCGTGACAAACTTATCATGTCCTAATTGTACAGCGGTTGTAATTGTTTATCATGGGAACGTAGATAAATGAAAACAATAATATTAGGTCCACCAGGTACAGGTAAAACAACTACACTATTAGAGTTAGTTGATGAGTTTATACGTGCAGGGACTAGTATACAAAAGATAGGTTACTTCTCTTTCACACGTAAAGCTGCATACGAGGCAATAAGAAGAGCAGAAGAAAAGTTTATGGTTGATGAAAAAGAAATACCTTTTTTTAGAACACTACACTCTCTTGCTTTCAAAACTTTAAACTTAAAAAAAGAACGTGTTATGAAAACCATGGACTATAGAGACTTTGGTTTGAAAATGGGTATTCCAATCAAGACAGCATGGCACAGTGAAGATGATGGCATATTTAATTCTGACAACGAATACTTAAAAATTATAAACAAAGCGAGAGTTTTGGAGATACCCGTACTCGATCAATACGATAAAAATGAACATGGGCTAGACATTGAGCGTGATGTATTATACCTTATAGATCAAGAACTTAAGAGATATAAACAAGAAAAAGGATTAGTTGACTATGATGATATGCTTGAACAATTTATTACAACGAATGTATCGCCAGCTTTTGACGTACTATTTATTGATGAAGCACAAGATCTTTCACCCTTACAATGGAGAATGGTTAGAAAACTTTGGGACAAAGCAAACAAAACATATATTGCAGGTGATGATGACCAAGCTATTTTTAGGTGGGCAGGTGCTGACGTCGATTCTTTTATCGCTCTTAAAGAAGAAGTAGATCACATAGACACACTGAAACAATCTCACAGAGTGCCAGGTGGACCAATACACGAACTATCACAAAGGATAATTAATCAAGTGTCTACACGTTTTGAAAAAACATATTTACCAAGACAAGAACAAGGTGACTTGACAAGATACTCTGATATAGCACAAGTTGACATGACTCATGGTGAATGGCTTGTATTAACAACGGCTCATCACTTTTTAGATTACATAAAAGAATACATAGAACAAAGTGGTTGGTACTATTCTCACAAAGGTAAAAACTCAATCAAACTTGATTTGATGTTGGCAATACAGACCTGGGAGAAATGGCGCAAGGCTGAGCACCACCTACCTGTTCAGTCTATAAAAAATATTTATTCTTATCTTGGAGACAATGTTGCACCTGGTTATAAAAAGGGAGCAACCTTAAATGAAGATGAAACATATTTAATTGGAGACTGCATCGCAGAACATGGATTGCAGATCAACGACGTTTGGTACAAAGCGTTTGCAGGCTTAGATACCAATACAGAAAACTACATAAGAAATATGCTTTCTAAAAAAGAAAAAATAAATCAGATACCAAGAATAACTTTATCGACAATACATGCTGCAAAAGGAGGTGAGGCTGATAATGTATTACTTTTACCTGATATTAGTAAGTCTGCTGTCGACAACAATGATCGTGACCCTGACGAGTTACATAGATCGTTTTATGTTGCTGTAACTAGAGCAAAACAATCACTACACATATTAGAGCCAAGAAACTATGAAAGGGCGTATATACTATGAAATTTCATGAGCACATCAAAGGCGACGTAGCTGAGCACATAGCATCCATATGGTTATTAGAACAAGGTTACTTAGTTTGTAAGAATGTATCACAACACGGAGCTGTTGATTTAGTTGCAATAAAAGAATACGAGCTCATACTGATAGATGTGAAGTCAGAATGTAGAAGAAAGCGAGACGGATACAAAATAAACAGATCACTAACACCACTACAACAAACCCTCGGTGTAAATATTTTAAATGTAAATGTAGAAACAGGAGAATGCACATATGTCTAACCCATACGACAGCCAGGTCGGAGGCAACCACTATAAAAAATACAAGATACAGCCCAGTGAATTCATCAATAAAAACAAATTGTTATTCGCAGAAGGATCTGCTATAAAGTATATTGTAAGACATCAAGATAAAGGAGGCAAAGAGAGCCTCGAGAAAGCGAAACATTTTATCGATATGATAATCGAAAGAGATTACAGTTGAGATCAATACAACAACCACTATTCACTCCAGAAACAGAGTGGGTTCCACCTGATCGTTTACCAGACCTATCTAGTCACAAAGAAATAGCAATTGACTTAGAGACAAGAGATCCAAACCTAATAACTATGGGCTCGGGTGCGGTGAGAAGAGATGGTGAGATAGTGGGGATAGCAGTGGCAGTCGAAGGCTGGAAAGGTTATTTTCCAATAGCGCACGAAGGTGGTGGGAACATGGACCGAGCATTAGTATTGGATTGGTTCGAAGAACTTTTATCAAACACAGCCACAAAAATATTTCACAATGCAATGTACGATGTGTCCTGGATCAGATCACTTGGGTTTCATATAAACGGCGGCATCGTAGACACAATGATTGCAGCTAGTTTGATTGATGAGAATAGATACAGTTATACACTAGACTCAGTTGGTAAAACATACATAGACATGCGTAAGAATGAAAAGCTTTTACAGGAGGCAGCAAAAGATTTTGGTGTTAATCCAAAAGCAGAGATGTGGCGTTTACCTGCACCATTTGTTGGTGAGTATGCGGAAAAAGATGCAGAGATGACTTTGAAACTTTATCACGCACTACAGCACGAAATATCAAAACAAGATCTTTGGGACATATATAATCTAGAAACAAATTTGTTTCCTTGTCTGGTTGATATGAAATTTAAAGGTGTTCGTGTAGATGTAGAAAAAGCAGCTGTAATAAAAAAAGATTTAATAATTAAAGAAAAAGAAATTTTACAACAGATAAAAAAGTTATCAGGTTTTGACGTAGAGATATGGGCTGCAGCTTCTATAGCTACTGCTTTTGATAAACTAAAACTTCCATACGACAGAACAGAAAAGGGTGCACCAAGCTTTACAAAAAACTTTCTTGCAACACATCCAGCTGAGCTACCGAAACTAATCAACGAAGCAAGAGAGATCAACAAAGCAAACACAACATTCATTGATACAATACTTAAGCATGAACACAACGGACGTATTCATGCAGACATAAATCAAATAAGATCTGATCAAGGTGGGACTGTTACAGGGAGGTTTAGTTACTCAAACCCTAATCTACAACAGATACCAGCGAGACATAAGATTCTTGGACCACTAATTAGATCACTATTTATACCAGAAGATAAACATACCTGGGGTTGTTTTGACTACAGTCAGCAAGAACCACGTATACTTGTTCACTTTGCATCTCTTATGAGAATGGAGGGAACACAAACAATTGTTGATGCATACAATGATGGTAGCGCAGATTTTCATCAGATGATAGCAGACATGGCTGGTATTGATCGTAAGCAAGCTAAAACAATTAATCTTGGTATCATGTATGGCATGGGCAAAAATAAACTGATGGCTGAACTAGGACTTATGAAAGACTCAGCAGAAAAACTTTTAAAGACATACCATCAAAAAGCGCCGTTTGTGAAAATGTTATCTGAGGCTGTGATGAGAAGAGCTGAAGATAGCGGTAAGATAAGAACTGTCGGCGGTAGGTTGTGTCATTTTGATCTTTGGGAGCCGCATGGTTTTGGCATCAAGAAACCACTACCTCACGCAGACGCACTCAGGGAGCACGGACCGGGGATTAAGAGAGCATTTACATACAAAGCATTAAACAAACTAATACAAGGCTCAGCAGCAGACATGACTAAAAAATCTATGTTGGCCTTATACCAGGAAGGAGTAGTACCTCATGTACAAATTCACGACGAACTTGATATCTCAGTGGCAACACCTGAGGATGCAGATAAGATCATTAGAGTTATGGAAGAAGCTGTGGAACTGCAAGTTCCAAACAAAGTAGATTACGAAAAAGGAGATAGTTGGGGTGAAATACAGTAAAGAAAGTCCGGTTGAAATAACACTAGGTGTTTGTGATGTATGCAGCAACTATGTTCCTTTTATTCGTTTGGTCACAGACGAAGACGAAAGAGTTTACGAGTGTTTGACGTGTAAAACAAAACACAAACAATACGTAAACGGCAAAATAACATTCAATTATCTAGAGGATAGTTACGTATTCAAAAGAAATTAGTGGCGATAACTGGGAGCTACCGCCACCATATGAAGGCGTGAAAATACTTTATAAAATATATTAAAATAAAGTCTTGTCAAATATAATATTTGAGATATATAATCCCATATAATAACATAGAAAGAAAGGTAAAAACATGCCAGATACAAGCAGTTTTAAATCAGTATCAGTTTCAGTTGATACACATAGTAAACTTACCAACTTAGCACAAAACAGGTTTGAAGTACCAGTAAGTGTGCAAAAAGTTATAGAATTTTTACTAGAGAAAGAAATAAAGAAAAAAAATGGTAGATCTAACGGGAAATCACGACGTTAAAGCTATTTGCCCACGTTGTATGGGCAATGGCTATATCAAAATTCAAAAGGGAGAACATAATTGTCCGCAGTGTGAATGCGAAGGATTTGTTATGTTGCCTGCACATCAATGTAGAGAAAATGTTGAAGGTGGTATTGAACCGAGATGGATGAAAACTGGAGAGACTATCTAATGGACCCAGAACAGGAGTACGGATGGTAGAAAGTTTTGAACATATTAAGTATGCAAAAAATGTTTTAAGCCAAAGAGACTTTGAGGAGTTGCAGGAATATATTGGCGACTCTGTAGGAGATTGGCCAACGTATAACTTTAAACCTAAACATGTACCTCCTAGAAACAAAATAGAAAAAACAATAGTAAAACTTATAGGTCAAGACAACCACGTTGAATACTGGATGAGAAACATGATGGAAGGCGAAACTACTTCTTGGCATGTTGACGCCAATGAAATTTTTTTGAAAAATTATTGTGTTGAACATGGGTATAAAGAAGACCCACCAGAGGCACCAAAAGAGTTTCCTTTAAACACACATATACTTTATGTAAAAGTAGATCCTAAACTAAAAGGTGGTGAACTTGTTTTATTACCTCACAACATGTATGTTCCAGGAAGACCTATAATAGATCAAACATACGAGCCTCTAGAGATGAGCAGACAACTTGAAATTAAGCCAAAAGAAAATCATTTAGTGTTTTTTAACAAACCTATTTATCACGCAGTTAATTCAAACCATAATGCAGGTGACGCTAAACACAGCTATAGAATTAGTCTGATGTTTTCGTCTTGGGATTATATTCCAAAGCCTTACGATGAGTGGCATCACTGGAGCAATGCACACGGTAAACAAAAAGCTTATCAAATGAAATGGCCAAAAGGAGAATGAAATGACTTTATTGGATAAAAGAATATACAACTGCATCACAGCTATGAAACGTTGTCAAGATAAAGATGGCAAAGAAATGTGGGAGCGGATTTTATTAAAACTATTTGAAAACAGAGGAAGGTTACATGAAGAATTTTCTAAAAGAAAACCTAGAAAACTACATTAGTTTTTGCATACTAGGTTTAACAATATTTATTTGCCTAATAGTTATTATTGTAAATTCTAGATATATTGTTAGACTGGAAAGTACAATCGAAACTATGTGGCTGGAAATACAACAGGTGAAGGAAACTAACATTGACCTTCATCAATTTATAGAGGCTCATAAAAATGAATACGAATAAGGAAAATAAAGGCGTGAGAAAACAAATTCCTAACAGGATGCCCAGTGCAACTTTCACTTTACCAATTGATGGTAGACGAGTTGTCGGTATTCTTAATTACGATATTACCGAAACGGGGATCGTGCCTATGGCTTTTTGGGTAAAGCTTAAACCAACAGATTCATATTTAGATAGAGAGTTACGTGCAAGCGGAAAACTAATATCTAGGTGTTTACAGAACAACGAATCATTAAAAGATTTAGTAGATACGTTGTCACAAGACAATGTTATTGGTCAGATGGCAAACTACCTACACAAGAACATAGAAGAAATTATTATGGGCAAGCAACCGGATAAGAAGCAGCGAGAGTTGTCTACTGATCCGTATGCGATGAAAGAATGAACAAGTTTTTTACAGAGGCTGATATTAGATATATCGAAGAACACACTGAAAGAGTGTTCAACTTAAAAGAAAAACAAGAAGACAGAATTAAACGAATGGAAAGGGAGAACGAAAAATGTTTGGAGAAGAATTCGAAATAGAGTGGATACCAGAGGACACTGGGGCTCCATACGAGGTTGATGATGTTTTTCCTGAAATACCAGCACATACTGTAGATAAAATGTGTAAAGCTAAGTTTGGTCATACAAACTGGGCCAGAATGGGTCAAATGACACCAGAAGAATTGCTTGGCAATCCCTGTGAATTTGACTATGAAAATGGAATAATATATTTTAAAAACGCACATTCAGTATAGGAGAAAAAATTTTTATGACCCTACCCAGCAGTGGAGCGCTCTCTTTAAATGACGTTAGGGGTGAGTTTGGTGGACCTTCATCAAACGTTGCGATTAACAGCTATTATAGAAATGGTTCTTTTGTCTATAACGTTACAAAAAACACAGGTGTGCCTACATCAGGTCAAATAGATTTTAACGATTTTTATGGTACAGAAGGTGCTGGTGTATATGGAAAATGTACTTTTGGTACAGCTAATACAGGTGGTAAGGTTCCAACAACTTATAACGGCGTTGATACCATAGGGCATTATACTAGTACTTTTGGAAGTTTTCAAGATTCTAGTATAACAGTTGGCTCTACGGCTAGAACCGCGAGAACTTTTATGTCAAGTCCAGGTTTATTTTTGGCAGCCACTATTCATTATTATGATTTTAACCAAACAAGCACTATTAGCCAAGGCACTTTTATGCAGATATATTCTACTTCTGCTCTTATACTTGATTTGCAACACGGACCAGCGGGATCTCCCGGTCCGACCATGGTCATGAACCCACCTGGTGCTAACATGGAGTCCACCCACACTAATGCTCCCGGAACAAGTCAAGGACCATCTGCACCAGCAACAACAATGCCAGCGGGATCTCCTGTTTTTCCTCAATCAGGAACTCATTACGTAGTTTGGAACAAAGGAAGTCACGTGTAATGATTACCTGGACAAAATCTTTATTAGAAACGGAAGAAATGTGCCGTTATGTAGATGATGACACAGGTGAAGAAGGTGAAAGCCCACTAGTAGAGTTAACACTAAGGCCTGATAACTCAGAACTAACTGTAAAAACTTTTGTTATGAGAAAAAATAGAAGCGGTTTTGTTGATGAGTGTCATCATTTTGAATGGGTAGCTTTGAACGATTGGATGACAGAATTAAACCTTAACCGCGAAAAGTATCATGCAGATTACGCAACACTAACAGTACAAGAAAACGGTAAGATAGAAGATGAACAGCAAATTCAAAACTGGTTAAAACCAAACGGTAGACAGGTAGTTGAACCAATAGACGCGGAGACAATATGATCTTTAACATAAAATTTTCAGTTGAAAACTTTGAAGACAAAATACAGCTGTCTATCTCTAGAGCAACAAAGCCAGGACAACAAATAGTGTTAGAGTCTAAAGCGGAAAGAGTTAAAGATGGCAACGGTAGTGTTTTAGATGCGCCGCACCCAACTTATCCAAACATATTAAGGTCAGGTATGAACTACTTTTTGATTGAAGGGTCAATAAGACTAAGACATGATTGGCAAGATGGAGATAACTTTTCTGATGCAGACGTTGATGATTACAAGTCTCTTCTAGAACAGCACGCAGAGTATCACAGCTCAACAGATGTTCAGTTTGGTTCAGGGTGGTGCGAAGGTAAAACAACACTAGGCGAAACACCGTGTGATTGGAAGTATTCTCCTTTAATGTTTGAACCAGATTGTTCTAAAACAACATTAGAAATATTAGAAAGAAACACAAGACTATTATGCCCAATGCAGTACGAAGCGGGCTGGTCTTTTAAAAAAGCAGACGTGGCTCCAGGTACAACAATCACTGCAACAAAAGAAGGTGATGATTGTTTTATATTCTTTGGACAAGACTGCACACTAGATAATGGCACAGACATAGCCAAAAACTCAACAAAAAAACTAACGTCCGACATGGTCGCTATAACAAATAACTCGGAGAAACTTTGTAGACTAGTTAAAATTTATAAATGAAACAACGCTGGTTACAATTAAAATTTATTTGGGAGTATGCAACTCATTTACAAACTGACAGCAATCCTCCGCTTGATTTAATATTTAAGTTTATCTACGGCCTAGACAAAAAAGACATCATAAAAAACTTCAATAGATTTAGTAAGACAGAAACAAGCAAGAAAGTGTTTGAGACAGAAGTTGACGTCATAGATAAAATAAAAACGGGCACATTCAAACCAGGCACATTTGGTCATGAGTTTCAAACATGGCTATCAAAAAACAACATGGTTGATCTATTCACATT
>Ga0070750_10001830_pt1 | contig 11879 bp, 25 predicted proteins | sample VirMetDEL_Nov_24_FD_77013 | JGI IMG/M metagenome (GOLD analysis project Ga0070750, IMG submission 77013) | Aqueous microbial communities from the Delaware River and Bay under freshwater to marine salinity gradient to study organic matter... | ecosystem: Environmental > Aquatic > Marine >...
ATGTCAACGTAGGCATCCGATTAGAGTGGATTCGATAAGGAGGAACTTATGCAGCACAGTACCGACACACTTAGCCTGCTGTCGTTATTAGAAACGCGAGCATTCAGCAAGCGACTCAAGAAGATTCGATGGGACTCTGCACTCAAGTCGGTGCAAGAGCTTGGCAGGATATCTTGGAAGAAAGATACCGACCCCAGTAAAATTGCTTTGCTAGTCAACCAGTTATACAATGCCATGACTCCAGAGTTATTCACTGAGTTGATTGGCGTTGACGAGAAGCCGTTAGCTATCAAGCAGACACTGCCGAGCGGCAAGACTTTTACCAAAAGATTCAGCGGTGATTGGGCAGAGCTTTGCACTTCACCTGTTTTACTCGACGAGTCTGACTACCCCCCAGGCTCATGGCCCTTGTGGTTTAACGGTACATCTACTGTGTTCTTTGAATACAACACAGGTCGCATAGCCATTGAGACTAAGGAGGATAAGTAATGGTCTTGTTAGAGTGCATTGTTAGCGGAGTGGTTCTTATTACGGTAATCATGTGGGCAGGGAGTGACTAATGATTTACGGGTACGCAAGAGTTTCAACGGGGAAGGATGATCAAGAGAAGTCGATACCTAACCAGGTTGCAGCAATAGAAGAGTTAGCTGATACCATCGACGATTCTTTTGGTGGTGTCTTTGTTGACGATGGCGTGTCAGCCTACAAGGTTGAGTTACGAGACAGACCTAATGGCAGGAGAATGCATGACAAGCTGGAGCGTGGGGATACTGTCATTGCTACGGACTACGACAGGCTGTGGCGAATTGAGAATGACAGAGAATCCTGCAAGGATTCATGGAACAACCTAGGCGTTACGCTGCACATCGTTGGTCAAGCTCCACAGAAACCAAGGCCCCGTATCACTGCTGACGAGATGCTGCTTGAGAAAATCGAGGGTGTCATGCCGCAATACCAGAGCCACAAGCATGGCGACAAGGTATGGAATTGTCACAGAAGGTATCGCAAGAACAAGAAACCTTATGCAGCCATGCGTCCTTGGGGATGGAAGAGCAATGGCAAAGGTGATTGGGTAGAGAACAGGAAGGAGATTGAGATTGCAGAACGCATCACTTTCCTGCGGGACGACCAGGGTTTGTCTTGGAGGAAAATTGCGAACACGCTTTTCCTGGCAAAGATTCGCAAGCCTGTGACCCAGAAGAATTCTTCGGGCAGGTACTGGCCCATCGATTGCCGGAGTCTTTACCAGGCAGCGGCAGACGGATATCCAATTTCTCCGCAAGCTCCTTCATCAATCGTCGATTCTTCATCGTAACGATTCTCATTGCTGAATCATTCTCTTCACTCAGTTGTCGAAGAGTCATGTTCTCAATAAATCTTTGGGCTGCAAACTCTTGGTCTGCCTCATCGAGTCCTTCGATTGCTAGACGCAAGTGATCCAGTTCATCCTCTGTTCTTAGTTGATGCTCTGCTTCACTCATTGCCACCCGTTCACCAGGTGACCTAGTAATCTTTCGCATGAACTTGCACATGGCATTCAGTACTGCCCGTGCGAAGTATGCCTTTGGATATGGCAGTTTCTTTTTGTCATAGGTAATAGCTGCCTTTGACAATGCAAGGTAACCCTCACCCTCAAGGTCAGGTATCATTGCAGACCTTTGCCACCCTGGTCTCTGCGAAACAAAGTAACGTGAGAGCATGCGAACTAAAGGCATGTACTCAACTGCCAGTTTTTGTCTTGTTTTTGATAACTTCGATTTCTTTTTCGTGGGCATCTAATCGCTCTTCATGTTGTTCCAATTTGACACGGAGTTCTTTAATTAACTCCGGTAATGCCTCGACCGACTGCGCTATCAGCGCAACCTTGGCGTGTATAGAAAACGCCCAAGGTATAACGGCAAAGACGGCAGCTAATAACACTGCGAGAATTTCTACGTCTACTGTCAAAGCTCTTCCCCCATAGCCATCAGGGCCATAAGCCCTACATATGGATGCAAGCGACCAGTTTCCACCTGATCCCAGATGCAATCCTTCATTTGTTCTTCTTCTTCTCGGGGGTACACGTAGATATAGGTATGCCCATTACAGGTGATGGTCATATCTACAACATCCTCTTCACCGAATTCGTGGTTGTCGAAGTCAGTTTCGTCGAGAGGTAGAGATTCGTAGTGGTTAAACCAACTATCGAATGAGAACCGTGGTGCATTTGCCATTAAGGCATCGCGTTTCTTTCTTGGCCGGAGGTTCGTTTATCTCGACGGGGTCATGTACTAGTGCCTTGTCAGTGGTCTTACACTTACAAGTTTCTGGGCAGGGACAGTCAGTGATGTGACCGTCACCGTGAATAATCTTCCCACCTTCACATATGCCACAGCATTCAGTCGGCGTGTCATCCAGTGGTGCAGCCAAAACATAGGCAGCTTCACATGCTATGCGTGGTGTGTAGTCAGGCTGTGGATCAGCCAGAAGAGCAAGGATAAATTCAATCATCAGATAACATTCCTATGGTTCCGAAGTCAGGCAGTTGTTGTGGTGGGAAACCATCAACACCACCATATACCCAGCAGTCTCCACTGCTGACGCATACATTGAAGTCGTCGTCTGTTGTGACAATCAAACCTGGCGGAGGTTTAGGAAATGACTTAGGCCAATCTTTCACTGGCTTATTCCATGCTCCCCATGAGTTAGCTATGAACCATACACGAAAAGGCCAATGCTCTTTCGTGTCATCGTACCCAACGATTGCCATGTCATGATTCCATGACCCTTTTCTTTCGTGTACGTTTCGGCTTGAGGGAGTGCCGCTCCATGCAGCAGACTGCCCAGAGTGGGCGGCGTACCCATTGATCATGGCATCCATCAAGTCTTCCTGCGACTTAATGTTTCGGATGTTGTTTACCTTCTGATTGTTGCACAGTTCCTTGACTTCATCAGGCACACCACCTCGACCCCATCCAGTACCAATGCTGCTTTTGTATTTCGTTAGGTCACACGCATCGTACTTATCTCGTACCAGGTATCCCGTATCTCTTTCAAACCGTGAAGCTCTAGCCGGAGACATGCCCTGACCACTGTGTCCTCTTGCGCCATACGTTGGCTCAGTCGCACCACGTTTGTAAAAGTCAAAGGGTTCTTTCCTTACGAGGATGCGACAACACCGTGAGATATCACGGGCGTTACGCGAGCCATGCGAGACGCAGTCTCCTGTTGTCTGCCGCTCACTGAATGCACCCTTATCGAACTTGGTGTAGTACTGCCACAGTAAAGCTCGCTTGCCCTTGCCGCTGTCCTTGATGTTTCCCTCACTGAAGTACGGATACTGCTGTGACTCTAAGAACTGTATCCGTTCACGTACATCCTCGATGTACCCAGGCAAACCATCTTCGTATTCTTTGACAATGTCTTTATCTGGCACTTGCAGCTATCTCCTTACAAGCAGCAACGATGTCGTCCGCAACTCCTGACAAAGCTACGTTGTCTAAAGAGATGTGACTTCCAATAACCTCTTCGACGGCATCGTCTAAATCGGGGTACTTTCCCACTAGGTCTGTACCTCCTACGGCTAGGCCCAGTGTGTTCTGATGTATCTCTCGCCACGCAGCAGTGGTAGGTATTCGCTCACCACCATCACGCTCTGTTATGTCAGCTAACGATTCGTAGATGCTGGCGACAGTCGCCTTGTCTGTAGCAGTGGCATAGCGGAGAGCTTCAGCTACTACACCTGCTGGTTTGGGTGCTGCTTCTTTCGCAGGAAGAAATGTGTATGCCACATAGAGAACTGCGATAGCCATCACGATATGCTTGCTCATGTCTTCACCTTTAATAGAACTTCAAGCAGACTGTTGCATGCCTTAGTCACTTCTGTTGCGGCATGAGCCTGACGTATAGCGACAACATCTTCTATCTCTTTCATTAAGTCAGGCTTTGCTTTGGTCACTGGCTTAACTTGAGGTACGGTATCTATAAGAGCTTTAATGTTTGGGAGGTAAGCCCACACAAAGATGCAGCCCACTATTACCAAACCAATAATCTGTTGCGTTGTCATAGAAAACTTTCCGTTTTGATTAACATTTGTTTCGGATCAATCAGACCCCAACCGTAGATATCATCGTGCCCAGCTTGACCAACATCGGTACAGGTTTCGCGTAAGACCTCGAAGACATCTGGTGGGTTCTCCCTGTCCTTCCAAGCAGACAGGTACAGGGCCAGCACTCCAGCTACAAAAGGCGCAGCCATACTTGTGCCAGACAGAGTTGCATAATCGTTATTGAGCCAGGTGCTTGTGATATCTTCGCCAGGAGCTGCAACAATTATTTGTCTGCCCCGGCAACTAAACTCACACGCATGGCCTTTGCTATCAACCGCACCGACCGCAACTGTTTCTGGGAACGCAGCGGGAAAATTCACCGACCCTGCATCATTACCCGCAGCGCAGACAGTGATCACCCCCTTTTCATGAGATTCTTCAATCGCATTATGAACTCCTTTACTAGGAGAAGAACCACCTAGGCTCATGCAGATAATGTCTGCACCAACTTTAGTGGCATGCCGAACCGCTTGGGCAACATGTTCGTTGCTACCAAATCCTGAATGCCCTAACACTTTTAAAGAAAGAAGTCTGGCTTTCGGAGCGACTCCTTTACATCTACCTCCGGTACTAGCAATGATGCCAGCAACGTGAGTGCCATGACCCAAGGTGTCATAGAACTCAGAGTCACTAGTGAAGTTGCGATAGTCTGCGCACTCTAGGTGCGAGTGTTGTGCAACGCCGCTATCTATCACGGCTACAGTTACACCTTTACCTTGAGACTTCTGCCATATCTCTGGTATGCCATAGGAAGAAACTCCCCAATCAACACCAGTTGACATGATTGAACTACCGAACTGAACTCGGTATGGCGGCAGGTGAACTAAGCTCACTTGCCTTCCCGTTGTACAAAATCAAAAACGATTTGAAGAACAGGGATGATGATGCTGGTCACTGCTATCCAGGGTATACCCAACGCAGACACATCAGCACCGAGAGCCATCAGCTCTACATCGTCTTCATAATCGAATGAGTCAGCGTCAAACGCTAGCACTCCACCGTCTTCAAACAACGGCAATACAATTCGAGCAACGGCATCAACAATCTGCCATCTCTCTTCCAGAGACATGTCTGTTGACCACGCTTTAGTAAGCTCATAAATCTGTAGAGCCTGGTCACGGTGGCTTAACAACCAACGTGCAATCTTAACTACGGTCGCCATCGTCTTCTCCTTCACTCACGAGTAGGACGGCAATGACGGCATGGCCTGCTATGTCCATCATCGTTCGTCTAATATCAAATGTCCTCAAAGTACCGCCGAGCCTCCGGTATTTTTCTCCAATCCTTGCGAGTTGATATCTCCAAGGTTTAATACCTGTCTCAGCCACACCCTTGGCGTTTGCGAGGGGTTCCTCTACGCAGTTGTAATACCCTCGTTTGCGGCTCAATAGCTGCCAGACGCTAACGCATACACCCCAGTATGGGTCTGCTTGGAGAAGCAGGCTTAGTTCTCCAAGGAGTGTTTCGATACGCGCTTGTGATTCTTCCGAGTTCAGCCCAGAAGGTTGCGTGGTGATGGGGGTCTTCTCTACCGTCAACGTCTTCGAGTCCTTCAGTCCTAGCATGGGCGTATTCCTCCAGTAGTGTGTCAATCAGCGTGTCATTACTCAGGTCGTTCCTCAGTCGTATCACTCCCTGTTCCTCGTTCACGAGATACCATTCCCCCAGGCGGTCTGGCAGAGTCTTCCCCTCCACCAGCTTGATCCGAATCTTGAATCTCACTGGGAAATGTTTCATCAGCCAGCGTCTGACCTTGTCTATAAATTTCCTCTGCAAATCTTGGGGCATCTTGCAACCTCATAATTAAGACCCACTCTTCTCTGTTGCGACGATGCAACACTACAGGCACTTTGCCTCTGGCATCCACAACTGCTTGGGCTAACCAGTTGTAAGGATTACCTTTCTCTGTTCGCTTAACCTCAACATGTATCTCTGTGTGGTCTGTCTTGATGTCGGGTGAGTCTGGCCCACCCGCGAATTGGCAGCCCCTAAAACTATTCACGTTAAAAGTTTCCGACCAAGCTTTTGCCCCAGACCTTTCACCACGCGCGCCCTTGGCACGAGAATCGATTTTTCTTTTTGCCATGTCACCCCTTTAGCCAAGCAAGCTCACCGTAGTTATCTCGATGTTCTACGAGTACCGTACTCACAGAACCAAACTGTTCTTCAACTAATCGTGCAATTGATGTTGCCTTACTTTTGCCAAGCACCTTTTCGTTCTTGCCAATCCAGGTTCCTACTTTGCTGGCAAACCTGAAGTCGGCATTCTCTCCGAGCGTAGGCCAGTACACACGCACTACCCACTTCGTGAGAGTTACCTTGGTTCCGCAATGAATGTCAGACATCGTCAGGTTCCTTTGAGGCAAGCATCATGGTTAAGCAATCGAACACATGGTTCGGGTGGTCATCACAACAATCATTCTTTATGAGGTAGTCGCACAGGCTTTCTTTGCTTTGGATGTCAAGCAAGTCCACAAGCAATCGACCGTGGCTATCTCTCCACCACTCATGACTATCTAGGTACAACCTTCCGTGATCAGCATGCACCTCCACCCAATCCACAATCGCCTGCTGGCAATCAGGCGTATGGTTCTTTGTGCCAATAGGCACTGCGTAAACATTTACGTTGGCTGAAATAGCTGGCACGTTTGTCCTTATGATGAAAGTGTCAGGCCGTGTGACCCGTATGACTTGGGCAGTCAGGGGTTTCTTTTTGACCACGTTAAGTTTCGTTCTCGTTCTTTCATGTAAAATTCCGGTATAGGTTCTGGGTCTACTCCTAGATGCTTTTTGTTTTTTAACTCTGCTAGAAACTGTGGGTCGTAAAGCTCAGGGTCACTTTCTCGTTTAGCCTCCAGCAGGATTGCTAGCGTTAGGTCTGGCGTGTTAGCTACTACCTTCCCGCTGTGGTACACACCGTGGCATCGGTTACACAACGTGAGGTATGCCCTTGGTGTATGTGCTTTCTGTCTGTTTGCTCCTCCAACTAAATGATGTACCTCTAATCGCCTACGCCCGTCTGACTCAGGCCAGTGGCAGACTGCACAACTCCTATGCAAGTCAGCCCAGGCGAACATCTCAGCTCGCTGCTTTTCGTTCACGATAAATGCCTGGTGGATTCGTAACGTAAGTCAACGCTCGCTTTACTGTCGCTACTGTGTCTCCTATTTTTCCTAATCCTGTATTACAACACTTGCAAAGAACTCCTCGAACCTGGTTGCTGTCGTGGCAGTGGTCGATTGCTGCAACTTGTTTAGCACGGGGAGTCCATGAAACTTTTTTCCCACATAAGTCACAACGAACTATCTTCTTGAGTAGCTTTATTTCTTCTGTCGTAACTTTGTATTTTGTTTTGATGTTTCTTATCTTTTGTCTTTCGGCACAGTAAGTTGATTGCCGACTTTTTCTTACACAAACTCTGCACTGCCAGCAAAAACCCCTCACACTTCTGTTGTCTTTATTGAAGCTCGTTCTTGGTTTGTTCTTCTTGCAGGTAGGACACTTCACGGAGCGGCTCCTTCCAGAGCAAACTCCATTGATGGCACAAGACCTTCGTGTAGTTCATCTTCTGTCAGCCGTAACCTTGGGCCATAGCCATAGTCATGCAGGTCACCGGCCTGTATCTCTTCGAGGGTAGCCCAACCGGCGATGCGAGCTTGTTGATTAGGAACATCAACTACGGTTAGCACGTAGTAGTCAGCCCAGTGCTTCTGGTCAGGAAATACAACTAGGTCTGGTGAATGAATCCTAGTGGTCGCTTTGACATCTACTGTGCCAAAGTCACTAGTGAAGTCTTTGCCGTTGTCGCCTTCCGGTCTCAGCTCTTCATCTATTGGCTGACCACATGCAAGGCTTACTGCCACCTCGCCAGCTAATCCAACTAGCCAGGTGCTGTGTTTAGAAAGATGCAATCCAGATGCATAGTTACGCTTCTGGTGCTGACGCTCCTGATCCAGCAAGGCAATCCTTTGCCAATGCTGGGATAGGTCAATCCATTGTGTGGAAACCAAACTCCGTTTAGCCCTTCACCTCCATGAAGTTGCATTACTGTACGCCTGTCCACCATGCGTGTCAAGAAGAAATCAGAGATTGTTAAAAAACTGAAGGCTCCTGACGGCTCCTGACAGTGCCGCATTTCGTGCCGCTTAACTACCAAGTGCGTGCAACACCCTTGTTTTGCAGGAGTTTGCATACTTCTAGTAGGAGTAGAACCTTCTATATATAGACCACTGATTTCTTATTACTTGCAGGTCAGCCTTGGCTTTCAGGAAAGGGAAGCAAGGTGCGCAGGGAGATAGTCCCACCGCATGCTTGCAGTGTGACCCCTGCACTCCCAGCGTACCCTTGGCTTTCGAGGTTTCGGTCGCTTTAGTGCGCCCCCAGTTCACACAGGTCTGGGGCTTGTTGCTTCTTTCGCTGCTGTGTCAGCTTGAGACTAGGCTATCAACTTTCGGGCTTGCCTTTGTGGTCATGTCTCGTCCCTTAACCTCCCGTCACCGAGAGCCTCCGCCTGTCAACCACGCCACCGAACACCGACAGGTCAAACATCCGATGGTAATTAATACGTTTTAATTTTCTTTAATTCAAATTACTTAACAGCAAACATCAGTCCTACATTGGCAAGAGCGTAAGCAAAGTAAGTAACAGCCATCGGCAAGTTGCCCTTGTAGGTTTGCTCAATCGCAACGTACAGGTAAATCAAACCTGTGATTGCAACCAGCGGTACGCTCATCCTGCTGACCTATGTTCTTTAAAGTCTTTAGCAAGCCGACCTACTAGCCGACTGCCAACTCTCCTAAAAATACACGGCAGCAATGAATGAACTACCAAGGCCACTCCCGCCAGTATGCATCGCACACCATGCCAAAAAGCAAAACGAAAGTGTCCCAGGTATGTCATGTTGTTTTTTCTTAAATGTCTTCTGGCTCTTTTAAAAATCTCTGTGTCTCCTCGTGTCACCTGGCCCGTACATAGTGCAAAGGATTCGTGGCAGTGTTGGAGGTTTACCAGTGACTCGCCCACCTTTGCAATCTTCAATGTGTTTGTTTCTAATTTCGTATTTCGCTTGAGCTATTCGCCGCAGCTCCTGCACTGCAAGTTCATTAGCCTCTTCAAAAGAAAGAGAGCCATGAGACTCAGCATGAATATCATTAGCTACCTGTAATGTTGTGGTGTCGTAAACGTCCGTGTACTTATTCTCGTTCTCGTATTTCATCGTCCTTGCATTCGTTTCACGGGGGACTTGGGATCAGCAATGCCGTACATGGCATTGCCCATAATTTTTATTTCGGGACTATCTACGTGAATGACAGACCCATCCTTAAAAAGATGAATCACCCACACGGAGTTGATCATTGGCCCATAGTCAATGAGGAATAAGGCATGACCTTCTCCGGCAGGCGTGTTCACATAAATTTCTGGATTGATGCGACTAATCACAACTGCCCCATGTATCTATCATTCGTTTCTGAATTCTTTCTAACTCGGACTCCAACTCTCTTATTCGCCTTGCCATCTCTTCTGGACTGCGAGTGATATGTTGTTTCCTACCGCTTGTTTTTTGCTGCTTACCTGTAACCGGAGTGGGGTCACTTGCCATTCTTCTTGCCTCGTTTGAACCAATTAAAAAATCTTCTTAACAATCCTTTTTTTCTCTCGGGTCTTTCGCCAGGAGGAAACGCATGCTCGATATCAAATCGCTGATGAAACACATGAACTGTTTCCTCCAGTAATGCGTCTTGTCTCTCAACTTGCTGTTCTGAATTTGTCATTTCTTCGCCCTATCTCCTTTCGGTACAAACCTCGTATCCATCCGGTGAGCGTTGGGTTGTTCGCCCCCCACTCCAAATAACTCTCAGGTAGTTCGCTTAACTGCTTGCCTCCATACTTTCCTTTCAACGGATTTCTGTATGTGCCTACACTTCGTCGTCCGTTCTTGGTGATGTCGTGCTGGATGCTTTGCACTTTGCCTGTAGCTTGCCCAGAGGCATTGGCTCGCATGGCTTCAATAAGTTCAGCTTTTGCTCTTCGCTCCGCTTCTTTCCGTGTGAGTTCTGCCAGTTCTTCAGGCGTAAGAGGAGTTTCGGATTGACTACCAATCTCACTAGCAATTCGCCTTTCCTTTGCAGAGAAGTCACAAAACATGTCAGGCGCTGTGATGAGGTTGTGATCCAAGGTGGCATCGGTGCAGTCAACAATTTTGAAATAAGGCTTGTCTGAATTTTTGATACGTTCAATTCTTTGCTCCTTAGTAAGTCCTGGTTTATCAACTGTTCCCGGCAAGCAACGAGTCGCTCTACCAACGCATTGCAGCCAGAAACTTCTGGAGCGTGTCGGTCTTCCAAGGATGAGTGTCGTGGTGCTAGGAACGTCGAAGCCGGTGGCACAGACGATGCAGTTGACAAGCACTTCGATGTCTCCGGCACGGTATGCTGCCAACGTGTCCCTTCGTTCGTCCTCGTCCTGTTTTCCGTGGACGTACTCGGCTTTGATTCCGTAGTTGTTTTTGAGGTAGTGGGCTGCACCCTTGGCTGAGAAGACGCTTGGCGTAAACAAGATTGTCTTGCCCTCCATGTGGCTCTTGGTGATAAGACACAGGCGGTGCAAGTTTGCTTCTTTGTGCAACTCTTGCTGGAGTTCTTTCTGTTTGTAGTCGCCCCCAGAAATCCCAACCTTTGAGAGGTCAAGGTTTTCCAGCATCGCAAGAACAAACTTGTAAGGAGCTGACCACCCATTATCTACACCCCATTGAGTTCCAAGGTTTGCTGTGACGCAGTCGTAAAATTGCATGCCTTCTCCTTCAGCAAAGGTTTACCGTCCATCCGAAATGGTGTGGCAGTGAACCCACATACAAATGCACCCTGGTCTTGAAAGTACTCCAGCATTTCGATGACCTTCTCACTGCATTGCAAATGGGCTTCGTCCACGATTACCATTTCGATATCTTTGAATTTTGTGTAACGCTTGTTGTCTGTCCTCCCTGACAACAGGGTTTGCTTGCAGGCCACTACAACCTTGGCAGGCCATGCGAATTCGCCATCAACGGGCGCAGAGTATTCCGCCATCTCGATGTCAGCGTTTTCACCAACTATCTGCTTAACCTTGTCTGCTGCTTGCCATACCAACTCGCGAAGCGGTGCAATGATCAGCGTCCGCCCTTCAATACGAGAAGCCATCGTGGCGAAGATGACAGTCTTGCCAGCACCAGTGAACACAGCATTGAGCATTGCCTTAAACCCAAGTCGTCTGGCGTTCAAATTTCGCTCTATAATCTCTTCTTGGTAGTCGCGTGGTTTCATTAGTTCTCCAGGTGAAGAAGGCCCTCCGGCCCTGTCAGGAGGTAACAGAGCCGGAGGGTGGCAGCGAGAAGGTCGCGCCTAAAATCGACCGGCAAAGTCATCCTCAAGGGACTCGGTTTTCTTTTTGCCCCCACCTAGTAATTGCACGTTGCCAACTACTAACCTCATCTTTTGTCGCTTCTCCCCATCCACTTCAAAGTGATGAGTCTTTAGGCGACCCTCCACAAGAATCGGTGTGCCTTTGACCATGTAGTCCAGAACTTTGTTAGGGTTCCAGTACTCGCAGTCGAAGTAGGTTGGGGGTGCGTCAGACTTGTAACTGTCATTTACAGCTACAGAAAACAGGGCTAGGTTTTTTTCTCCCAACTCCTTCACCTGTGCATCACCCGTCATATTGCCCGCTATGATTACTTTGTTAAACGATATAGCCATTAAGCCTTGCTCCATTTCTCTGTGTAAAGTTTCTTGCACCTAGTAAATACTTCCTTATCAAC
>Ga0070750_10001837_pt1 | contig 11851 bp, 9 predicted proteins | sample VirMetDEL_Nov_24_FD_77013 | JGI IMG/M metagenome (GOLD analysis project Ga0070750, IMG submission 77013) | Aqueous microbial communities from the Delaware River and Bay under freshwater to marine salinity gradient to study organic matter... | ecosystem: Environmental > Aquatic > Marine > Coastal...
GCGGATCTGGGGCGTCTGCAACCAGCCGCAGCGACGCCTCGCGTAGGGCCACAGCGGGCGGCTTGTCGGTTTCCCCGGCCTCCGCCGGCTCTGCCGGCTCAGCCTCTTCCGGCGGGATCATGGCCATCAGCCGCTCTTCTGCCTCGGCCAGCATCTGCTCAAGGGCTGCCGCGCGCTTGTCCATGGCCTGCTCGACGGCAGCAACGAGCCGGTCGGTGTCGAGTGCAGGAGATGGCTGCGGTGGCAAGGGCGGAGGCACCTGCCGCGCGTTGTTAGCGTCGGTGCCGCGCAGGAAGGCGGGCAGCGGATCGGCATCGTCATCGCCCACTTTCTGCTCGTCCGAGATCTTGATCAGCCGCGCCTCGAGGGCGCGCAACCGCTGCTGCACCTCGTCGTTGCCGATTGCGCCCAGGCGCTCCCAGACCTGACCTAGTGCAGCCTCAAACTTCTTTGCCCAATCCCTCGCTTGCTCGGCCTCGTGCGCCAGCCTTTCGACATTTGCAAAAAGCGCATCGATATCAGATGTGTGATCAATGACAGGCATAGGCGATGGTTCCGCCGATTCGGCTGCCGCAGCCTGCGCCATTGGCAGCGACACGACGTTGTCTGGCCACTGCAGGTGCTCCGCCACCATCGCGGCAAAGGCGGGCAGATCTACCGGGACACGCTTGCCAGGATTCTGCGCCGTGCACTCCACAATCAGATCTGCGATCACGTTGTCATTGGCCATGTTGTTTCACTCGATGCGATGGTGTAGCGGCATCCGCGATGCCGGTTGCTCACGATTCCGTGTACGGCATGGTCCAATCAACCGCGGCAGCTGCAATCGCTGCCTTGCCACCTTCATTATGCTGAATATCTTACGATGACAATACCGGAGCCGCCGTTGCCGCCGACCCTCCCGCTGTTGCCGTCGGAGGCGCCGCCACCGCCGCCCGTGTTGGCCACGCCCGCCGAGGCTTGGACGCCGTTTTTGCCGCCGTCGCCGCCGCCGCCAGAGCCGCCCGTGCCTGGCGTGCCGTTGTACTCGGCGCCGCCGCCGCCGCCGGCATAGTATCCGCTGGCCCCGGTGCTGGTCGCCGTGGCCCAGGTCGAGTAAATATTGGTGCCGGCGCCGCCATTACCGCCGACATCCCCCGCGCCGTCGCCGCCGACCGCGCCGGCACCGCCGCCACCGCCGCCGCTACCTTCCGTCGATCCTGATCCGTTGCCGCCGTTGTTGCCCTGCCCGGATGTCCCGGCGCCGCCGCCTGAGCCACCGGCATAGGCGGACGAGCCGCCACCTGATCCGCCAGGCCGCCCGCTCGCTGCCGGATAGCCACCGCCGCCGCCGCCGCCGATCGCCGTCTCGGTGCCGAACACGGAGTTGTCGCCGTCGCCGCCGACGGTCGTGCCCCCCGTCCCGCCATTGCCGACGGTCACGGTCACGCCGACGCTAGCTGTGACGGCATAGGACGCATTGTATTTGAGACCTCCGGCGCCACCGCCGCCGCCGTAGTATGTTGCGCCGCCGCCACCGCCGCCGCCGATTACCAGCACCTCGACGTTGCCGTCACCGGCCGGCGTGAACGTCCCCGACGACGTAAACGTGTGATAGGTGTAGCCGCCAGAGGTCACAATGGTGCCGCCGGTAGAGCCGGCCAAGCCGCCGGCCAAGCCGCCGGCCGATCTCGCACTGAATCCAATCAGGCTCGTCACGCGCAGCATCAGGGCCACCTGGCGTCATCGGCATAGTCCGCCGGGATTGGATCCAGTGCCTGAATTGCGAACGAGGCAGCCCAGAACGGTTGGCGAAATTGCGCCGCCGCAATTAGGACGTTTGCCCATTCCGTGGCCGTGACCCCGACGGCTCCGGTGTCGGTCAGCACGTTGATTGTGGTCGATCCGTTGTTTGTCGCGATCAGCGCGTTAGCGAGGTCCGTCACCTCCCGCCAGCCGACCATGTCGGCATTTGTCGTGCCGATGCGATGCACGCCGCGCGCGTCGCCGAAATCGTAGTCAAAGCCGGCCTGCAGGCGCCGTTCTCGCTCCGATGCAACGCGATTCGCCATATCCGCGTGCGGTATTGCCTCGACTGTCCACTGCCTCACGACCCGGTCCTGTTCGATGACGTCGATAGGTCCCGTAAGCTGCTGGTTGCGCGCGTCGAAGGCGGGCTTATCTTCAACGATGGGACGCCACACCGGGCCACCGTCAGACGACGTGATCGAGTCGGGATTGTCCTTCATCTCGCGCGCGACAATCACGCCATCAACCACCTTTGCGTAGAGCGGCATCATCAATCGTCCTTGTTGACACTGGTCGTGTAGTGGATCTTGACGCCCAGCAGCTCTGCATCGCCGGTCATCGTGTCGGAGCCGTCCGCTGCGTCACGGTAAACTTTAAATACGACGTATTCCTCCGCGCCGGGTGATCCGGCCACTGTCAGCGCGCCGGACTCTGCCGAGATAATGCAGTCATCAGCTGCCGAGCCGGCCGCATCCGTCACCTCGACAGCTGTTCCGAACGCGGTGTCTAGCGGATCGTCGTCCGCAAACGCCACCGCTTCCAGCCCCCAGATGCAATCCCCGCTCGTCGCCCCGGTCTTCCACACGAACTGCGCAACAAGTGTCCCCGCGTCCCACGACTTTGGCATCTGCACTGCAAAGCAGGCATTTTCGCGCGTCGAGTCGTCAAACGCGAGATAGCTCAGCATCACATCATTGGTCGCAAGTTCCTCGGTTGCCGCTTCGGCGCCGTTGGTGTCTGTTGGCGTCATGGCGGCAGCCGGCACCCAGATCGTCTGCTGGCCAGGGCTGATGACATCCGCCAGTGGAGCGACGTAAACGAGCTTGGTCCCGGCGGAAAAGTTGACTGCTGATCCTGCATTGCTGGACGCCCGCACCGTCGTGCGTGCCAGCGTTGTGCTGGACGCGGTATATGTGCCGGTGCCGACCTCCCACTCGCCGGAACCAATAAGCTCGATCACGTAGTCGCACGTATTGCTATCACCGATGGCCGAAAAGGCCTGGTAGCCCGTCACGGCGCCAGCGAGCGTCAGCGTGCCGGTCCCCGTCGTGGTCGATGTTTCCTTCACGCGGTCTGCGTAGACGTGTGCCATCAGTCCCTCTCAGGCCAATACATAGGCGCGGGTGCGCGCAATTCTCTGCGCCGCGATGCCGGCTACCGTGGCCGCTCCCGCCGCCGCTGCAATCGCCGCAACATCTGCGGCGCCAACGCCTGTCGCCGCACCGACGCCAGCTGCTGCGCCAGTCGGATACAACGAGCCGTCCACCGCCGCTGCGGTCGCAATGCCTGCGGCGGCACCGACAGCGCCGAAAACACTCGTGCCAACGCCAGGGGCCGCCCCGATACCAGCCGACGCACCCACACCGCGCACATCAGCCGCGCCAACGCCGGATGCTGCGCCGATGCCGGCGGCCGACCCAATGGTGCCGCCCGTGCCTTCAGCAGATGCAGCGCCAGCGCCGGCCGATAAACCGACAGATTCGGCGGTTGACGCGCCAACACCGGATGCCGCGCCCGTGCCGGTAGACGCGCCAGCCGCGCCGGACGCGGATGCGCCAACGCCGGATGCCGCGCCCGCGCCGGTAGACGCACCAACACCGGCAACGTCAGCTGCGCCAACGGCGGTTGCTGCTCCAACACCCGCCGATGATCCGGCGGCATACTGTGCTGCAAGCTGGTCATCGCCAAATGGCGCGGCGCCATAGGGCGCTCCCCCGAACATCGGCTAGGATCAATCCTCAGTAATAGCTGTGGCGGTCGTCAGCTTCGGCGTCACGCCAGACGAGATCGAGATGTTCGGCGTGACTGTGCCCTTGTAAAGCACTTTGCCCGCCGCGCTGGCGGCTGTGCCAACAGCAAAGTGCGTGGCCGTCTCGGACCCGCCAGTCGCTGCCGGAAAGCTGATCTCGGCCGCAGGCGACACGCTATTTCCAGACACCGTCCAACCCGACCCAGACCGCGCCACAGCCACGCGCGCATATGATGTGTAGGCGCACTCGTTTGTGGTCTGGTCGCCAGCCTCACCGGGGTCTCCCGTGTGCAGGCTGACATATAGATTTGTCAGCGGAGACGACGACGCATTGTCGGCAATGTTCGCGATGCCGGTTGCGTTAAAGACCAGCAGAAGCCAGTCATTTTCGAATGTGTTGCTTTTGCTCATGAACTTAGCTCCGTTGCACTTTGAGGATGAGCTGCGCGTAGGTCAGCCCGGATGCACTATCGACATTTGCAACGAGTATGTCGCCGGCCAAGATCGCCGTCGTCCATCCCGTCAACGTGCCGTCGCTATACTTCTGCGCGCTGCTCAATGTCGGCTGCGCAGAGGCCGTGATACTATCCGCATCGGTCGGCGGATAGTTTGCAAACGTGTCTTTCCACACGTCTACCACGATTGAGCCTGTAGCCTTAGCCAGCAGCGTCGCCTCGACGATGGTACAGTCGAACGGCACGGGCACCATGGCCTGCTCACCAGCCTCGATAGCTGTTTCGCCACCCTCGAAGATGAACCCGACAGAAGCGAAGCCCGCATCGCCCTTTTGGGCCAGCAGCTGCCAATAGCTATTGCTTGTCGTCGGCAGAGTCGGAGGGGCGTTGCCGGTGCCGGCGGTCTCATTGACGTAGATCCAGCTCGAGCCTGATTGCGTGACCACGTCTTGCTTGCTGTATTCCACCACGGCAGAATAGGCGCCACGGTTGGTCGGCGGTTTGAGTAGGCGCGGAACACCCAGGTCCACACGCTGCAGGATCGGGATGTTGGCCATAACGCCTGGGGCGTGGCGCATACCGGCCTGACCCTGGTCGTTGCGGCCGCAGTAGCGCATCTCGCCGTCGCTATTGAGCGTCCACAGGCCATATTCTTGGTTGTTTCCAAAAACGCCCCAGGAGGCCAGAGTTCCCCATGCGCCCTGTACGGACCCCCAGGTCTGGTTGGCGGCGGCCGTTCCGGCGACGTTCTTGCCGGTCGCATAGAAAACATCATAACCGATTGAGGCCAGCCTCCTCACGCCGCTGATCGTCGCCTCGAGGTAAATCGCCGTATAGCTATTGCCGCCGGCAATGGCCACGCTTGTCAGATTGCCGGCGAAGCTGGCAGGCAAGCCAGAGAAGATCGTAAATGTGTTAAGGTTGGTCGTGCCCCCGTCACCGAGTAGGCCATACGAGGCAACATACCCGACCAAATAACCCTGGCCCGTCGATGTGATGGCGACACAATTATAGTATTCGCCACCGCCCGCATACAGCGCGCTAACGGTGAGCGCATCAATGGCGCCAGCGGCTTGCTGGAACGTGGTCGCGTCGGTGTTGGCCAGCGTTGCGGCATCACCGATGCCATAAAGCTGGTTGCCGGCGCACTCGATCTTTCCGGCCGTCGTCCGCATCCAACTTGCCGCGCGTGTGCCAGTCACGCTACTGCCAGTCGTCACCACTTGTGCGATATCCGTACGCGCCGTGCCGCTGCCGGGCGACGTCTCCAGCAGCGTCGGCCATGTGATCGCTGTCGTGGAGTTGTCACCGTGGGCACCACTAGTGCCAGCACCCCACCGCCAAGCCCTGTTGGAGCTGTCGCGCGCCCACACAGGCGCATATGCCGTGTCGCAGCTGATCTCGACGATGTCGGCAAGCGGCGTCGTGCCGTCGCTCTGCGTCATCAAACGCGGCGTCGTCAGGTCCGCGGTGTTGTTGTAGCCCTGGGCATGCTGCGCGCCGGAGTAGCCGCACGAGTAGACCGCGCCCGTGCTCGTGATCGCAAACCAAAACTTCTCGCTGTTGCCGCGGCCGGCCTCCATCACGACGCTGTCGATGTGCACGCCGGTGAGGCCCGTGACCTTGACGAGGACCGTCTGTGTCGTGGTATTGCCCTGGCCGCACTGGCCGTCGTCATTGCTGCCGATGGCGTACAGGTTCTCGGTGGCCTCGTCTGTCAGCACCAGTGCATAGTTTAGGCCAACATAGATCGCCTCAACGCTGACGGTGGCCGGGTCCCAGGGCAGTGCCAGCTCATACGCACCATACGCGTCACCAACGGGATTGAACGCGAAGGCGGCCACATCACCCCACGCCAGCACGCGGCCATCAGCCGTCGCTGCCATGCCAAACTTCGCGCCACCAGACTGGTTCGAGGTTGGGCCGACGATGACGCGGCCGTCCGCATCGACGGCTGGCAGGATCTGCGTCGTGGCGACGTCCTGCCAGTCCTCGTTGCCAAGGTGCACATTTAGAGCAGCCTCGATCTCGGCGCCAGTCATCGTGCCGCCGCTGCCGCTGCCCTCGACAACGCGGCGGTTAATCAGCTGGAAACTCGTGCCGTCGTATTCGATCAGGGCCAGCGCGCCAAGGTAGAGGTCGCCCGCCTGCAGCGCCGTCCCATCCAGCCGCACCACAGCCTTGGCACCGAGGCCATTGACGTTGACCGTGGTCGCGCCGCTGTTGACCGTGCCAACGATGAACGAAAACTGTTGCCCGGCGGAGTAGGCCGTCATGGCCCAACCAGTTGTCAGCGTAATCGCGTCCCCGGTGCCGCCGACAATGCTGACATAACGGTGCGTGCCGTTGATCGCGCCGTTGACGGTCAAATACTGATTGATCGCCGTGGCGTCGCCCACGTTGACGTGGCGGAACGCACCCATGGGCAGATTGGCCGATGGCTGATTGCCGCCGTCCTTCTTCAGCGTCGCATTGATCGCAGAGCCGAGATCCTGGTCGTGCGTGTCGTGGTCGGTAGACACAATGTCCACGCCATCGGCCTCGGCCTCCTGCCACACCTGCGTGCCGTTGCGCGTGCCATCCGACCGCTGAAAGGTTTGATTAGGTGCGCTACCAGTCCAAGGCATGCGTCTTGATCCCCCTAAGAGGTTGTGCTTAAAATGGGAACGGCGCGCAGCGCACAGCCGTTGCTACCGTCTAGCCTCGGATGCTGCCGAAGACGGCTGCGCCCCCTCCAGATCTAGCATAACGTGCGCATAAACCGGCCAGAGCGCAGGGTTATGCATCGACATGCGTTCCAGCCCGGCCACGTGTCGAAGCAGCGCCCCTGCCCTTGCCGACGTCCCCTCTCGCACAGCCGCCCGCAGCTGCATGTAGCCGATGAGCCATTGCGTATAGGCTGGCCGCGACATGAGAACAGATGCGCCAAGCATCGAGCCGCCAATCGCCAATGGCGTGGCCACATCGCCAGCAGCAAGCGTCGCTCCTGCACCGCCGAGGGCGGACAGGTTCATGGCATTGGTTGCCGAGCGGCTGGTGTTGGCGAGTGCCTCGACGCCTGCCAGCCTGTCGGCCACCTGGAACAGCTGAGCAAGTCGCCGCTGGTGCTCCTGCGAGAATATCAAGTTGCGCGCCTCCGGTGCCATCTTCCGGTATGCCGTGGCAAAGCGCGTTGGCGAGAAGCCTGCCTCCTGAATAATGCCTTGCGCACCATCTGTCGGCTCGCCCATCGAGCGGACAATCAGTGCCGCAAAGGCAGATCGCTCCTCCGGCTGCAGGACCGACATAGCGCCCCGGAACATGCGCATGTTCCCGGTGCCGCCTTCTGTTGCTGCACGCACTAGTTTCCTTGCTGCCGCTTGCGGATTTGGTTGCTTGACGACAGCCAGGAAACGATCCATGCGCTCGAACCCAGCGCGCGCATAGCGGTTGGCAACCTGCAAATCACGCAGCGCCTGCGCAGCGCGCCGCGCCACGGGGACCGTTATCCGGCGGTTGTCCGTCAACCTTGTGGCTTGGGCCGCCCGGACAGCGATATCCTGCATGCCCACTTCAATGTCGGAGCTGAGCGCCCTGTATAGGCTGTTGAGCTGCGTCCGATCGAGGGAGGTTTTGTAAAGTCCGAAGTTGGATAGATCCCGGCCTATTGCCGTGCGCATGGCACGCAGCGTAGCAAGCGGCACATTGACCTGCGGGTTCGCAAGCATGGCAAACATATCGCCGTATCGGCCCTGCAGGCCAGCACGCACACCTGTTCTTGCCTCGTCCCCGATAATCCTACGCACAACATCTCCCGAGTTTGCGGTCGGCAGCAGCATTGGGTCGACGCTGCCATCCTGCCTTAGCAATGGCGGCATGCCCCGAAAAGCCTTTTCATAGAGCGCATCTAGGCGTGTACTGAAAGACGTGTCTTCAGCTGATGTTCTAACAACGCGATCAAGCTCGGCGTCGCTCAGATCCTCGAGGGTCGTGCGCGAGGTCATCCGCTGGAGCTGCGTGCGCGGCAAGCCGACCCCTCTGCCGCGCGAGGTCGACACTCTGCCGCCCGTTACCTGGTTCAGCACCGGCTGCCCGGCCGCTATGCGGCGCATCTGCTCTGCGCCACCGCCCTGCTGCCTTTGCACAGGGGCATTGGGGTTTATGCCAAGCTGGCGCACTGTGCCCGGCGCAAGATCCGTAAAGCTGCGATCCCTGAAGCGATCCAGACCGCCCTGCACTGCCACGCCTGCGGTTTCATGCGTTGCTGCCGGTGAGATGTCGTCCGCCAGCCGGCCGACCGCCGCTGCTGCATCGTGCATCGTCTCGTCGAGGTTATTGCGCAGCGGTGCACCGACAACAGGTGTTTCCGTCAGCTGCTTGCCAACAGCAGCAATTGGCCCCTGATTGTAGGCAGGCCCAAACGGCCTCACCTCTTGCTCGCGAAATGCTAAATCGTCGGCCACGGCCGCATCTGCGCGCTGTCGCGCAATCGTGCGCCCTGTCTGTGTGCCGATTGGCTGAGGCTGTGGCCGAAGGAGGCTCATGCCGAGGGCAGGAATGATGCCAGTCCCAAGGCCTGCCATAGCCTGCACCCACGCTGGAGCCCCAGCATCCTTGGCAGCCTCTGCACCAATGGCAGATGTGGCTGCAGAGGCCGTATCCGTCGCCGCCGTCGTGACAGGTGCCGCACGAAAGGCCTGCAGCGCGTCCTGCCCCACCCGGCCCAATGTTGTTCTCGCTGCCGGACCCGCCGCCTGCAGCGCCTTGCCTGCCATCCCAAGCATCGGAATAGCGGACACACCGACCGATTCGCCGGCTTTGTGTGCATAGCGGCCGGCCGTCGTGCGCGGCTCGACACGCTCCCCCCAAATCTGTTCCGAGGGCGGCTGCAAGTAGCCAGGCCACCGAAACCGATCCCCCTCGCCTGGCGCAACGGTGTTGACCGCTGCAGCCACGGCCTCGCCGGGCAACGAAAACATCCAATCGGCGCCGCGATAGAGCCCACGGAGGCCCTGGTCTGCTACGTCAAAGGCAGTTTCGGCTGCTGTGATCGGCCCCGACGCATCTAGCGGCTGTGGTTGCTGTTGCGGCATGCGAAACGCAGCCCAGGGATCAGGGCCAGGGTCCATACTTGCAACGTCATCTTGTACGCGGAATGCAGCCCAGGGATCGTGCGGCTCAGCCATTCGGCACCCTTCCCGTAGATCCATCCGGCAGTCTGATAAACGTCCCCGGCGGCAACCTTTTCGCCTCGTCTGGGGAGGTCACTGGCACGGCTGTTTCTGGCGACGCGCCGGAGGCTGTCGCTTCAGCAGGTGGAGGCTGAGCTGCCGGGGCCCCAGTGATGCCGTAGGCTTGGTAAACCGCCTCGGGGTCGTAGCCTGATGCTATCAGCGCTGCAGCCTTTTTCTTCATGGCGGATTCAATGGCCGCCCTTTGCTTGGCCAGGTTCTGCCTGACCATGACGGGGTCCATGTTGGGCTGAATATCAGCCTTCTCGAACTGTTCAGCCTCCTGGGCGGTCAAGGCGGCGCCGAACAGATCATTGCGCACGAGGTTTTTGTATCTGTCGTAGCCCTGCCACCAGCCCGCCGCCTCCGACGATGCCGGAGACCAGAGCCCCCGGCGCCGCGCATTCATGGCAAGGTCGCCCCCCACTGTGTAGCCGGCATATTCATCCTTGAACGTCCGCGCTTGGCCGTCCACTGTCTCGAGGCGCCCGCCCTCCTCGCTGAGCTTGGTCACGTCCGTCACCGAGAACGACCGTGGCTTTCTGGGCGCCGGCATATTTCCGGTCAGGACATAATGCCGATATTCCAGGCCGTTTGGATCGAGGCCGATTTGCTCGGCAAATTGCGCCCGTTCACGTAGCATCGCAACGCGCTGCTTTTGGGACAAAACCGACTTCAGCTCAGCCACCTGCTGTGCCTTATCCACCTCCACCGGCACGAGATCGCGCTGGCGCTGCAGGGCCGCCGCGTTGTTGAACTCAGCCAGCTCCTTCTGGCGCTGCAGGGCCGCCGCGTTGTTGAACTCAGCCAATTTCTTCTGGCGCGCGAAGGCAGCCTCATCACGGCTGGTCTGCCACTTGCGATTGCCCTGCGTCTGCCGGTCCTGCACGACAAGGCCCATGCCCTGCTCGTCCATACCCGGCACGCCCGAGCCCATCAGGATGCGCGCCATGCTGGGCGTGTCTGGGGCCTCGAGAGCCTGCGCCATCGTGGTCGAGCGGTAGTCCCGGTTGCGGTTCTCAGCAGAGTTGGCATCGCCGGCAAGGAGGCCATAGCCAAGGCCAGAGAGCACATACTCGAGGCCCGAGAACTTGCCACCACTGTTGGGTGCGTTCCAATAGTCGCGCGACAGCTGGCGGCTTTGGTTGATGTTGTTCTGCGGAATGAAACGCAATGCCACATCAGCCTCCGGGTGTGTACATGGTGTGAGGCGCCCACGACGAGCCGTAGCCAGCAGGCGGCTGATTGAACATATTGGCCGCCACGTTCATGCCGGTCCCGAGCAGGGTCGGTGCCGCAAGGGCTGTAGACGCGCCAAGGCCACCGAGAAGGCCTGCACTGAGGCCGCCAGTAAGGGGCGCAGCAAGCAGGCCGACACCCATCTTGATCGCGTTTCCGATGCCGGCGTTGTGCTGCTGCGCTGCCTGCTGCTTAGCCTGGAACTCCCGGTCGTAGGCACCCATCGCATCGACCGGCGCCTGCAAGGCCGTGCCGCCGAACTGCGGCGCGAGCGACTGCATGCTGCCGAGCAACCCGAGGTTCTGGCCAATATCGGCCGCGCCCTGGTTGCGCTGCATCAGCTCGTTGCCGATCAGGCGCTGCTCCTCGCTAGGAGTTGCCAGCGTGGCGCGCGAGGACAAATCGACTAGCGCCCGGTTCTGGCTGTCTGCCAAATTGCTGGTTGCATCGCTCCACGCCTCTGATCCGATCGGCAGGCCCCGGTTCAGCAGGTTCGTCTGCATGTTGCGCGACTGCTGCTCGAACTGCGGGCGCATGTACGTCATGCCCTGGTCAAACAACGCTTGCCCGACGGGAACGCCGCCGCCCTGGTTCTGGATGGCGCCGGCCGTCGTGAACTGTTGCTGTGGCAGGAACCCGGTGTAGCCGGCCGTCGTCCCGAGGACGTCGCTTGCAGCTCCACCCAGAAGCGGGTTCAACTCCTGCGTCTGACCAACGACGTTGCCTTTGTCGTCGAGGTTCGCGGTGACCGAGCCAAACGTGTTTGTCTGCTGACCAGCCAGCGCATTGGCCTTTTGCGTTGCCTGGTTTGCGCTTGTTTCCGCGGCGATTAGCTTCGCTGCGTCACGCTCTGGCGCTTTCTTCTTGCCCAACTCGCCCTCCCTGTCTCACCCGTGCAGACGGAGCCAGCCAGCGGCATTCGCTGCGGAGCATCCCATAGATATCAAGATCGTCGCCCTCGCCGCCCGCCTGCCGCAGCGTGCCCTCGCGCACGAAGCCCAACCGCTCGACAACGCTGCGCGCCGGCTCATTGTCCTCCGGCACCAACGTCGTCACGCGGTTGCAGCCCAACTGCTCGAACGGGTATGCAAAGATCTGCTTGATGTGCCGCCTGCTGAGCCAGCCGGTATCACCTGCCCAATGCGCCTCGATGTTGCGGCCCTGGTGGTGGATGAACAGCACCGCGCCAA
>Ga0070750_10001838_pt1 | contig 11849 bp, 24 predicted proteins | sample VirMetDEL_Nov_24_FD_77013 | JGI IMG/M metagenome (GOLD analysis project Ga0070750, IMG submission 77013) | Aqueous microbial communities from the Delaware River and Bay under freshwater to marine salinity gradient to study organic matter... | ecosystem: Environmental > Aquatic > Marine >...
CACTCCGTTCCTGTCAATGAAACCAAACTGCAAGCTTGGTGTGAAAGAAATCTTAGACGGCCTGAATATCCAAACGTCTCTTGCATAAATAAAGGGGGACATTTTAAGTCCTGCTCCAACAGACCATCGGTGGTATTCTCCGCCCGCCAAGTCTGCGTACTCATACTCTGCAAGAATAATTAGGTTGGTCTTGAATGCGTCTCCGAAGGTGTAGCCCTCTAGCCCGAATGTAATCATTGGGTTTAGGGTAAAGGCGTCGTTCCCCTTGTCGTCTCCAATCAAGGCAAGCCTTGCGTCTTGTTGCACCTTGATAGATAGGCCGTCACCCCTTCCGCTTTGAGCGACGCATTGTGTTACAAATAGTAGCGACACCGCTACGATTGCAAGGAAAATATTGAATCGTTTCATAACTCGTTTAGTTTTTCTATTAACTCTTTGCAGGCCCGGACATATCCGATGCCAATTGTTCTTCGTCGATTAGAGGACTTGTGCCTATTCATCTTGTAGCCCTTCTCCTTTAGCGACTTGATTTCATCTTCTAAAAACTTTCTTGCAAAGTCCTCTGCAAAGCAGGTCATATCATCAGCGTCAAACTGCTTTAGTTTTCGGTCGTGCTTGTCAGCCATTCTAAACCCGCTATCTTTCAGGTATTCTTCAAGATGCTCTTCGGTTGTTATGGTTTGTCTATGCATCCTCTTCGTCTATCTTGATTCGGTAGCTAGTTACCAACTTCTCTTCCCTATTCTTTATAATCCAATTCGTTGCCTCGAAGCAAGCGGTCTCTAGTTGGTTTGCTGAGAAGGGAGTTGAACGGCAGTTCGGTAGGTGGATTTTCCACTTACCCTCAGTCTTTGAGAATACAATACTAAACGATGCTCCTGCCGTCTCAACGGCGGTGTTCTTAAGTTCGTCTAAAGGTTTTGATAGTGTGCTCATAGCGTTGCGTAATGAATGTTTTTTATTCGCTTGCCAAGCCAATGCAATTGGCTCTTGCTTTTTCTCTTGAAGTCGTAGTTCATTTTCTGAACACGAACTTTATTGGTTGTCTCCATAGAGTTTGTTTTTCTCAATCGTCTTCTCCGATATGTTGTACTCTCGATACTCGTTTTGAAGCCTGAGTGTTGCAACCATTGTCATTTGGTTGCACTTCGGCCTGATGAGAATTTCGATGAGGTCGAACGTTCGTTTGATGTCGTTGGTGGCGTGTAAGAAGTCAATGATAAAGTTTGTTTTTGACTTGATGTATAGCCTACCGGGCGGGTGTTTCACAACCTTGATGCGACAATCTTGGTTTGCAACAATAAAGTTGTAAAGCTGAATGTAGTTCTTCGATATGATATATCGGTCGCTCTTCTTGGAAAAGATGTGATGGTACATAACTACTTAGTTGTTTCAATCTTATTTCCCTTCTCAAGCCACTCAAGTCTTATCTGTTCTTGCGAAAACTTATAAAGGTCGTCGTCACTTGCCTGAAAAGTAATCCCTCTCTCTCCGTCGTTTACCACAATACACAACTCTTCTTTGTTCAGGATGTGTCGAATCGTAATCGGGAGGCCCTTTTTGTCTATGATTTCGCTCAGCCTTTGGCCTGCCAACTGAATCACTCTGTTTCGGGTGGTGTCGTTGCCCCCTAGCTCACTCAATGTTACCATAATCTATGCTCTTAATCTTGTGAATATGTGAAATATCTCTTCAGTTCCAAGCAAACAAACGTTTTCGCTGAAGTACTCAAGAGGTGTTGTGCAATCGACAGACTCGCCCGACGCGGGGTCGAATCCCAAGACGACTACTCGTCCCAAGATAGGCAAGTCTGAACGATATTTCTTGGGCATTACTCCGCCCCCAACCCTTTTGTAAAGAGCTTCTTCGTCGCAGAAATAAGAATCTTTAGATTCTGTGTTCTCGTCAACAAACGGAACTTCGAATGTACGGCAGTTGTTTCCAATCTTCTCGTAGATTTCGTTAATGTCTCCGTTGTGCTCAAACTCTTCAATAGAGTTTTCGATGGGGTCAATTAGTATTGCTCTCATTTTTCTTTCGTTAATCTGACTAGTTCAATAATCGTGGCAAAGATGGCCTCTCCTAATTTAGAGGCTATCCCTCCGATAGTTTTTGCTGTGCTCGCTCCGAAGTCAGGGCGGTCGGTTAGCAGGTCTGTTGGAACAAACGACACGTTGTCGTGCTCGTCGGATGCACTCTTTATGAACTCGTTAAGAGCACATACCGTTGCAATCTTTCCGTTATGCTCTCCAAGCGTTACGGCTAAGTGCATTACACTTATAAGACAATCAACCACTTTTTCAACTCGCTCTTTTGTCACACCAAGAACTGCGCACTCAGACATTGCTTCTTGTATAGCCATAATTTTTTCGGTAGATTCCTCGCTAACCCCATCCATCATCTTGTAGAATCGCTCTATAATGTGATTGCTAAAGTCGTGTACAAGAACTGCAACAACTTCCTCTTCTCGAAAATCTTCTACGTCCAATCTCTTATTCATTGCCTGCTTCTTTTTTTCCGTCTCTTTTCCCTTCGTGATACACCTCTGTCGCAATAGCTTCAATCAAGTGCATTACCATTTCGAACGCCATTTGTAGTCCCTTCTTTGCCGTAGTCTCAGCCATTGGAACTAGGTCGGGATTGTCGCTAAACGCAGACAATGGAAGGTAGTTGATGTCTACCCCCTCGTTGTTTTTGATTTGTTCTTTAGCCTCTTGTGAGGCTGCGTCGATGGCTTGGAAAGTGTTAATCCTTCCCCATCCTTCGGCTATGTTGGGGATAATTGATACAATTCTCCCGATAGCTTCGTGTGCTTCTTGCACATCTATCGTGTTCGTTTCCACGAGTTTCGATAGAACGCTTGCTCCCTTGTCTACCTCCTTGTGAAACAACTCTCTTCTGTCTAAGAATGTATCAACAGATTCCATTAGCACGAGTTGTTTCGTATCGTGCGCTAGGATTGAAGTAAGTTCTTCGGGTCGGCAATCTTTTAGTTTCACATCTAGTGAACGCATTTCTTTTTTCATTTCTCGTTTGGGTTTTAGGGTTCACATCCTCTATCAAAGGATTCATAAATTCATCCTTTGATAGAGGAGTGTACCTCGTTATTGTGTTGGCGGTTTGGTCGATTCTTTAGCGCCTCTTTCTCATTGTGCAACATCTTTGGCGTTGGGGTACAACACCCAAGTCTTAGGTCGTGGGTCGGGATTGTCTAGGACGTAAGACAATTCGTGCTCGTCGTATGCCCATAATGCGGCACCGAAGATTCCATTGTCTACAATACAAACCAATCCTTCCTTCCATTCGGTTGGCTCTTTGATGATTTCCCCGCCATCCTCAAGGATTGCTTGGAGTTTTTCGAGCGCACTTGTGCCGGTGGGGGCTCCGTCGCTTGTGTGATTTATATATCTTCCCATTGTGTTCAGGTTAAAGGTTAACAATCAGGGTATTGCAACAACACCCTGATTGCAACCAACCGCCTTATGCGGCGGCGTTGATTTCCTTTACAAGCGCAGATACTTCCTTGCGCTTTTTCTTGGCGAAAATCCAACCGCCAACAACCTCGTCTCCATCTTTCAGGTTTGGGTTGAATCGACCGTTCGCTTTCTTAAGCGCAGTCTTGTGCGGTTTTGTGTCGCCGAATACGGCAATTGATTTCTCGGAATAAGCTTTTACTTTTAACATAATTCTCGTTTTTAATTTAACAATTTTTGGTTTTGTTTCTTACACAATCTGCAAGTGTTTCGTAAACTCAACACTTGCAGATGTGTGAAACATTATTCTTCTGCTCGCTTTTCAGCAATGTATTTCGTCACTTCTCTTATAGCGGAAGGGTCTTGCCCCAATAAGACTTTATCTTTTCGCAGATGCCTTACAAATGCGTCGGTAGTCCAATCATCATCCTTGTTTGCTTCTACCATTTCTAGGAATTCACTTGCCCCTTCCGCCTTAAGAACGTAGTTGTCGTATGATTCCTGCCAACAAAGGTCTTCGTTGCGCTTCCCTTCTTGCAAGAATAGGATGCCACCGAAGTTGTTGTCTCTTGAAGAGTATTCAAAAGTTACGTTGCTTTTAAGCGCCCACTTTGAATATCCCTCCGCAATAGCGTGTGGCGCTCGGTGCTTAGAGTATCCTTCTATAACAACCTTGCCAAGCTTAATGGCGCCGTCTTCTGCCTTAGAATAGAAGGGCGTGATTGAATCAATGGCTATCCATCTTGGAGATTGCTCGACGATTTTTTTATTCACTCTGTGGCCCCCTCGACTTGCCGAGATTAGGGAGGCAATTCTGCGAATCTGCCCGTGATGCAAATGGTTTCCTTTGTATTCGTAAACCCCATTACTCGCTTCGCAAGCGTGAAAGAAAGTAGAATTTGCCCTAAGCACTTCTTGGCGTGTGCAGTCAGGAATCTTTCCTTCAATCCTAAGCAGTCTCAGAACAAACCTAGCAAGATAATCTCGCTCCCTCGCCTTTCCAAGAGCGTCTATGGTTAAAGTAAATGAGGTGTGATACATAGCCTTAGTGTTGTAGGGTGTTCGTTAGAACGATGTTGATTATAGATTGCTCTCCTGCGCTCTTAGTGTTCATAAACACTCGCTCTCCTTTGTTTACCATAAAGTACTTGCATTCCTCTTCATCGAATCCGACTTCGGAAATGTCAAGACTTCTCTCTCCTTCTTCGAGGAACATAGATAGTCCTTCGTTCAGTCGCTTAAGTTGTGATTCGCTTGCGCCACCACGAACCATCAGGCGTAGTGTTTCAAGAAACACAGAATCGTATGCCTTAAATATTTTCTTACCTACAATCTCGTCAGCAGACATAGTCTTTCGGAGGGCATAGTAGGGCGTCATTTGGTCGAACGTTCTTGTGTTCTTCGACATATAGATTGCCGCTCGTGGTCTTAACTCAGGGTTAAGAACATCGATGTTGCAAGAAACAACCTTCCCTTTTTCGAACTCAATCTCAATTGAGACTGTGTCTTTGTAGTGAACACCTATCTCTCCGTCCAATTCGGAATCATAGCATCCGTCCACAAGTTGTTGCACGAATTCCAAAGGAACATCCCTCTTAGAGATAAGCCTCGCATTTAGAATCGACTGCGTCAGCCATTGTGTTACAAGCACAAAGGTTTTCCCGGTGCCATTCGAGCCCACAAGAAAATTAATCCCGTCAGGCCAATCGCTATTATTGGCAATGGCGCCCAAGTCTAGGTTGAACTCCATTAACTTTGGCTCGTTCAGTCTTATCCTGAGTTGTTGGTTCTTTTCCATTACTCTTCTTCTTTTAGAATATCTAAAACGTGGTCGGCTTCGAATGCAATAAGGTCGTTCTTCACAAGGCCGTGCTTGTCTGTGCTTACAAGGTTGTTTGCAACAAGACCCTGAAGAGGTTTTGCTTGGGTAACTTTTACCCAAAATCTTTCTCCACCACCACCCTCGAATTCAATTCCGACTTTTACAAAGTCGCCTTTCTCGATGGCGCCCTTGCTTTCTTGGTCAGGAATCTCAAAGGTTGATGGGTGTTCGTTGTTGCGCTCCACGCCGTTGACGTAAAAGCAGTTGTTGTTTAGGGTTTTCATATCGCTTCAAAATTTATACTATTCAGTTTTTGAGCCAACGTCAGGAATCGAACCTGAGAACTTTGTTCTACCGACTGAACTCGTTGGCATTAAACCCCCTTGCTTCTGCAAATGCACCACAAAGGGGCTCGTTGTTAACCCAAAACAACAAAGATTAGTTACACCTATCGGTGTAAATGGACTCTAACTCTCTCATAGCGTGCAATAGCGTATCGTGCATTTGCCCTGCAAAATATACAGGCTTGTTGAAGAATAAAATTGGATTCTCAATTTCACTACCATCCTCTTGCCTGATTACCTTCGGAGCAATAGAGCCTAGCTTTTCTTTTATTTCGAGAAGGGAGCCCCCATTGGGGCGCTCCGCTTCAAAACCACCTTTCGGTGTCTTAAATACACTCATAGCCTAAATGTTTTCAACATCCCACTCGTTCACACTCTTGAGTTGCTTGTCGTTTTTTTGCCAAGCCTCCATATCGTAAAGGATTTTACGATATGGGCTAACGCATTCAACAAGTTTCTTTAGGGATTCGATGTTGTTAAGCGGTCTTCCTCGATTGCCGGATACGTCTCCACCCTCGCCTTTACTGCAAGCGTGTTCTCCCATAAAGGAAAAGTATCTGAACATTGCAGGATATGCAATGGACATAATTCTTTGAGGGTCAACCTTGTTGCGACCCGACTTCAGTTTTATAAACTGAAACCCTCCGTCTCCGTTTGTGTATTGGCTTGTTGCTCCCGAGCAGTAGTAAACGTTTACGTTTCTGCCTTGTGCAACAAGCTTGAACACTCGTTCTGCTACGCACTCGGCATATTCGGAAATCTCTTTTGACCTAATGCCACAATGGACAGAAAGGCTAACGACTACGTCGATAGTCTTTCCTTTGGTGCTTACTCGGTGCTTCTTCATAAAGGGAGTTATACTCCCTCCAAGAACTTTCTCTACTGAGACGTCTCCTTCGAAGTCGTTGTATTTCTTTCGTCGCTTTAGCGATTTACCGCCACGAACGGCTTTGAATTTTTCTTGCGAGGGCGGATTGATTTGGCAACGTCCTTCGATGATGTCAGTCACGGACTGACCGCCCCATTTTCCGAAAGTCCACTCGTCGTCTTGTTCCATACGCTCTTTCAGGCCTGCATACCCTTTGGATTTGTCGTCTTTGACGTCAGTAACGATGGACTGCGCAGATTCAAAAACTGCAACACGAAAAGGTTTTTCGTGGCCTTCGATTTTTTGTTCAAATGTTCTCATTGTTTTTGGGTTTAGGGGTTAACGTACAATGCTTTCATAAATTCAAGCATTGTACTTTAGACCCCCTGCGTTACCACGACGTAACGTGACCGAGCGAACAACATAACCCACTCATTCTCGGCTCAGGGGGATTTAAGATTTAAGCGATAGCTTTCGCCTTCTCTTCTTTCGACCAACCCGACATATAATCTTCGATTATAGTGTCGATGTCGTCGCCATCTAGGTAGTCCATTCTTGCATCTACCATAGTACGAGTTGCAACAACTTGGTTGATGTTGTTTTTGACAACATTGCGTCGAATCTCTCGGAATCTACGGAACACTTCGGGACAATCCTTCATCAGCTCTTCTTCAAGCTCTTCGTCGTAGTCTACCTCAATCTTTGAGGTCGAGAAGCGGTTCATAAACGCTCGGTCGAGAATCTCTCGACCCGTATAGTCGCCATCATCCCCGTCTCCCCAAGTGTTTCCTGCACAGACAAGCAAGAAATCCTTATGCATTACCGCTTCGGGGTTACTTTCCCGATAGGGAATACCGATGGTACCGCCCACGGCATTCGACAAAGCCTTGTTAAGAACAAGCAAGGTGTTGGCATCCCCTGCATCGACTTCGTCGATAAGGAATACTCCGCCATTCTCGTAGAAGTCAACGAACTTGGTGGAGATATAATCTCCATTGATGGTTGTTCGTCCGGTCAAATGTCCTTCGGACATACCGGCTGACATCGAAAGACTTGCAAATGGAAGACCCATAGCTTTAGATACTTGCTCTGCAAGATAGGTCTTACCTGAGCCTGTTGGCCCTGCAAGAAACGCCTTGCGGTGGCGATTCAACTTGCGAAGAAGTTTTTCGAACTTCTTGTGTTGCTTTCCTGTTACGGTGCCTTTCACGATTTCGTTCAACAACACTTGTGTTGGAACTCGCTTGTCGGCTTCGTCCTGAATCATCTTTTCAAGACGCCCTTCGATGGCTTGCTTTACTTTCGGCATCTCTTCGAGAGCCATAGCTTGCAACATCTGACCCATTGACATCTGCATCATTCCTGCAACACCGACACCGTCGGGAGTGGCCGCCGCAGGGGTGGGCTCAGGAGTGGTAGTCTGAGGCTTAGCCTCTTCGCTTGGCTTTGGCTTTGGCTTTGGCTTTGGTTTTTCCTCCGAAGGAGTTTCGCGTTTTGATGGAGTGCCGTTCATTGGGCCGAAGGCCTTTACCCACAAGTCTAGGATTTTTTGTTGCTCGGCTTTCTCGTAGAGGTCGAAGTGACCTTCAAGGTCTTCCTTGATGAAGGAATTCCAATTTGTTTGTTGGTACAATTCCAACAAACGAGCACTTGTAAAGTCTTCGTCTACGTGCTTTTTGACGAAGCCGTGCATTCTCTTGCCATTGCCCGAGTTCTTTTCTCGGTAGTAGATGTAATGGTCGTAGAGGATTCGTGCAGTTGCTTTCATTTTTCTGCGGTTTTTAGGGTTAACGATTTCGGTTGGTGCTATTTTTTGTGCAACAAACCTTGTTTCACTTAGTTCAACAAGGTATTGTTTGCACTAATAGCACTTTGTCTTTGATTTTATGCACCCACAAGGGATTCCATTGTCGGTTGCTTTGTTTGCTGTTCGGCAACCCAAGAACCTAGTTCTTGAGGGTTAACTGATGCAATCAGTTGAGGCCATCCACAAAAGTTTCTGTAAATTCCTCCGTTACTACAAGTAGTAACGATAGTTCCGGCGGGCGCAAGAGGTGTGTCTTGCAACAAAATAAACTTCGTTTTCATCTGTCTCGATGTTTAGCGGTTAATGGTTATGAATTCCTCTGGAATTCTCAAACTATTGGCTTGCTCGTCAGTATCTCATTTCAAGCCGTTGAGATAGAGCCGTCCTAAGACGGCTTTCGATTACGATGGAATTACAAGCATTCCATCTACGAAAATTGCAGAGAATCCCTTTCCCTGCGCCCCTAACTGCAAGTGTTTCAGACCACAAGGTAGTTTTGTTGGGACAACAAATCTAGGTTTTTTCTTGGTCTTGTCTCCGACAAACGGATAGATGTCCAAGAATTTCCCTCCCTTCCTTGCTTCTGCAAGAAAGATTGTCCCTTGTGGCGAATGCTCCCAAGTAACTTTGTGCTTTAGCACAAGGTCAAGGTGGTCAAGCATAGTTGATGTTTTAACCAACAAAGCCAAAGGCTTTGCTCCGGGAACAGAACTTTTGCCGATTGCATAGGCGATAGCCTCCAATTCGAACTCTCCCAAGATTCCTTCTTGGGATTCCAATTCTTCGATGTGGTTGCCAAAGGCAAAAAGGACTTGCTCCTTATCTTTTTCTATCTCCGATAGAACGGAGTGTAAATTTGCTTTCATAGTCAGGGTTTTGACACTCCCTCCTTAGAGGGAGTATCGGATTCAACATTATTGTCGCTTGGCGCAAAACATAGCGCAGATAGCGAATGGCACGGCTACTAAACCGAAGGTTGGCTCTTGCTCATTGATTGCAAGGGCAAGAAAGATTGCCACTTGGAGCAGAGAAATGAAAAAGGCTAGGCCTTTTACATTGTAGTAGTGTTGTAGTTGGACGTTTTCCATATCAAATTTGGGTTTTAGGTAGGTATCTACTTTCACTTACGTTAAGTAGATACTCTACCAAAATCTTTAGACTTCGAGTTTGTGGATTCGCAATGAGTAAAACTCATTGGTGCCAAGTTCAACCACGCTTATATTAACGCGCTTGATGTACTTGCTAAATTCTTCATCGAAGAATCCCTTTGCCATTTCCCAATCATTATCGGCTTGAGATAACCAAACTTCATCATACTTGCCTTTAGCAAGTAAGTGGGCTTCAAGGGTATCAAATAGAATTTGATGCAGGACAATGTCGCTTTTAACGTCGTTTGCTATTGCAAAAACACCTAGCGTGTCTGTTGCATTGCTCGGGCTTGAGGTAATTTCGAATACAAAATGTTTCATTTTGAACGGATTTAGTTTGTTACTGAGTAGTTTCTACTACTCAGTAACAATGGTTTGTTTCAACGAATCTTTTCTTGCAAGTCTTTTGGACTTGGCCTCACTTCTTCCGGAAAAGTCTTCGACTTTTTTAGCGATTCGACCAAGTTCTAGCTTGGCTCTGTGCTTACGCTCTCGCTCCTTAGCTTTCTCTTCGTTGTTTACAACGTAAGAGATTTGTGAAAGGGTCAGGTTTCCTACGCTTTTAGCGTTAGGAATCAGGATGTCGTTAACAAAGACTCCGTCTTTGCTCTTCTGCACTTTGGCAGTCGATTTCTTTGTCCCCTTCGGGGTACGAGTTGTCAGGGATACGACAATTGGTTTCATAAAACGCAGTTTTAGGGTTAAACATTGGCTTGCTCATCAGCACCCGCTTTCAAGCCTTGCGAGTGGAGCCATCGAAAATCTCCGACGGCTTTCGGTGTAATCTATCCCAATACACTTATCACTTTGTTCTAAGTGCTATTGGGTTAGTCCTCATTCTCCCAAACAGAGCCGAACTTCGTATTCTAACTTCGTTAATTCTTTATACATCGACCACAGCGCATCTATCAGGAGCACAGATAGGAATGCAATTCCTATCCCGAACACGGTAGTAGGCTTGCTTCCATACACAAGCCCAAGTACAACAAGTCCGATTCCTGCCAACAATAGAATTGTTGCAATAGCTGAGGTTATTGAAAATTCCGTGACTTTCCTTTCTCGTTTACGGAGTAAACGGAAGCCGTTGTCTGTGGTGCAGTCGATTGAATACCTATCGTAAAGCCTTGCTTTTACGATACGCTGATTAGTTTCGTCCAAAAGGACGATAACTCCCGAATCGTATCTGTTTTCCTCGAATTCCTCTTCTGCCTCATTAAGAGGCACAAAGACGGATACTTTTCCTGTTTCTTCATCTCTGATGAAGTCAGTTCTAGGGTCACTTACTATTGCATAGTAAGGCGATAGCTTGCGGTCGAGCACATCGGCCGGTGCATAGCATACGGTGTACGTTTGTTTTCTCATAAATCTTCGATTTAGTCTTCGTTCTTACAATAGTATCTTACGATAACGGCGCCGAACAAAGTGCAAAGCACCATTAGGGTTATAAACCCTAAGCAGACAATGTCTCTTAGGCTAAACACTCCACTAGGAGTGTAGTTGCTAGTTGTTACAATCAGTACGGCTCCTGAAAGGAGAGCGATTGTGATTCCTCTGTAAACTCCGTTTACTTGCTTTCGTGTCATAATGTATATGTTAGTTAATCTTCGATTAAAGTTGACATTCTCCGAAGACGATGTAATCGACTTCGCATACTACTCCATCAGTAGCTTCAAGGAAGCTATTAGGGTCGTTCCATACTTGATTTGCTCTGTCTTTGACAGAGTTGTGGCAATCATCGTATCCTTTGGCATAGCCAATGGCATAAACTGCTAAAGCCACCATTGTTGCAAGCAACAAATTCACAATTGTTTTCATAAAACGTAGTTTTAAGTTTGACTTTGTTTTGGGTCGTCTCGTCAGGCATACCTTCGACCCCGGCATACGACCTTGTTGTTCTGCAACAAGGTTTCGATTCTAGCTTTGCTAGGACGATAGGTAGAATTCGTTGTAAGACGGAGTCTTAATGTCGATGTAGAGCTGAATGGTGTACCAAGTCTTGTCTGATACGCTGAATAACAAATACTTTGTTATCGCATCCTCAGCATTGTCGTCAGGACTAAAAGTCAATTGGAACTTACCAACAACATCAGTTGTTGCGGCTTCGGAAACTATCTTCATATAGTTATCTGATGAATCAGATAGACTTGGCAATTGCTTTTCTCGGTCTAAACGAAGTAATTCGTTTAGTACAGCTACGGGACATTCAGTCTTCATAGCCTCCTTAAGAGGCTGTAAGTTCTGTGGTTGGACAAAAACATCAAAGATGTTTACGGCATCATAATCGTATTCAAGCTTCATAATTCGAAGAATTAGTGGTTAAACGTAGTTTAAGTTGAGCCATCTCGTCAGGTGCATCTTCGGCTCTGATGCACGACCTTGTTGCAAAC
>Ga0070750_10001839_pt1 | contig 11849 bp, 9 predicted proteins | sample VirMetDEL_Nov_24_FD_77013 | JGI IMG/M metagenome (GOLD analysis project Ga0070750, IMG submission 77013) | Aqueous microbial communities from the Delaware River and Bay under freshwater to marine salinity gradient to study organic matter... | ecosystem: Environmental > Aquatic > Marine > Coastal...
CTACAGTCTCCTCTTCCTCTTCTATTTCTACTTCCTCATATGGGAGTTGAATAGGAGTAGATGCCTCTACAACTTCCTTTTTCTTTGGTTCAGAAAATATAAGTGCCTCAAATGCCTTGACATCTTTCTGCAATTTGTCAAGTTTTTCTTTCTCTTCCTTTTTCTGTTTTGATAGCGATGTGAATAAAGAATCTAACGTAATCTCACCAATTAGTTCTTTCTTCTTCTCATCTTCAATTCTTCTTTGTTCTTGTATCCTCTCTTCTTCAATTCTTTTTTGTTCTTGTATTTTTTTCTTCTCTTCTGCCAATTCGGCAAACAAATCTGTCAGGGATGCTTTCCCCATTATTTTTTTCTTCTCTTCTTCTTTTTGCTTCTTTTGCTCACCTATAATAGAAAAGAAGTCTCCTAAGTCTCCCATTAGAAAAATACTTTTTACTATTTATTCTTCAAAAGAACCATAGTCTAATATGGTTTTAGATAAGATGCCTTTCTTTGCAACTTCTACAAAAGTATCGGGCAAATCATCATCTTCTATTGCTTTCTGAAGTTTAGTTTTTATATTTGCTAATTCAAACTTATCTTCAGCAGCATTATACCTAAGAACTTGTTTTATCGTTCCTGAATTAGATATTAGAGAATCACCTAGTTCTCTTGCATTTCTCAAAGTCATTCAAATGTCCCTCCATCAACACTTGAGGTTTGAATGTCTGCTTCTATCGCAAGACGTGTTACAAATGCATCAGGCAAATCGTCATCCGCTGCTGATTCGTCAAGAAGGTTATCAGGTGATATCAATTCTAATTTATCATTATCTGTATTATATGAAACGATAAATCCATCTTTAGAATTATCTAATATCCCAAAATTTACATCGTTCAACTCTCTCAATGTTTTAGGTTGGACGCCACCTCCACCTGCTGACGTAACTATATTACTCTCACTATCTTTTTTCCTAACAACAGAAGATGAAGAGGAAGCATTGTTTACTTTTCTTCCTGAGGATGAAGATCTTCTAATAATCGCCATTTTTTACGTTGCAATGCCTGCTGTAACTATTGCAAATCCTTCTACCATTCTAGAAACACCTCCACCTCCAGCAGTCAATACAACATCATAATAATATCTACCTGGTTCCAAAGTAGTAGTAACTGGAGCAGTCATAGCAATTGAAACTTCAGAAGAAGAGGTATTGATACCAACGGTAAAGTCATATGCTACCGTAGCGCCAGAATGTTTTTTCAATTTAGATACACCACTGTAACCACTGAGGTTAGACAAACTACCATCAGACTCGGTGGAAGTAAAAACCTCAGCAAAGTCTGCACCTTGTGGAATAACTATGTTAATAACAGGATTTACCGTCATCTCTCTTTTTTAGTTATTTAGGTTCTTCCTTTACTTTCTTCAGCATTTTTTGCAAGTCAGCAGTCGAACCGACAAACAATGCATTGGTAACATTAGTTGGTCCTTTGGGACTTGACTCCTCAACATCTTTCAACTTCTTCTGAAGTTCCATCAACTTATCAGTGGCATCAGAAACACTCTTTATTAACTGACCAGCAACTTCATATGCCCTAGGTTGTTCAGTTTCCTGAGCAAGTTCAAGAATACCGTTGATTGCCTCTTGACCCTTTTCTATTATAGAATATAAATTACCTCTGGTATATTCATAATCTTTCTTTATATCTTCTGCGGATAATGCAGGTTTTTCTATCTTTACCTCTGGTTTTTCAACCGGCATAACATCGCCAGTAACATTGAATGCGTCATTCAATTCATCAAATTGTTTAGACATATCAATTTAGAAGAAGTTAGTAGTTGCGCCATCAAATCCGAAATCATCACCCATTTCAATGAGTTCCGTATCGGCAGCAGTGATTGCCTTGATAGGTTGACCTTTGACGTGCTCTTTGATAGTTGTATTATCTCTTCCTCTATCTACAGTAATCTTATTACCGTCGATTGCTTTGATGTATACTTCTTCCCCGTTGATTTCGTAGTAAGAATCTGCGGAAAGTTTGCTACCATCATCAACCAACCATACAAACTCTTCTAAATCTACATCTTCTGCGAGCAGAGTAGAAACTGAATCGTCGTAATCCTTGATTGCTCTTGGAACAACAGTATACTGGGTTTCTCTCTTGGATTTCTTCTTGTCTCCAGTAAGATATGTAAGAGTAGCAGTCTTGATGGGTTCTGCTTTGGATACAGGACCGAACAGGTATGTCTTTGCAGAGAATCTCAATGTATACAAGAGAACTCTTCTATTTGTAAAATCACCATCATAATCATCCTGCATTGTGATGTTCTCTAACACAACAGGAATATCTCTTTTTTCATTGATATCATCAACCAGTTCTACAGTCAATGTAAATGCTGGTTGGAAATATGGTAAAATCTGTTCTACAATTTGTAGTGCGTCATCATTCAACTTAGACATAATGCTAAGTTCAAACGACATATTATAAGGAACTGGTGTATATACTTTCTTTACGTTCTTCTTTGTGCTTGGGTCTTTTACCTGAATAGTTCTAGTAGAAGTCAACTTACGTGAGGAATCGTAAGTCAGACCAGTGAACTCAAAAGACATTCTAGGCAAAGAGATTGCCGTTGACTTATTCAAGTCAGCAGACTGCTCAAGTCTTGCTAAAAACTTTTGAGTAGGACCATATGCCAGAGGAACCTTCATAGTGCTGATATCATTATCAGAACCATCTTTCTTCTGAATAGAGATATTGTTGAAGAGAGTACCAAAAGATATGATAGTTCTTCTCAATATTTCGTGGTAAAAATACTCAAACATAGTTTTTCCTCATCGATTTATTTAGGGAATTCCGAAGGGATTAGTTTCAGTAAAGTCAAGTATGCTATCTGCTTCAGTTTCAATGGTAGGATTATCAGCAAATCCATCCTCTGCAGGGTCATTATCAAGAGTTAGAACAGTGTGAACTGCTCCTGATGTACCACCAGTGATTTGCTCACCAACTCTGAATGTGCCAGAAACATTACCAAGTTCAAGAGTATTGGTATTTGTATTCCAGACTCTGACTCTTGCAGTTGTTCCACTGACTGCACCCGTAACAATTTCATTATATTTGAAGGTTCCAGAGTCGGATGCTGGTGGTTCAGAGAACGTGATTGTGGGTGCAACAGTGTATCCAAGACCAGCATTAGTGATATGAACAGCAGTAACACTACCACCAGCACCAATGATTGCTGTACCTGCAGCAGACACCGTAGAAACGCCTGTAAACGTCACATTTGGTGCCGATGTGTATCCAACACCACCATTAGTAATAGTAACGATACCAACGCCACCATCACCGAGTGTGGAGTGTGCTGTAGCACCTGTTCCTACTGCAGCCAGGAAAGATATCTCTGGTGCAACAGTATACCCTGCACCAGCATTGATAAGTCTAATTTCACTGATTGCATATCTGTCCATAACAACTGTAGCAATACCAGTGATACCACCAGATGGTGCAGATGAAATTGCTACAGTTGGAGCAGTAGAGTAATATGCTCCCTGAGAACCAAGAATGATGCTAGAGATACCAGCATTTACTAAACCAGTCACTGCACTAGCAGTGCTAGATGTTCCGACCAAAGTCATAGTCAGAGCACCACCTAATACAGTGGAGTACCCAGTTTCGCCAACACCGTCACTATCATTACCAACTAAGGTATCATCAATCTCTTCAACGCCAGTATCAATAACTTCATCTTCATAGCGGAAGAGTTCGCATCTCAGTTCATAAACATAGTTTTTCTGTAACTGATAGAATGGTTTTTCGTGCTCAACAAACTTGATTTCAAACATTCTATCGCCAAGAGGCATATAAATGATATCGCCTTCTTTGGGTCTTGATGTAAGTCTAAGGTTTGCTTTACCTTCAGTCAGTGGTGCAATATAATTTTCATATCTTTCTTTAGAGATGATGAAGGTCATCTCTTGCTTCGACTCTATACCAAACTTTGATAGTAAAGTCGTATTATCGTCATAACCTTCATAGTTCTGAACATATGCCTCAATGGGATATGCGTTCTCGAATGAAGATTGAATAACTTCTTCAATAACTGTATTTGTAGTCAGATAAGAACGTGGGAGATAATAAACCTCTACCCCATACATTCTCAACTGCTCATTTATCAAGTCTTGAACAAGACTTTGCTCACCTGATGTACCCTGAATAAAAAACGGATTTAGCATATCAACCCACCATATCTAAAGGAGGCATCTCATAGGTAACCATCATCGTTTCTTTGATATCATCAAGTTCTTTCTGAGCATCATCATAGATTTGCCTACCATTCAACTCTACGCCACCAGGTAATTTGACTCCCTGGAACTTGATAAGATTCATACCCCACTGTCTCTTGATAAGAGCAGTTACATACTTCTTGAGGAATGAATCATTCCATACTCTTGGATAATCACTTGGGTCAATCAGACGATAGCAATCAATAATGAGAAAATCATTTGGTTTTAGATTTCTCCAATCAATATCAATATACAATCTATCTTGTCTCTTATTGAATCTAATCTGCTTCTCTGTTGTTAGTAGAAAATCTAACTCAGATTGGTATGTTCTACCAAGATAGTAACTCAACATATCAGCACCACAAAAATTTCCCATACCATCTAAGAACTGGTTTGGGAACATTGTGCCTGGATAGTTGATAGCACCATTGCTATAACCGCCGAAGTGGAATAATTTGAATACTCCAAGTACTGATGGAGGTATTTGAATGAAATTACTGTTTTCGTAAATGTCGAAGTTTATCGCATTACCCAAAACAGTAGCAGATGTTGTTTCAGTCGTAATGCCAGCAGTAGATGAATTTCCGCCTGGTGCTCTACCTCTATCAATATCGTCTTGTGTTACTTGATATTTGAGATAAGTCTGAATGACTCCATCAAAATGTCTTTCGTGGAAATACTGCAACGCATCATCAATCAAGTCATCAATTTGCTCATCGGCAACGTTGACTTCAAGAACAGGTGCTCCAAGCTGCCTTTTACAATAATCTGCTAATGTTTGTCTGCTTGTAGGTTGTGCCATTTAGTTGCATATTTCCCTATATTGTTATTTAGTCTGCTATACTAGGCAAACCAATCGTAGAAATAGTTTCTTGCTGCTTATAGTACAATTTGCAGAAAGACTTTGCAATGTTCTGCAATTCTTTTACATCTTCACAAGAATCAATCTTGGAAGCAAGTTTTGTATATTCAAAACTCTTTGTCAGATTTGTAAGTTCAATTGTGTTAGGATCCATTGAGTAACTCCTTGAGTAGGTTTTTGATCTCAGAGATATCAGACTTCATAGTAGCAACTTCTTGCTCTATAGACTGTACCTTTTGATTCTTTTTCGCTTTCGCATTACGCTTGGCGATATAAGAATTGTAACCATTTTCATCAATATTTACAATAGAATTAGTAGAAGAATCTCTCAATAAATTTGAGTGATCCTTCACGCCGTGATAATCCATATTATGCTAATGCAATAACTCTAAGGTCTTTGACTCTTGGGACATAGACCTGACTTGTAGAAGTTGCCACCAATTTGATTCTATAGAACTTGAATGATGGAAGATTATCTAAAGTAAATGTATACTCTCTATATTCAAGATCTCTACTTTCAAATCCAAGAGTATTTGACTTCTGAATCAGTGCATCTGGGAGACCATTGCTGTCCTTAGGATCAATTACCTCACCATTATCATTCAGATTTTCATAACCAGGGAAGGGAATGAATACAGGCGAACCATTTGGTTCTTCACCTACTGCATAGAATGCTCTGATATCGTTGTAACTGTTGATATGTGCATTTAGAACAATCTTCAGAGAAGTTGCTGGATTCTCAAGTGAAATCTCTCTTGAGACATATTGGAATGCAGTTGGGTCAGTATCAATACCATTGACTCTAGCATCAGTTGCATAGTCTGTAATTGGTTGGTCAACTCTGTTTGTAGTCAGAATTGTATTGATTCTTTGAGCATCAATGATAGGACTCAACCTAGAATCGATGGTGTTGAGAGACATTCTCATAGACATTGATTTATTGCCTGGAGAAGTGCTCAACTTATCATCTTCATTTACCTTAGAGAATACTGCTCTTGGAGTAGTCATAAAGTTGGGTTTGTTCAGTTGAACGCTTTCATAACCATTATTGACGTATGGAACTTCATTACCATCAAGACTTTGTGTCGTTGTTGTTCTCAATTCGGCATTGATAGTTGTACCTTGTGGGTTGAACAACTGAACCATTGGTGTTACAACCTCAAAAGGTATATTCTGAGTTGCTCTAATGTTATAACCACCAGTCTCCTTCACATCCTTCACATACAATGCAGGATATGTAACGTTATTGCTTCTATCAATATTGTTAACACCTGTGCCCTGACTGAAGGTTTCTGCCATATTCAACTTGAGATGATATGAATCAAATCCGATTGGATCGGGTTTAGTAACATCTTCAAGATCGTGAACCTTATTGATTCTTGCAAGGTTAACTCCATTCAATTCATACTTATAAACAAGAGTTCCGATTGGATATGTTGCCTTATCTACACCTCTTGTGATTGTGCCGCCAATGATATTAGCACCACTGACCTCAGTATACTCAATGATTTCATTACCAATCTTCAGATAACCTGCGTTGGTTGTGCTAACCGGAGCATTTTCAAATGTACCGAATGCTGAATTATCATCAACAGAGATAGCAGCAGTCGAACCAATTTCATATGCAACAGACAGTTTTGTTGGTGGTATATCTGATTCCGCGTTGAAAATTTGAACCAGATTATCTGGATAGTTCATACCATGGTTTTGGTGAGTAACCTTGATATGCTCGCCATCAGAAAGAACCTTGATTGCATTGATCTTACCAGTTCCCTTCTTCTCAAAGTCATCAACGTGATAATTGAATTCTGTGCTGAGACCAGAACTGTTGATATATGTGATAGTATTAGCAGTACTAACAACGAAGTCACCTTGTACGTGATTGAAGAAGAGAACAGAAGTAGCACCTACACCAGCAACAGTAAACTCAACACCACTACCAGCAGTTCCACTACCAATAGTTGTAATACCAAGAACGTCACCAATCTGATATCCAATACCACCACCAATATCTGTCGTAATAGTTGCAGCGATTGCTACACCAGCATCAATAGTAACGTCTGCTCTAGCACCAGAACCTTTACCAGTGATTGTAGTAAGTTCTACATTATTGAATGAGTGTCTACCAGAAACGGGAGTGTAACCTACACCAGCACTAGTGATAGTCAAATCTCCTGTAGCAGATGCACCAACACCAGTCAGAACACCTGTTGCAAGTGTATTCATTTGCTGGAAAGTGTTACCAACTTCAAAACCACCATCTGTAAATGCAGAAGTACCGATACCAACACCGATTCTCAATGATCTATCTTCCATCATAATTGAGTCAGGCATCAGAGTTGTAATCTGATGATTACCAACAGCAAGTTGAGGACTGTATACTTCAACAGTACCACCTTCTTCAAACTCTGCTCTATAAAGGTTGAACTTCAGATCTTCCCACTGACTTGCTTCCCAAGTACCAACGTTCTGAGACTTGAACAGATTACCCAGATATGGTTGATTGGAAATCAGTGTACCATCTTGAATATCGTTCTGACCGATTCTAGCAACGAAGAGAGAATACTCTCTGGAGTTAGTAGACACACAGATTGCATACTCTCTTCTACCTTCCAGATATACTGGTGCCTTCATCTGGAAGACAGTTGCGATAGAACCATCAAGTGATGTATCAATATCTTCAGGATCAACAATGATTTCAGAGAAAGGAAGAACTTTAGAAGATGGAAGTCCATTTTCCATAGTTCTAATAGAAACCATTACAGGAACATCATTAGTGTCTTTTGCTCTAAAATAGAGTTCTATTCTTGAAAGGAAGATGCCTGTCTCGTCATCAACCAAGAAAGATTGAGCAAGAGGATTATACCAACCAACAATATTATCCTGTGATGTTCTACCAACTACGTGTGTACCGACAATTTGTGTCCCTGGAGACGTGCTTACAGTCTCTTCGCCAAATTCTTTCTTATCATTGATACGTGTAACTCTGATCGATTCTGAATTATTGACCAAACCGGATGCAGAGAAGTTTTCTTCAGCAATAGAAGTTACTGTCTCAGCATCATTAGTTTCACTACTTGTAAGAACAAAAGATCTTTGACCACACTCAAATCTTGGATAATATGATGTTGTTGTTTGTGGAATATAGAATACGCCAATACAATCTGATTGGTCATCAGAAATATGTCTCAGGTTAGTTACTGTAGCAGTAGCACCTGATGTCTCACCAACCAGAACGGTTCCAACTTCGACAAAACCATAATACTCTCCTTGATATTCGTTACAGAGAGAATATGTATCAATATTGATAAAGGACGAAGTTGAGTTATAATCGCCAGGCATCAACTGACCATCATATGGATTTGTTACATATGTTTTGGTGGGTGTGTTGTATGGACCTTCCTTGTGGTCGATTGTTGCAAGTCTTGCAGCAAACTTACAAGCAGTTACACCTTTCTTGAATGAAACACTACGAACTGCTTCTCCTGCCTGGAAAGCACCTGTGTTCATTTCAATTTCAAGAAGTTTTGGAATACAGAAACGTGAAACCGCAGTGCCGTCAAAGTATGGGAAGAACTCTGTAGATGGTTTCAGATTCTTACCGTAGAATTGAATGTTTCTAGATCTCATAAACGAGATCAGATCTCTACTTACATTTCTATCACCAACAGAAGTCTTTTCATATTCTTCGTGGACGATAGTTCTTGTTCCACCTCTAGACTCTGTACCAAGATCAAAGGTCTCTTGGAATTCTTCTTGAGTTACTGTAACAGCACTCTTACGAGCCCATTCACCAGTACCAACTTGACCAGTGCCTCTGGTATTCTTCTCAGAAACCTTATCAGCAGACTGTCTACTATCACCCTCAATACTATCAAGAACACCAGTCCAGTTTGATTCCCAAGAATCCCAGAGAAGAGGAACAAAACCACTCTGTGGGTCTAATTCATTTGTTCGATCATAGTAATCGATAGTAGCAGTATAGTTACCTTCCGTCTCAATAATTCTGCTTTGTACTCTAACTGTATCTGCCCAGGTATCACTAGCAGGAGTCAACTCCATACTACCTTGCCAGAAACTAGAAGCAAATGGTGCTACAGTTTCAGATCTAGTTGCAAAGTTCTGCGCTAACCACTCTTGGTCGGAATATTCTAGAGACAGAATATCATTTTCTTTTCTAACATTATCGCTTTCGATTACATTATAGTTGAAGTCAGTCGTTGGATCTACACCAACAACAGGACCAAAGACCATATCAATAGAATTGGTATAGTGCTTAGGTCTCAACTCCTTGTTTCTTCTATCAATAGAGTTTCTGATATTAGTCTGTGTCTCTTGAGTCTGGAATGAATTGAAGTTATCAACAAAGAAACCTGACTTGAATCTATTCAGACCCTCAGAGTCTGTGATGAACATATTCTCAGTCTTGGTCTCAAGCAAGGAAAGTGAAGTATAATACTCCAAGTTTCTGATTCTGTTCTCAAGTTGCTTGATATCACTCATTCTATATCTCTTGTTCTCAAGGAACTTCAGAGATGCTTGCTCAGGATTATAAAGGAATGGTGGAAGAGTTACAGTAGCAATCTCCAGAGCATCTGCTACAGCGGTAGGAGGTTCTGGTTTATCTGCAGGTGTACCATATACAACCTGGAACTTACCTTCCTTGGTCAAGAAGACTCTATCAATTCTTCCCTGATAGTAAGAGAAATCAATGATAGAAGTTTCTTCTGAAGCAAAGATATTAGTAGGAGAATTTCCTGCCTGATTGAAAGTGCGACCTAAGAACTCTAGTGGCGATCTTGTGTTTTCTACAACAGAGAAGTCACTTACTCTAGGTCTAATATCAAGAATATCTGCATTAGAAATACCATCTATAGACTGAATTTCTTTTGCATAATCAAACTGCTCATAAGACTGAATGGTTGTGAGATCGCCAGTATCATTAGCGTCAAAAGAACCCTTTGCAAAGTAAATCTTGAGTCTCTTGGTGGGTGCAGCAGAAGATGGTCTTCTTCTAATTGAAGAGTAACCATATATAGATTTCTGTTGACCAGTGCTAAACGTATAGTTAGAAGAGATATTGAAGTGATTATCATCGACAGATGATATAACTGCCTCTACTAAACTTTCTTGGAAGATTACAGTTTCGCCTTCAGCAAACTCTACTTGATTTTGTGAAACAAATGCTACTTGCAGACTGCTTGGTTTTTCTACACAGATTGCAATTGCACCACTGTTTTGACCAATTACAAGTTCGCCATTGATAACATCCGAAGTTGTAGAAGTTGCACTAGTAATATCACTAAAAGTCAATCTAGGAGCAATAGGGTCAGAAAGACCACTAGACTCGTATATTGCATGAATTTTGAACACATCAGGGGTATTTAATGAAATAACATCGTCTTCTACTCTAGTACCAAAGGCATAGTTGCCATAAGTAAGACCATTGTTGAGAGTAGTAGTACCAATACCAACACCATCGATACCAGAACCTTCAAGTTTAGACTTATCGACTACAATGTATGATGCTCTATTCTTGATTTTTCTCTTAGGAAGTGGAGCAGACTTTCTAACAGTAGCGATCAATTGTGCTCCAGTATCTGAACCAGAGTTCATACCTGTAATATTATTGATTGTCTTCTGATCATTACTGAAATCGAACATTTCAGCAGTAAGAGGTTCAATTACACCAGTGCTTCTAATCAGAGAATATCTCTGTGGCGTGAAAGTCATAAAGATTTCATTACCAGCAGCTTCAATTGGTGTACCAGTATCAATAGAACCAGAGTTAGTGATATTGACTGTATACGACTTTCTAAGCACCAACTGTGTTTCTTTCATATTCACAGTTGCGATATTGTTCTTCGACAACTTAGTGAAGAGAGTGTTATCAGAAGAACTATCAAGTTTAGTGGTCATAATGTCCATATCGGACACTTCTGTTGGTGCAGCAGGAAGAAGACCGTTTGCAATACCTGCAACAGTATGAACACCAACGATAGTAACAGATGTTGTACCAACACTAACAACTCTTGCTAATGTAGGGTCACCAGAAATAACAGGGTTAGAGAACTTAACAAGATCATTCTCTAATACTGTACCAAGGAATCTTGGGTTTGTACTATAAACAACTGATTGTGCATTGCTATCATATCCGATAATGTTTGCAACGCCGACGTTGAATTTCTTTTGAGGAACGATATCAGCAGCGAATGTATTGATACCGGTATTATTTGTTGTATTATCTGTAGCAAACAGAGATTTTACTTCAGAGATAGAATGGTCAACAGCAGAAACTACAACTCTATTGCTAGCAATACCATTGAAAATAAGTTGCTCACCCTTCAAGAAACTACCAGTATAGTCATACACAGTAACAGCAGTACCTGCTTGAACCGCATACCTAAGGAAACCTTGAGCACCACTGTTAGCACCCCTGATATGTGTAGGTACAGAAAGTGTTTCTGCTTGGTTGATAGTGATGTTTGAATATGTCTTTACATCGTAGAGAGAAGTTCCCCACTCATTCAAATCTACACTAGTTGCATTATTATATCTACCACTCTTGAGTCTGAAATCATAAAGTCTTGCAAGACCAATTTCATTACCAGGACGATCATTTTGATCTGCTCCGCCACGTCTATCTCTCAAACTAACAACATAAGTATTACCAACACCAACATCTGGACCTCTCATAACTCTGTTGAGAGTGAATGTAGAACC
>Ga0070750_10001840_pt1 | contig 11848 bp, 19 predicted proteins | sample VirMetDEL_Nov_24_FD_77013 | JGI IMG/M metagenome (GOLD analysis project Ga0070750, IMG submission 77013) | Aqueous microbial communities from the Delaware River and Bay under freshwater to marine salinity gradient to study organic matter... | ecosystem: Environmental > Aquatic > Marine >...
GATTCAAGTATTTCTAATAACTAGACTTATGCCTCCCTTAGTTCTTATTTCATTATTTATGTAGGAAAATATCATGAAAGGTGTATTAGTAGATCCATATGAAAAATCTATTCTCAATGTTGAGGTAGACGATTGGAGAGATATCCAAAAGCATTTGCAATGCGATATCTTCTCTAGTGGTGGTTACGATGAAGGTGGTGATGCAATCTATGTCAACGACATGGGATTGTATGAAGAGTCTGCCTTCTGGTTCTGCCCAGATGTTTATCCAGAACCTTACGCAGGTCGTGTGCTATTCTTAGGTATCAACCGTATTGATGGTGAATCTACCGACTCATGGCTTGATGCTTCTGACGTAGCAGACATGGACTACAAGTGGATGTCTCGTGAAGATGTTGAAACAATGTGGGGATTACACGCATGAAAAAGCGTATTCACATCAACCAACACAACATCCGAGCAAATCACAAAAACGGTAACAAAGACCTTCCTGTAATTACAGTCAAAACATACAAAGACAATACAAAGTCTAACCATGTTCATATACAAGGTCCATGTACTGTTGTGTATTCACCGGACAAACCCTTACCTTGCGGAGCAAAGGTGTGGATCGAAACAGAATACCCTGTTTATCATGATTCTCAAGGGAGTATTATCTATTGAATACTTGGAAAGATAAAATGATTGAAGACCTTAACCAAACTATTGATGAAATAGTTGGTGAAGGCTACCATAAAATCGGTAGAGAACTTGACTATTGGTTAGGACAATACATACAAAAGCTTGACTCAGCAGTAATTGATGTAACAGATAAATATGCTGATGGTGTGTCGCAATCAGATATCACAGCTACAATCATACAATCTCAATGCAGTGCAGAACAAGCTCTCAAAAAATCTATCAAAGAACATGTATCATCGTACTAAGGATCTTCTATGAAAGATAAACCTTTTCACATAAAATACCCATTGTCCAAACAAGAAGCAATGGAGTATATGTTTGAGTATCAATACTCTAATGATCGATACAAAGGCCGTTCATTTCGTTCCTTTCTTATACGTAAGTTAGGTAAACGATAACAGTTATGAGTGGGAGTCAAAGCCTCCAAAACGTAAACCTATATCCCTGACGGCTTAGGGGACACTCATATATTCCATCTAGGGTTCTTTCGAGAACCTTAGATGTTTTTTATGATAACCGACATCCCAGATCGAGAACTCTCGACGGGCTTTTCAAAAACTTTTTTATAACAACCGACATCCCAGTTAACGGGCTTTCGGTATCGAGGATTTATGATTTATTATTTTAATGTATATTACGATGGTCGTTTAATGGTTCCTAATGTTCGTGCATATTCCGAAGAAGATGCAATTGAACAAGTCTATAGAAAAACAGGAAGCGCTTCTGCATACACAGGAAGATCCAGACGACTGTATGATGCAAAGCGTAGATAAGGAGCCTCGCAAGCTCGGCCCCAAAAGGAGAAATATAAACATATGGCATTTAATCCAAAGTCTTTAGAAAATCTAGCACCCAAAATAACTTCAGTGGAACAAGCTAGAGAAATGCAAAAGGCTTCTGTCGCTTCTAGAAAAGCAAACAAAGAAGCCAGGGAACGACTAAAATTAACAGCCGCTGAAATGAAAGTAGATGTTGAAGAACTTACCAATGAAGTGTCTGCTATCGGATGTTTAAAAGTGTTACTGGTTAAATACATGCAAGAAGGAGAACTAGAAGAAGCCGCTAAAATTGCGACTACTCTTGCTGAGTTTGAAACACCAAAGCTTGCACGTATCGATCAAACCAACACAGAAATTTCTGCAGAAGAACTTTCTGATGAAGAGTTAAACAATAAACTAAAAGAGTTAGGATTAAAGGAATAATGTTAAAAACTAATCTTTTAGATAGCAAAATCAATGAGTTAACTACAGCATTAAGAGATTACAAAGAAGAACTTGATGATTTGTACTCTCAAGAAAGAATTGATTTAGCTACATATTTTGAAGTCCTTGAAGAAATTAGTTTAGTTATATCTAAATTAATTATGGACATGAGGGTATTACATGAAACAGGAAAACCCATCGATATGTTTAATGGGTCACTGCCAAAACCAAAAGTCTGTAAAGAAGGACATCTGTAACGAATGTTACTACAGATTTAAAGGTGAGTTAGGAACTTATATGTCTGATGTTGTTAGGCATATGATAAAACGTGCAAAAGAACGAAACAGATTTGAAGTTGAGGTACAAAAAGATGACATCTATGCCGTATGGCCTGTTGACAATTGCTGTAGCATTATGGGGACTTCTTTTACTATTGGTGGAGATCTCGATACCTCTCCTTCCTTGGATCGTATTAATCCCACTCGTGGCTATTTGCCTAAAAATATTCAGATCATAAGTAACTTAGCTAACAGGATGAAAAATAATGCAAGCGATGAACAGCTTTTACGATTCTCCCACTACTACATCGAATACTACAGAAAGTGGTTCATGGAAGGAAAGGTGGGAGGAACGATTGAACAACCCGATTGACAACCCCAGAGATATGTTTGAACAAGCAGTTTATGATCATTATCTAGACTTGCGAGCAATGGAGGAATGGTACGGTGATTACAAGAAGTGATGATAATGTAGAACGTATTAACAGTAAAGTGTACGATCAATTAAATTCTTGCCTTGACCATATGTATAAAGCTCAAGAGCATTTACACGATACTGGAGATCTAGAATCTTTAGCTTTAGATAATGCCATGGGTGCGTTAAAGTTAGCTATCACTAGAGTAGAGTTACATATGTCAGGTTTGTACAATGAGTAAAGGTTCTAAATATAGACCAATAACTAATAAAGGTAAATTCGATGAAAACTGGAAAAAGATATTTGCAAAAGAATCCAGTAGCAAAGTTTCTACCCAAGTTCAACAAACCACAAGTAGAACTAAACAAGAAATACAAACTTAAAAATGGATATTCAAAACATAAAGAGGATGTGTATGAGCAATGACTCTTACGACAAATGGTCTGAAGGTAGCTTAACTGCTTCTCCACAAGAGCTAGCGGCAGACGCTTCAGAAGCTTTTTATGCGGCTATTGGTAGTAGTATGAAAGGTAAAGAAGATTGGGATATTGTTAATAAACCTAAACATTACCATAAAAATGGTATGGAAGTTATTGATATAATTGATGCTTTTACACCAGATAGTTACAGCTATTGTATGGGTAATGCAATTAAATATTTACTGCGTCATCAAGATAAAGGAAAACCTAAACAAGATCTTGAAAAATGTCAATGGTATATTAACAAAATGATTGAGGATTGGAGAAACAACTAATGAGCACTTTGCTCTTTGATATAGAGGCAGATGGAATAGATGCTACAAAAGTACATTGTATTGTTACTATCGATGTGGAAACAGAAGATATCAAAACATACGGACCTAGCAATATCGCTGACGGATTGGCTACTCTTGTATCCGCTGATCGTCTTGTCGGCCATAATGTTATTGGCTATGATATTCCTACCTTGGATAGGCTTTTTCATAGTTCTCTTCTAAACAAACCTGTACATGACACTTGGGTTATGTCCCAAACACTACGTTATACACGACCACACAAACATGGTTTGGCAGGTTGGGGAGAGTATCTAGGTAACAAAAAGATTGAATATGATGACTTTTCTGAGTTTTCTCAAGAAATGTTAGACTATTGTATTCAAGATTGTAAAGTTAATTTGATGGTATATCGTAAACTTCTGAAAGAATATTCAGAAATATACAAACAAAATCCAATGATTCAACGTGGACTACAAGTCGAACAATCAATTGCAAAATGCAATGTAATGATGCGTAGGGATGGTTGGAACTTTGATGAAAAGCTAGCTGAACAAACAGAAGCTATGTTTGTAGAACGTATGCATCAAATAGAACGTATACTAGAACCTAAACTAGGAACACATGAGGTATTCATTGACAAAGAACCTAAAACACCTAAGTTTAAAAAGGACGGGACGTATTCTGCTACTACCGTTAGGATACTATCCGAATACTTTGGAAGGGAAGTCAAACCAACGGACACGGACCTTATGCCCCCAGGACAAAGCTTTCGGAGGTCCAGAGTGGATCAAATTGACTTGGGCCAAATCGCTCTAGTTAAAGAATGGTTACTATCTCAAGGGTGGGAACCAGATGATTACACACGAAAGAAAATGCCAGATGGCAGTTGGAAAAACATGGGACCAAAACTTACGGATACTTCATTGAAAGCATTTGGTAAGGATGGTGAATTAATTTCTGAATACTACACTCTACGTAATCGTTTATCTGTCCTTGAAGGATGGAAGGAGAAAGTAAAGAATGGACGACTCCACGGAAACATGTGGACTATCGGAACTCCGTCATTCCGTTGCCGCCACGAAGTCATTGTTAACCTCCCTTCAGTTGATGCTTCCTACGGCAAGCCAATGCGAACTATTCTCAGGGCAGACAAAGGTGATGTCATCGTTGGATGCGATAGCTCGGGAAATCAGCTTAGAGGATTATGTCACTATCTTAGAAACCCTGAATTTACAAATGAAATCATTAACGGAGATCAGCATCAACGTAACGCAGATGCTCTCTCAAAAGCTACAGGAACAACAGTAAGCAGACAAACTGCTAAAGGCTTCTTGTATTGCTACATGTTTGGTGGTGGAGATGCTAAGTTAGGAGAAGTACTTTGTGGTTATCGTAACCCTAAACTTGGTAAAGTTGCTAAAGATGCATTCGCAAAAGCAATCAAAGGGTTGGACACACTAAAGAAGAAAATAGAAAAAGAGTGGGAAAACAAACAGTTAACTCAAGGTATTGGATGGATCGAAGGATTGGATGGTAGACCTGTCTTTGTCCCTAGCCAACATCAATGCTTAAACTATTTACTTCAAGCCGCTGAAGGCATCACCTGTAAAGCCGCAGTAGCTTATGCTCTTGATAAAATTCAGGAACTTAAACTACGAGCTAAACCACGTATCTTTTATCACGATGAAATGGCATTTACTTGTCACCCAGATGATGCAGATAAAGTTGGGGTCATCCTAAAGGAAGCTTTTGAAGAAGCTCCCAAATGGTTTGACATTACTTGTATGGAAGGTGGAAACTACGTAGTTGGTGAAAGCTACGCAGATGTTCACTGAGGATATATATGTTAACACTTATAGATGCTGACTCCATTCTTTTTAAAGCTTGCTGTACGCAAGACTCAAAGAGTGGAGTTAAGAAAACTATTAAAGAAACCTTTATGAAAATTGATCAGGATTGTATGATGCAGTCTGTTCAAATTGCTCTTAAAGGTAAAGGTAATTTTCGGTATAATGTTTATTCCGATTACAAATCAAATCGTCCTGACTTAGATCAAAAGCTAAAAGATAAACTTAACTACGCTTATGAATGGGTTATGGACAATTACCCTGCAACTTCAGCAGAAGGTATGGAGGCCGATGACCTAGTGTCTATTTGGAGTTGGGAGGCACTTAATTCAGAGCGACCTTATGTAGTTGCACATATAGATAAAGATCTCGATCAGATTCCGGGGGTTCATTACAATTACAACAAAGGAGAACGTTATGAAGTCTCTGCAGTTGATGCTTATTTGAAGCTAATTGAGCAATGGATTACAGGAGACTCTGCAGATGGCATCCCAGGCTTACCAGGATACGGTCCAGCCAAAGCTAAAAAGGTAATGAATGGGATACCACTAGAGCGTCTAGAAGGCCGCGTCAGAGCCTTGTACAGAGGCTTAGGTAAAAGCAAAGAATACTGTCAACAGATGTATGATTGTGTTTACATGCTACAATCTTGGGATGAACTATATGTACATAAACCATCACTTAAACCTGAAGCCGATATCAGCGAACAGAATGTTTTACAGGATGAAACAAAAGACAGCGGATTACAAGAGGTATCAGGAGGAAATTAGAACCATCATAACATTTATAGATGGGGATAATTTTGAATGGCCGTTTGAAAAAGATGAGCGTGTATTCTTTAATGTACACGCAGGTCTTTCAAATAAAGCCGCAGATTTGGATAACATCATTAAGCCATTACTGGATACTTATCAATCTATGTATGATAATTTTAATGATAAAAACGTATACGGAATCGCCCTTCACAAGCAACTAGTGCCAAAGGGCGATGAGTATTTAGATGTCAGCATAATAGGACTACAACTTAATGATTCAAATGACAACACCTAAAACAACTTACACTGTAGACTACCCACAAGCAGTAGAGTTTAGAAACAAACAATCATCTATCTTTTGGCCCCCAGAAGAAGTTAAAGTGGGAAAGGACAAGCAGGATATATTAGTAAACATGACTCCTGCAGAACGTCACGGTGTAATCACAACACTAAAACTATTTACTAAATACGAACTAATTATTGGTGAGGAGTTTTGGTTAACTAAAATAATGCAGAGCTTCCCCAGACCAGAGATACAATCAATGGCATCTTTGTTTGGAGCTATGGAGTTATCTGTCCATGCACCATTTTATGCTAAACTAAATGAGGAGTTAAATCTTGCTACGGATGAATTCTACAATGCATACCTTGAAGATCCTGTACTCACAGAAAGAATTGAATTTCTTGATAAGATATTATCGGATGAGGATTTGGCTTACTCGCTTGCGGCTTTCTCTTTCATTGAAGGTGCAGTACTTTATTCAAGCTTTGCCTTTCTAAAACATTTCCAAACTAACGGGAAAAACAAACTACTTAATGTAGTATCAGGTATAAACTTTTCTGCAAGAGATGAAGCATTACATTCAGAAGCAACAGGTTGGCTATTCCAACAGTACATAAAAGAAGCAGGTATCGACCCATCTGAATATGAAGCAAAGGCAATTGCTATAGGGAGTATTGTATATGAGCATGAAAAAGCAATCATACAGAAAATATTCTCGGAAGGGGATATTGAAGGAATTACGGAAACACAATTGGATTCATTTGTTAAGTCAAGAATCAACATCTGTTTACGAAACCTTGGGTACAAAAACCTATACGAAGTAACCTACAATCCAATAGCAGAATACTTTTACAAAAGCATTAACGGATACAGTATGAATGATTTCTTTGTATCTGTAGGTAATCAATATGAAAGATCGTGGACAGGCGAAGGGTTTGTATTCTAACCAAATAAACTCATGGGAGTAAATGAGTTGAGTATATACAATAAATTATCAGAAGAAAGAAAGAAGCTTCAAGCAGAAGGTGAATGCCCAGAGTGGTACACTACTGGAGGGTATCAGTTATTTAAGGAAAAGTATGCTTATCCTGATGGATCAACACCAAAACAACAATACCGTAGGATAGCCGATACACTGGCCGTCCATACGGATAGCCCTAATGATTGGAAGGAGAAATTCTTTGAGTTGCTGTGGAAAGGATGGTTGTCCCCATCAACGCCTGTTCTTGCGAATGTTGGAACGACTAGAGGACTTCCCGTGTCTTGCGCGGGATCATATATTGGAGACAGTGTTGACTCAATCTATTCAGCCAAAAGAGAAGTGGCGGCTCTTACAAAGCAAGGATTCGGTACTGCTTCATACCTTGGAGATATTAGACCACGAGGTACAGAGATTAGTGTCGGAGGGAAAGCTTCAGGAACTTTACCAATCCTAAAAGGTTTCCAACATGATATGGAGTATGTTGCTCAAGGTACTTCTAGAAGAGGATCTTGGGCAGGATATATCCCAATTGAGCATGGAGATTTTTATGAAGTCTGTGATGACTTACAGCATAACCCCGATGGTAACAACATAGGGTGGTGTATTTCTCAAGACTTCATAAACAAAATGCAACATGGGGATTCTGAATGCATCAACAGATATAAGAAAGCGATGCATACAAAAATGCTTACGGGAAAAGGTTACTTTTTCTTTCCTGACAAAGCAAATGCAAAACGCCCACAGTGGTATATAGATCGTGGTTTAGATATTAAATCACCACAACTGTGTGCAGAGATTATGTTACATAGTTCTGAAGAATACACATACACTTGTGTTTTATCTTCCATGAACTTAGCAACATATGACCAATGGGAGAATACAAATGCAATCTATAATGCAACTGTGTTTCTTGATTCCGTTTGTCAAGAATTCCTGGAACGTAGTAAAAACCTACCAGGATTGGAGAAAGCTTGGCTATTCACGAAGAAAAGCCGCGCATTGGGGTTGGGTGTGTGCGGTTTCCATACTGCCCTCCAACAAAGAAACATGGTCTACGGATCATTTGAATCAATGATGTTTAACAATAAAGTGTTTAAGGAGTTAGATGATGAATCAAAACGAGCTAGTAAATATCTGGCAGAAACTTGGGGAAAGCCTGAATGGATGGCAAACTATGAATATGCAAACACTCACAGGATTGCCGTGGCTCCAACAAAGTCCACCGCCCTCATCATGGGAGGAATTTCAGAAGGTATTAACCCTGACACAGCAATGGTATACACTCAACGTACGGCTGCAGGAGAAGTCGATAGAATTAATCCAACACTATATGGACTTATGCAAGAAAGAGGAGTCTACAACAAGCGTACAGTAGAACGCATTAGGGATAACATGGGTTCGGTACAAGAGGAGGATTGGTTAAATGACCATGAGAAAGAGGTATTCCGTACAGCCTTTGAAATCCCACAGAAGTCAGTGGTTCAAATGGCTTCTGCAAGATCGAAGTACATCGATCAATGGCAAAGTCTTAACCTGTTCTTTAGTGCAGAAGAAGACGAATCATACATCAATGAGGTACACAAGGAAGCATTCCTAGATCCAAACATACTTGCCTTATATTATGTTTATTCTAAGGCAGGTGTTCAAGCAAGTAAGGATGAATGTCTAGCATGTCAATAGATAAACTAGAGTATAACATTATTAAATGGGGGACTAAGAGGGGGATCACCGTCAATGGTGACCCTCAAACCCAAGCATTAAAACTAGTCTCAGAAGTAGGAGAACTAGCAGATAACATAGCCAAGAAAAGATACACCGAAGCACAAGATGATATTGGAGATATTATTGTTGTGTTAATCATGATTAGTGAACTAATAGGTACAGACATAAAAACTTGTCTTAAAGTAGCTTATGATGATATTAAAGATCGTAAAGGATTTTTAAATGAGAATGGAGTATTTATCAAGGAAGGGGATAATGGAAACAAAATATCCTGAAGAACTGTTTAATAACAAGAGTACAAAAAGAGCACAACGATTAGCTCATTCAGAAAAAGCCAAAAAGAAGAGGACAAAACATGGCAACAGACGCAATTGGAAAGATTGGGACTAGTCAGTGCGTGAAAAGACATCAACCTTGTGAAGACTGTGGGAGCAGTGATGCTCTCGCAGAATATGATGACGGACATAAGTACTGCTTTAGCTGTACTAAATATACTCCACCTAATGAAGGACAAAACATGGGAGCAAACGTAGTTGAATTTACAGATAGAAACTCTAATGACACAGTGGGAACTGTTAGCACTTACAGCAGTTATCCTATTTCTACGAGAAACATTAGTAAAAATACAGTAGATCACTTTAATGTAAAGATGAGTGTAAATGAAGATGGTATGCCAGAGGCACATTATTATCCTTATACTCGAAAAGGTAAACTTGTAGCGTACAAAAAGCGTACACTACCAAAAGAGTTTTCTGTAGTTGGTAACTTTATTAATGTAGAGTTGTTTGGACAACAGCAAGCAACAGGGGGTAACAAACTTATTATCACTGAGGGTGAGTTAGATTGTTTGGCAGTATCTCAAGCAATGCACGATCACTATAATAAGTATTACTCTGTAGTATCTATACCTTCAGCATCACAAACAAAAGCTATTCTAGATAATCGTGAGTTTGTGCGGCAGTACCCTGAAGTTATTTTGATGTTTGATCAAGATGAAGCAGGAGAAAAAGCTGTTGAATCAGCCGCTAAGATTATTGGAATTGAACGTGTAAAGGTTGCAAAGTTTAACTACAAAGATCCTTGTGACTTGTACAAAAAAGAAGGTAAGCAGGGAGTAATTAATGCTATCTTCAATGCATCTTCCTACAGCCCATCTGGTATTGTATCAGGTGAAGCTGTATGGGATATTATGATGCAAAGTAAAAACGTACAAAGCTTCCCTTATCCTGAATGTTTAGCAGGTCTTAATGATAAACTACAAGGTATGCGACATGGTGAGATTACTCTATTCACTTCTGGTACTGGCAGTGGTAAAAGTACTGTTATTAAAGAAATCATTCTTGACATACTGGACAAAACAGACAACAAGGTTGGTCTCTTATCTCTTGAAGAGTCTATTAGCGACACTTCACAAAAGCTCATTGCAATGCAACTTAAACAACCTATCATCGGAAATCTATCTATCGAGGATGATGAACTACGAAAAGGATTTGAATCTGTCTTTGCTAATGAGCAATTGCTTTTACTTGATCATCAAGGGGCTGATTCAGACGGTGCAATCTTGGATAAGATAGAGTACATGGCTTTGATGGGATGTAAGTATATTATCCTTGATCACTTTACAATTGCATTTTCTGAAGGATCAAACGGATTAACTGGTAACGAAGGAACAGATAGTGCTATGTCTAATCTGTTAAAGATTGTTAAGAAACACAACATATGGTTAGGAGTTGTGTCTCACTTACGCAAACCTATTGGAGGTCAATCTTTTGAAGAAGGACATATGGCATCTATTGATGACATTAAAGGTTCTGGTTCTATTAAACAAATCAGTTTTGATATCATATCCTTTGCACGTAATCTAGTTGCTGAGTCTGAAGAAGAGCGTAACACAATACGATTAAGAGTACTAAAGGCCAGATTTACAGGTAAAACAGGAGACTGTGGGACAGCCTTGTATGATCCAGAGACAACCCGACTATTAAAAGGAGGGGAGTTTAGTTATTACTGAGGACATCTATGAGTTTAGATAATGTAAAAGGTTACCTTGTTGCTAAAATTAGTAGCAAGGGTAAACCTTCTGTTGGTGTGAGCATTCTCAAGGGGTATGGGGATGTTCGCCCTATACTTGGACAGCTATGTATGGTAGCACTAGATACCCTAGAAGTTTATATCTCACGCAACAACCCTCCTTCAGATCCTGCAGGAGTTGCTAAACTAACACTAGTGTCAACACGTATTGGTAACGAAATAGCATCTAGGCTATTCGATAACAAACTAATATGGAAAGATGCAGTAAGACTAGGTGACTTATTTGTAGAGGCATTCTACCAATTAGGTTACATCGATATAAAATACCCTAAAATTAAGAATAGTAGTTACACATTGGAATTTACTGAGGAAGGCTTAGAGTTTATCTCTGAGCTTCCTTCAGCATTAGATCCCTACAGACTACGTGGGACTGTTCTAACTAAACCCAAAGACATTACTACACTAATGCAAAAACATCCTGCGTTACAAGGATTAGATATTAGGTATCCAATCGTAAAAGGTTGGAGTGCTGAAGAGGCTACTTGTTTCTTATCTATGAAAGACATGCCTTGCATACAAGCCGCTAACAAACTACAACAAACTCCCTGGAAGATTAACCAAAAAGTATTAGAAGCAGTTCATGGGGTAGATCTCACACAAGAAATAGAAGCTTGTGAAGATCCATTAGAGTTAGAAAGACTTAAATCAAAAGAGTTAAAGCTAAGTTATACAAAACGTAAAGCAGAAGTATTGAAAGATAAAACTTTTTATCAATTACTAGACTTTGATTATCGAGGTAGAATTTACTACAGAGAGTCAATACTTAACTTCCAAGGTTCAGATTACGAAAGAGGATTGTTCTTATTTGCTGAATCAAAAGAAGTAGATGAGTCAGGA
>Ga0070750_10001857_pt1 | contig 11769 bp, 14 predicted proteins | sample VirMetDEL_Nov_24_FD_77013 | JGI IMG/M metagenome (GOLD analysis project Ga0070750, IMG submission 77013) | Aqueous microbial communities from the Delaware River and Bay under freshwater to marine salinity gradient to study organic matter... | ecosystem: Environmental > Aquatic > Marine >...
ACGGTGTCTGATGTTGGTAGTGCTAGTTTTTGGGAGGTAGAAGTTAAAAACCAATGGGGCAAGGTATGGAATGACAATTGGAAAGAGGTCAGGATACCACAGCGTAAGCAAAGACTGATTGACAAATTCTACCACGAGACAAACAATGCAAAAGAGTTTGGACAGGATAATAATATGCAAGAGTTTGTCAGACCGTTTCAGCTGACATTTGTCGTGTTGAACACGCACTTAGATCAAGGTTGGTTTATCCCACATGATGTATTAGAGAAAAGTCCTGTACAGACTATACAGAACTCACGCCATGTTGATGCACCACATTTAAAAGAACCGTTTTTTCATGTGGATGTGAAACATGAGGATATTTATAAATTACAATTGGACAGAATGTGAAGTGTTACAACTGTCAGACAGAATTAATATGGGGTGGCGATCACGATTGTGAAGATGACGAAGAGCATGAGATAGTGACAAATTTGACTTGTCCTAAATGTGATGCTTTTCATTTAGTATATTGGGGAAAGAAAGAGGAAGATGAGCAACGACAGGGAACGTAGACTAAAAGCCACAGGTAAGTGGTTTGCTAAACAGCAAAGAGGTAGACTATGGCTCAATCATATTTTTCCTGTACTGCTAGTTATCAGCTTAATTTTATTATTGGTTAACGTATGAGAAATAAAGGAGTAAATATAAATGCAATCATTGATTCTATGGCTGTGCCAGAAGGTGTTACTCTTCGTAGTAATTGTCCTGTATGTGGTCACAATAACAGCTTTTCTGTCACTGCTAACTCTGGTTATTTCCTGTATCATTGTTTCTATGCCGATTGCTCTATTAGTGGGAAGATTAAAAAAGGTTTACAACTTAATACTGTACAGCATAAGAAAAGTATAAACCTAAGCCTGTATAGAACCTTTTTTGTACCATTGGCTAGGTCGCCAGAAGCAATAGACTATATAAGAAAAAATAACATAGAACACGCCTATTCCCAAAAGTGGGCAAATCTAGAATATGATGTTAGAGAGAACAGGGTAGTATTTTTTGTGTACGACAAGAACATGACAATTGTTGATGCTGTGGGTAGGTCATTAAAAAACAAAAAGCCTAAGTGGAAAAGATACGGAGCATCAAGAGTACCATTCGTGACAAATAATAAAAGCAAGACTTGTGTCGTGGTCGAGGATTGTGCATCTGCCTGTGCAGTAACAAAAGCTGGAGTAGTAGGCGTGTCACTCATGGGGACTAACTTGATAAAAGAGTATATACCCTACCTGACAAAATTTGACAGGGCTGTCATTGCACTCGACAAAGATGCCAGTATAAAAACGCTGACAATTGCTAAAGAGTTATACACACATATGACTGTACATACTCTTATGATAGACACAGATATTAAAACGTGGACTACCGATCAGATATTAGAGAGATTTAGGGAGTATCACGCATGACTATAGAAAAACAGTTATTAGCACACTGCTTAAAAAAAGACTTTTATAAACAAGTAACTGACGTTATAGGAAAGGAGATGTTTGCCAATGGAGTGGGTACTATATTCGATACTATTGCTTTTGCTCATGTAAAATACGATAGTGATTTAACTGTAGAGGAACTTATGCATTTACACAGAGATAAGTTTCCTTCAATGCCAGATAGTTCTCGTGAGTCTGTAGAGGATGTTATTAAAGACTTGCGAAACTTCTCTGGTAATCCTGACATTACAAAAGACTTAGTGACAAATTTCTGGAGAAGAAATAAGGCACACGAAATAGGGTCAAAAGCGACTGACATTTGGCTAGGTCACGATGGTGACTATTCTGGTCTACAAAGTTTGGTTGACAATTTAGCTGACAAACAGCCACAGGATGACAGTAATTTTATAAAGGTTGATGACAATGTGTCTGACTATTTAGAGGCATGTGAGAAGGGTTTTGATTTTAAGTTTGAGTTAGCACCGTTAAGAGATAGAATCAGTGGTGTAGGCAGGGGTAACTTAGGTATTATCTTTGCTAGACCAGAAACAGGTAAGACAACTTTCTGTACATACTTAGTGTCTGAGTATATCAAACAAGGTTATAAGGTAGCATACTTTGCTAATGAAGAACCGGGAAGGATGGTGAAAGGTAGGATATTTTGTTCCTATCTAGGCAAGTCAACTAGTGAACTGAAAGAAGATGTTGACAAATACGATGAGATATACGATAGAGAGATCAAACCTAACCTGTTGCTGTTGGAAGGTAGAGAGATATCCATAGCAGAGATTGACAAATTTGTAGAGATTAATAAGCCTGACATTGTTTTTGTAGATCAGTTAGACAAGGTTAACATCAGCAGTACATACTCAAGAGTAGATGAGAAACTTCGTGCTATATACGAAACATCTAGAGCGATAGCAAAGAAACGAGAGTGTATGGTCTGGGCAGTATCGCAAGCAAGTTATGAAGCCCACAATAGACAGGAAATAGATTTTGCCATGTTAGAAAACTCCCGTACAGGCAAAGCAGCTGAGGCTGACATTATTATTGGGATCGGTAAGAACTTTGGAGATGAGGAAGATTACATACGACATTTGTGTGTGAGTAAGAATAAACTTACAGGTTGGCATGGTTTAGTAACTTGTAGGATAGATATACAGAAAGCGAGGTACATCCCGTGAAAAAGAGAATACATGTAAACCAACATTTAGTAAGGAAGAAAGCAGAGAAGTGTATCACAGTTAAAACTTATAAAGACAATAGGTACGCTAGAGAAGTAGAGATACTAGGAGAGAGTAAGGTTATTTACAGACCTGATAAACCACTATCTTGTGGAGCGAAAGTGTGGATAGAAACAGAGGCGGAGGTTAAAATAAAATGATTACGGTATTAGACATAGAGACGACATTTAAATTAGATAAGGATAACAAGACAGAAGCAGAACCCTATACAGGCAACATGTTAGTGTCTGTAGGTTACAACATGGAAGGTGAGAAGAACTACTTATGTTTCTACCACCAAGATAGATCTCCTACAGAGGATGCAACTAAGACTCTACAGGATGTTTTAGATAAGACTACGCTGTTGGTAGGTCACAACATCAAGTTTGACTTGAAGTGGTTACGTGCTTGTAACTTTACCTATACAGGTAAGGTGTATGACACGATGATCGCAGAGTATTTGATAAATGGTGGTAGTAAAATACCCCTATCATTAAAGAAATGTTGTGAGAGGTACGCCTTGTCAAAGAAAAAAACAGATCTGACAGAGAAGTACTTACAGGATAAAATAAGTTTTGAGAAGATACCTTGGCCTATTGTACAGGAGTACGGTGAAGCAGACGTGCAAGTTACTAAAGAATTATATGAAGCACAGATAGATAACATGCCTAGTAGACTTAAAAATACATTAGAGTTATCACATGAGATGTGTGATCTATTGTGTGACATGGAGAACAACGGTATACAGATCAGTAGAGAGAACCTGTACAGCATAAGAGAAGAGTATACAAAAGAGTTAGCTAGTTTAGAATCATTCTTAACTAGAGAAGTAAAGAGAGTTATGGGAGATACTGAAATTAATCTGGACAGCAGTGTTGATAGATCTCGTGTGATATTCTCAAGAGAAGTAATAGATAAGAAAAAGTGGGCTTTGACTTTTAACTTAGGTTATGAGGATCGTGGTAACTCTAGGAGGAAGAAGAGACCTAAGCGTATGACAGCAACAGTATTAGGACAGACGTTGGCTAAGATGACCAAGTTGCTGTACAGAACTAAGATGGAGTCTTGCAATAAGTGTGGAGGATCAGGACATTACTTCGCATTGAAAAAAGATGGTACGGTTGGTAAACAACGTAGGTTGTGCAAAGCCTGTAGAGGTAAAGGTGTTGTGTACATCAGACAGAAAGAGATCGCTGGATTTAAAATGAATATTGATAATGTGGAAGACATTACAGTGCATGGTTTTAAGACTGATAAGTATACAATAGATAAACTGGTTAAATCAGCAAATCCTGAGCAAAAAATTTTCGTGGAATCTTACTCTAAGTATAATGCTATCAAAACATACTTGAAAACTTTCATAGATGGTATAGAGAGAGGATTAGACAGTAAGGACAAGATCCATCCACAATACATGCAATGTGTCACTTCAACTGGTAGATTATCTTCTAGAAATCCTAACTTTCAAAATATGCCTAGGAGTGGCACGTTTCCTGTACGTAAGGTTGTTGTTAGTAGGTGGGAAGGTGGGCATATGCTAGAGGGTGATTACTCACAGCTAGAGTTTAGGGTTGCCGGATTTCTATCTAAGGATAAGAAGGTGTATGAAGACGTAGGTAATAACATAGATGTGCATGCCTACACAGCATCTATCCTAGGAGTGTCTAGACAGGACGCAAAAGCAGATACATTTAAACCTCTCTATGGAGGGATGATGGGTACTCCTAAACAGGTACAATATTATAAAGCATTTAAAGATAAATACAAAGGCGTGACCAAGTGGCATGAGGATCTGTGCAACGAAGCTGTAACTGAGAAGCAAATCAGTTTGCCTTCTGGTCGACATTACGCCTTTGAAAATACATATAGATTGCGATATGGAGGGGTTACAAACGCTACATCAATAAAAAATTACCCCGTGCAAGGCTTTGCTACAGCGGATTTGCTACCTATTGCACTAATCTATACAAAAAAACTGTTGACAGATAATAATATGAAGACTATAATTTGTAACACAGTACACGATTCCATCGTACTTGATGTCTATCCCTCTGAAAAAGAGCTAGCGGTAGATGTATTAAAGACAGCAATGCTATCACTAAAGTCTGAATGTATACGAAGGTATAATATCGAGTATGATATGCCGATTGGAATCGAAATTAAAATAGGAAATAACTGGTTAGACATGAAAGGAGTTCTAAACATATGACCGAAACATTAATGGAGACGAATCTACCTGATAAGATTTCAACTATGTCTGTAGATGACATGATGAAACTTACAGGGCAGTCAGCAGACGCACCAACTACTAGTAAAGGGTTGTCACGTCTGTCAATAAATCACTCAGCCGAAGACGAAGAAGGAAACGCTTTACCTCGTGGACATTTTAGTCTGAGCACTGATGATGGTATAATCTACGCAGAGAAGGCAGTCATCAGACCCTTTATGAGAACGTATTCGTACTCAGTATGGGATAATGAAGAAGGTACTTTCTCTGTGCAGACTGTACAGGCACCATCTTTCAATAGTGAGTTCTATGATACTGATGGTGGATTGAAATGTGGTAGATTAAACACAAGCGATCTAGAGTCTTTACCAAAAGACAGCCCTGAGTGGGTGCTACAAAAGAGTGTGAAGTGTAGCCAAAACATCTATGGTTTGATAACCTTAGAAGGTGCTAAAGATAAGAAGGGTAAAGCTGTAGAGGCTAAAGATATTCCTAGCGTGTGGTACGCTAAGGGTGCGAACTTCGTTCCGGCAAGCGATTGCCTAAAGAGCCTGCATAAGCAAAAGCAACCTATGTGGTTGACGACTATCGGGCTGTCTTCTGTAAGAAAAAAGAAAGGTGGGAACATCTATTTTCAAGCAGAGCTAACGCCTCGTGGGCAAATCGCTGACTGGACTGGAGAGGATGATACGCTGATGCATCAATTTATGGAAACTGTAAAGGGCTATAACGAGTCTATTATGAAGAGACATAGTAGTGCTCGTGGAGACAAAGAAGGCTTTGATACAGTTGTAAATGAATAATGCAATCATCCACAGAGTTCAGGGTTTTCTCAGCAAGGTCTCGAAAGAGGGTGTTGAGCTAGATCCAAAACTCGTCAAAGAGTTCAGAGATGCATGTGAGGCTTCTATCCACAAACAATTCAGTCCTTCCGCTGATAAATGGAGACCTCGCATGTCCTCTCTGGGCAGACCTCTTTGCCAACAGAAGATGGAGAGAGATGGTGCAGACAAAGACATTGAGTATAATGCCATACTTAGATTTATATTCGGTGACCTTGTTGAAGCTATCTCTGTCTTGATTCTTAAATCGGCAGGCGTAAACGTAGAGGGAGAACAAGAAAGAGTCAAGTTAAAATTAGGAAAGAACGAGGTGTCCGGCACATTAGATATCGTTATTGATGGTAAGGTGTGGGACATCAAGTCTGCTAGTCCGTATGCATTTGAACATAAGTTTGGTGAGATGGGTGGCTATAATAAAATTAAAGAAGATGATACGTTTGGTTATATAACACAAGGTTACCTGTACAGCGAGTCTAAGAATAAAGATTTTGGTGGGTGGATTGTTATTAACAAAGCAAGTGGGGAGTGGAACGTATGTGAAGCACCTGTTGTACAGGATGAAGATAGGAAAGAGTTCCTACAGCTTGCTAAGAATAATCTAAATGCTCTGTTAAAAGGTGAGAAGTTTAAAAGATGTTTTTCTGATACGACAGAGACATACAAAGATGAGAATAAGAATGAAAAGAAAACAGGTAACAGGCTATTGCCTAGCATCTGCGGCTTCTGTGATTTTAAAAGGAAGTGTTGGCCGGATGCTATACTGCACAAAAAGGTAGGGTCTAAAGCTAGGTATCCAAGAACTGTTTGGTATAGTAAATTAGTTAAAAGAGAAGTATAATGGCTTTGTATTTTCAAACGGACATCAACAGGAATGATATATTTATGAATGATAGAGTATACTTTTCCTATCCAGAAGCAGAGGATGGCATGGGTGGGCCGGAGATAATACGAGAGATACGAAACCACTCTAGAAAGATACCCATACGTGTACGTTCTAGTTTTATAAACTTAGGAGAGAAGTATGGAAGTAACTATACAGGCTTATGGAGTGACGTACACCAAGAGGAGAAGTTAATTATATTTAGAGAAGACTTAGATAAGTTAAAGAGTTACCTAGACAGGAATGCTCTTGTTTGTTTTTTCATAACACAATGGACGGATGTTTTGTATGAGATGGAGAGAAAAGCACCTAAGCTGATGGAGACTATCAGTGAGGATGCAGGCAGGATATTTGATATGTACCCACCGAAAGACATACGAACATTATGAGTATGAAGTCACATGGGTTCAGGTCTAACTTTGAACTGACCGTAGCACAACAATTGGTTAAGAATAAAATAAAGTATGAGTATGAAAAACATCCTATAGAGTATATTAAAGAGTGTGTGTACACGCCTGATTTCTACCTAGAGAAGTATGGATTCTTTATAGAGGTCAAGGGTCAGTTTACAGCACCAGATAGAGGGAAGCATTTGTTAATTAAAAAACAGCATCCGGATGTAGACATTCGATTCCTGTTTTTAAATGCTAACAATAAATTATACAAGGGCTCTAAAACAACTTATGGGAGATGGTGTGATAGATATGAAATTAAATGGTGTGATAAATATATGCCAAAGGAGTGGTTAGATGAATAAAAGCACAGAGGTATTTAAGAAGTTTGGTAAGACGATACCTAAGGACTGTTACGTAGTTATTATAAAAGATATAAAGGGTGGATCTACTGATTTTATGTGCTATGATAGTTCTACAACACAAGAGGTAACAGATGGGTACGTAGTGATGAGAGGTATTACATCTATGATTTTAAATGAACCAGAATATTTATTGGAGAAGGGTCAACTTGCTATATACAGAGACACAAAACTTAAAAAACCAGATACAGAACAGCCGTTTGTTATTGAACAGCAAGAACCTGTTGAGGATAATGTTGTTCATTTTGAATTTGAGCCTGAAAAGAGGGATGATTAAAATGGGAATGATGGATGATGCAATCAGAGAAACTGTAAAGGATACGTTTACAAAGACAGATCTGGAGAAGAAAGCTAGGATGGCTACTAATAAACAAATTGGTGGCAGTCACTATAAGGATTGTAAGATACAGCCTATAGATTATATAATGCAGAACAACTTGACCTTCTGTGAAGGCAACGCTTTGAAATATATTACTAGGCACAGGAGAAAAGGTGAGGGTGCAAGAGATATACACAAAGCAATACACTATTTAGAAATGATTTTGGAGATGGAATATGGCGAAGAATAACTTTTTACCGACTGAGTACCAGTCATTTATACACATGTCACGATACTCAAGGTGGAAACCTGAAGAAACTAGAAGAGAAACATGGTCAGAAACTGTAGGTAGATCTATCAATTTCTTTGCAGATCACCTAGACAGGAACATCGGTGTTAAACTTGAGAATAGTACATGGGACAGGATTGAGAATGCAATTCTTAACACTTCAGTCATGCCATCTATGAGAGCGTTGATGACAGCAGGAGATGCTCTACGAAGAGAAAACATAGCGGGTTATAACTGTTCGTACATACCTATAGATAGCCCACGTTCTTTTGATGAAGTGCTGTACATACTAATGAATGGTACAGGTGTAGGTTTCTCTGTTGAAAGACAGTATGTAGATAAGCTACCTACCATACCAGATAGAGAGTTTGAACATACAGAAGATGTTATATCTGTAGCTGATTCTAAGGAAGGATGGGCTAGGGCGTTTAGAGATCTAATATCGTTCCTGTATACAAATAGAATACCAAAGATAAACGTCAGTAGGATAAGACCTGCCGGAGAGAGGCTTAAAACATTTGGAGGGAGGGCTAGTGGCCCACAACCTCTGGTAAACCTATTTGATTTTACCATTGAGAAGTTTAGAGCTTCCAAAGGTAGCAAGCTGAACGCTATGACCTGTCACGATATTGTATGTAAAACAGGTGAAGTTGTGGTTGTTGGAGGTGTACGTAGGTCAGCTTTGATATCCTTATCTAACTTATCAGACCAGAGATTACGAATGGCTAAGTCAGGTGCTTGGTGGGATACTAATCCTGAGAGAGCCCTTGCTAACAACTCAGTAGCCTATACAGAGAAACCTGATGCTGGTATCTTTATGAAAGAATGGCTGTCCTTGTATGAGAGTAAGTCAGGAGAGCGTGGTATATTTAACAGGGTGTCTGCACAGGATAAAGCTAGACAGAATGGTAGACGTAACGCTGATTACGACTTTGGTACGAACCCTTGTTCAGAGATTATACTCAGACCTAATCAGTTCTGTAACCTAACCGAGGTAGTTTGTAGACCTACAGACAGCATGGGTACGTTGTTGGATAAGGTAGAAGTCGCAACGATACTTGGTACTATGCAGGCAACTCTAACTAACTTTGGTTATCTGCGTAAGAGATGGCAGGATAATACAGAGGAGGAGAGATTACTTGGTGTATCATTGACAGGTATCATGGACAGCACGTTGCTAAATAAGAATGATTCTAAACTAGTAGATAGATTGAACAAGCTAAAAGAGAAAGCTGTGGCTGTAAACAAGGAGTGGTCAAGTGTACTTGGCATCCCACAATCTACAGCAATCACCTGTGTCAAACCATCCGGTACAGTCAGTCAGCTAGTAGATAGTGCAAGTGGTATACACGCTAGACACAATCCGTATTACGTAAGAACAGTCAGGGGTGATAACAAAGACCCACTCACAGAGTTTATGAAGTCACAAGGTATTCCTAATGAGCCTGATGTTATGAAGCCTGAACATACTACTGTGTTTGCGTTTCCAATGAAGACAGCAAAGGATGCCGTGTTTAGAACTAGCATGACAGCAATCGAACAGCTAGAGATGTGGAAAACATACGCTGTCCATTGGTGTGAACATAAACCATCTGTTACCATATCTGTTAAGGAACAGGAATGGGTCAATGTAGGTAACTGGTGTTGGGATAACTTTGATTACTTATCAGGTGTGTCCTTCCTACCATTTTCAGATCACACGTACAAACAAGCTCCCTATCAAGATATTGATGAGGCTGAGTATAAGAAGTTACAAAGTGAGATGCCTAAGAGTATAGACTGGAGTAAGTTACAGGATTTTGAGAAGGAAGATAACACGAAAGGGTCACAAGAGCTAGCCTGTACAGCTGGTGTGTGTGAATTGGTAGATATCTAATGAATAAAAAAGAAGCATTGCTGTTTAGGTTCTCTGTATTTTTAAACACAGAAGGCAAGATAGTTATCGAAGAAGATAATATAGATCCTGAAGAGTTTCAAGAAGCTATGGATAACTGGAATCCAGACTACCCAAATACAGCAATGATTGTAGCTATGATTAAAATGTTAGTTATGGCTGCGGCAGAATTACAAAGAGATATTAATAAAACTATCCATTAATATCTAACTTTACGTACCCCACCACCCTTGGCGTATTTCTTCACGTAACCACCACCATATAGGTTCTGGTCTTCCGATGATCGTACTTTCATTTCCCTAGGGTTTTGAACCATAGGTTTCATGTCCATAGCATCACTCATGGGCATTGGCACTTGAGCACTCATGTCAGCCTTTCCTAATTCTGTTTGTTTGTTTCTTTCTGGTATTTTAGCCATGTTTATTCTCCTATATATTAAGATCTTTAATTATATCTGCTGCTGAAATAGTATCAGCTTTAATTCTTTTTTTGTTTCTATCTTCTTTTCTTCTAGTAGCAGCGTCTGTTTGCTTTGCATCTCTAATTACTCTTCTAGGGGGCTCTTCTCTCTTTACTCTCCCTTTTGTAGTTCTCCCTAAACCTATATCTTCCATTTCAACATCTATTCTAGGTCTATCGTCTGTTGATCTAGGTTTTCTCTGTTCAAACCTAGGCACAAACGGTTGAAATACATTTACATTAGGTATTCTACTTATGTCATCTACTAATGGTAGTACAGCCTCAATCCCTCTTCCAATTGCGTCTGAATAACTTTGTGCGTTAGGGCCTTCTTCTGTTTCAAAAGTAACCTCTGCATTTTGTAACATCTGTGGAAGTATATTTCTCATACTTATGGCATTCTTCTTACTAAAATTACCATTAACTAACATGTCATGTAACACATCAACAGCAGTTATTTGAAAATCAGAACCTGTTTGTACAGGAACTCTTGTAGTAAGCACTGCTCTCATAATATCTGCGTTGCCTAACCTAGCCGCTCTAAGCATAGCATCAGCACCTACCCAACGTACAGAAACCATTCCTCTTGCTAGGTTAAATGCTCTTTGCATTACCATAGCTATAGATATAGGTGTTGGAGCATTGCCTAAAACACCCGCTGCTTCATCCAATAGTTTTCTATCATAAGAAAGTTTTTTAGCTATTGCATATACTTTATCATACTGGTCTCCCGGTAAAATAGTTCTAAATATCTGCCCGTACTCATCGTCTGCTTCCAATAATTTATTTAAATCTGGTACTTTATTTATTTCTTCTATAAAAGACCTGCCGTCTTCTCCGTCTGCAAAGAACTGCCTTTTGCTAAGTGGATTAATTCTGTCTGCTAAATTTTTATTCATTTTAAATTTAGGAGCATCGCCACTTACTTCATTAGCAGGAACTAAAACATTTTTTGAAAGGAATCTTAAAACTAAATTGTCTACAAATTCATCTATTTCTTTTTCAGCCTCTACTTTTGACATCACTGTTTTTATAACTCTATCTCTTCTTTTTGTAATTTTGTAATATTTTTTATTCTTAGCTTCACCTTTTAAAAATTCTTTTAATCTTTTAATATTACCTCCTGTTCTGTCTGATAATAAAGCTTCAGATAATTTATCAGGATCAACATCAACTTGTTTAGAAAAATTTAACTCTTGGAAAAACTCAGCCATTCCTCTATAATTGGTCTCGTCATTTAATATTTTTTGATTTACTGCACTACCTACTCTTTGTTTAGCTTTTTCCATAGCCGTGTTAGCATCAGCTATTAACAGTTTAACTTTTTCATTATCTTTATATATTGTTTGTAATTTC
>Ga0070750_10001863_pt1 | contig 11748 bp, 21 predicted proteins | sample VirMetDEL_Nov_24_FD_77013 | JGI IMG/M metagenome (GOLD analysis project Ga0070750, IMG submission 77013) | Aqueous microbial communities from the Delaware River and Bay under freshwater to marine salinity gradient to study organic matter... | ecosystem: Environmental > Aquatic > Marine >...
CGGAATCAGGCAATAAAGAGCATACGCCCCATTAAAAAACAGTATACTGGTAGGAATAAACCTATATCATTCTCCCAATCCTTACTAGACACCAACTGCATATCTACTGGCAGAACATACCCATCTAAAAATACATGTAAAACTGCATATGCACACAATCTAAAAATCAATACTAGACACCGGGGAGCAGGAGACCCAGGTACAATTAATTACCGAGTTCTGAATGCTATTCACAGTCTTGTTATAACTATAACTCTCGTTATTGCTGTTATTATATGCGTATGCTTTATAGCTTGTATTATTATTATCTTCTGTGTGCTTCGTTAGCGTATATTACTTCTTAGATCCGTACAGTTACAGATCTACAAATTAGTTCGGGCTTTTCGGTTCATGTGGTCAGTAAAAAAGGACACCGGTTAAGATGTCCTTACTACTGCATTGTATTGCGCGTATTGTTACTTATGGTGCTTTAACATCTAGCTTTGGCTGTAGTGCTATATTGTTTCCTTCTATGCTTATTCCATCACTATTATCTCCAACTGCTCCTAATGCTAATCCGCCACCCTTATTTTCAGCTAGTTTTATGTACCCTAGATACAGAGGGGTCGAATCTACTACGCTAGGTTGTTCTGCGAATATTGTTATTACGCGTCCTGCTACAAGCTCTTTGTTTGAAGTTAATGTTGTTGGTGTTGGGTTTAGTTTATCTGCACTTAGCTCGAATGCATCATATGTTCCCAACAGTTCGTATTTATTGAAGTCTATTTCCTGATCTCTCTTAAGGGGTGTGATGTCTATATACCCGTTGTATATTTTATACACCAACTCACCAGTTGAAGTTAATCCTGGCACTGAGTTTACTAGTCCTATTGCTATGCTGGCAGCTGATACTTGATAGTCATCCCATCTTTTTTTCTCGATGCTTTGTATTAGTGTCTTTGTTTGTGTGTCTACTGCTGCTATCTTTTTAGGAACGCTCTGGAGCAGTGTGTATACTGCTTCTAGTACTTGCTCCGCTGTTGATGTTGTAGGTAGTGTTTTACTGTCAGGTCTTAGTATGTAAGTCTCTCCTAGATACCCTACGTTAATTACCCATAAGTCTTCTGACTCATAATACTTTGCTGTTCTTACTACTGCTTCCTGTGCTTCGAAGTCTTGGAATGTGTTACTTACTAGTTTACGAGCGCTTGCTTTACTATCTACTTTTTGAAGTTCTTCTGCCATGATTTTTTCTGTGTTAAGTTAATTTTCGATACAAATAACTCATTTAGTATAAATATAACTTTAACATGTACATCTGGGTCTATTTTTTATTTAAATGATTGTATTCTGCAATGAACCATCCGGTTAGGAATGCGAAGCTTAGGTTAAACGTAAAACACCACGTGAACCAACACGCGATGCTTATTATCAATGCTATCCATTTCATCAGAATAAATCTTCTAGGTCTTCTGGTACCGTATCTATTATGTGCTTACGCCACCATGCTGTTAGTTTATTTTTTATTGCCTGTATCATCGGAATAGTTTTTTGATTTGTACTGCTTCATCAACCGACCAAGCTTGGTTTCTGTGTTCTGCTAGAAGATCCAATCTGAGTAATACTTCTTGCTGTGTCAATGGTATGATATCACACTCCGGATGTATTCCTTCTGTAGGAGAAACTGTTATCCATGCATAATACTTTTCGGATCCATGCCGGCCTATAGGTTGAATTGTGACGTGTGAATCATAATGTTCAAATGTCAATTGAATTTGCAATTTTGATTTCATGTATCCCAGATAGATTTATTTTTCTTTTTTGGTTTTACCATTGACCACCAAAACATTATTTTTTGTATGAGACGTTTCATCTTTGTTTTGATTTAATCCAAACTTAAATTATAATCTCCTAATATTCTTGTAATTTCCTCTCTAAGTTTCTCAGCAACTTCATATTCTGTTTCACTTGCTTGCTCATTGTGTTTCAACAACGATACATCATATTTTGTGGTTGACCTTAGCAGCTGGTCTAAGTCCCACATTGCCATTTTCCATCTATAACCATCTAATGCTGTCCGGGCATCATCTTGTTCCTCAATCCCATCAAATTCTAAAATAATCTTACTCATCTTTGTTTTGGTTTAAAAAGGCTTAACCACCTCACTGTCTGCAGGTGCAAGAGATTACGGAGCTAATTGCATACATAATCTAGTTAAGCCTTTACTCATCTTTGTTTTGGTTTAATTATATTTTCAGATAACGCTCTATTAAACTTATTTTCTGTCATTACAAATTCATCTTTTGATAGTTTCCAATTGGAGTTTATAATTGACATAGCTCCTTCATTAGGAAATTTATGAATTTTAACAGTATATTTGTTGCCTGTCTTATGTGTTAGTTCTAATATACATCCCGTTTCTACTTCCTCAAATACTTTACTCATCTTTATCTGTTTGTGTATTTCATATTTACCACATTAAAGTTATACCCCATTTCAACCATACTAAATCAATAGTATAGTATCCGTTAAGGGTTCGTGAATAAGTTGTTTTAATAGTAGGGATCAAATACATCTGATCAACTACTGAATATAATTCTGTTTTCATACTAACCATCCTTCCTCTACTAATCGGTTTAAGAATCCTTTGAGTTGTCTCTTACCTTGTGGACATAGATTTGTTTCTTCATCCAGAGATTCGATTGAATCAGAATTCCCGTAAAGTATTCCTCTAAACCAGTTATTGTTGTCCCAATACTCTTCTTTCCAGGTATCTCTGTTTCCGCTTCTCTTGTCAGTGAATTCAATAGTGATATCTGGGTAGAATTCATCACCACCATCTTTTCTCATTCGTGAAGCAACAAAACAATACTTGTCTGTTTCATAACAACACTCTTCTGAAAATGTTAGCTCCATTTCTTCTGCTTCTAGGTGATCCAATGGATCCGTTATGGCATCTTCTCTAACATACCATACACCGTTTATTTCAATTCTGTTTTCCATAACTTTTATTTAATCTAAATCTAAAACCAACCAAAAAGCATATCCAACTACTCCAAAGCTGAATAAGATCATAGGTGGGAAAACTAGAGTACTTACTATACAACCCGCAACTAGAACTGCTGCTAATGCTGTCTTCTTTTCGTGACTATAATGTTTTATCTTTCTCATTTTTCTCTCTTAATAAGTGATTCTGGTGCCTTAATTCGTGGAGGATATCTTTTCCTACCCACCATATTACTCCTGCGATTAGCATCCCTAACATGGAGATGATTATGATCAGTCCTAAATATTCGTCTGGTGTCATATTATTTATTTTGTCTTTTGTTATCTTGTTCAATTTCCCATAAAATTTCATCTAATTCTTCTCCATCACAGATTGATGTTGTAGGCTTCATATGGTCAATGAATTGTGTTGGGTATCCTTTTTCATCAAAGTATATTTCTTTACCGATTTTATAACCATATCTCCATTCAGTGTAATGTTTAATAGTACCATCTATTCTGAATGTAACTCGTTCACCTGTTAGCTCTCCTTGTTCATTGAAAGTTTCAACCATTGCAACTTCTCCGTTAGGATAATAAGTTAACCATCTGCCGCACTTGTTTGTGTCACAATATGGTCCTACCTGTTCATAATAAACTGGGTCGTTCCAATTGAATTCTTGTTCTTGCGAAAATGATTCGCCAGGTAATAACAATGCTAATAATATAACTAACTTCTTCATAACTTTATTTTTTATATATTATATGAAAAAAATGTTATAAAACCAAGAAACTCCTAACAAATTAATGCTAGGAGTTGGCTCGGCAATACTATTGCTGAGAAGGTGATATTTTTTAAATTCGATTAGTCTACAAGCGCTTGTCCGGATCGAACCATTTTTATTCTTTCTATTTCATTGTATCCCAACTCAGGTTGCCACATAGTATCCAAATACACATAGCTAGCTGCAGGATGCCAATAGCAACGCGTTACTTTCTCAAAATGATGATGATGTTCGGGTATATGAATGTTAATTTCTGTAACCACATAGTTATCGGTTGAATAGGCTTCGCAATTTGGCTTTTTTGTTGCACATGAAATAGTTAAAAATAAAACTGCTACATGTATAAATAAGTTTATTGTTTTCATTCTACATTAATTTAATTTTAATCAATTATTAAGTTATTTAAAAAATTTATTATACACTGATCTTACAGATTGTGAATCTCTGATATCCAAATTACGTTTAAGTGCGTTATTAGTGCGGATAGGCTGCTTATTTACTAGATGTCCATGCTGAGTATTAACATGTTGTTTCATTAATTCTGAGTACGGAGTATGAACTGTGGTTTCATTATCAAAATTTCGGTTTGGTCTAATCGCTGACATAAAAAACAAAGGGTTACTTGATTAAATATTATCCGTTAATTAATTGTTTTTCTTGCTTTGCTGCAAGTTTGTCTACACGAGAATCGATATGTCTGTATAATTCATCGGTTACTCGTTCTACATGCTCATCGACTCCTCGTATCTGTCGATCTACATGTTGAAACATTTCTTGCATGTTTCTTTCAAATGATTCTAAACGATTATCCATGTCTCGATGGTCGTTGTCAATTCCATTTTGAATTGTTCGTTCAACCATTGTTATATCTCTACGTGATGCACACAGACCATCAAACACAGATCTTTCTAACTCTTTTTGTTCTGCAGATACCTTGCCTACCTTGAACCCCGCCCAAACAGCAACCACAGCTACTACTGCAACTACTACCGAAGCGATACCTAAAGTAAAATAAAGTGTTTCCATAAATTGTTCTTTCTGTTTTGTAACCCTTTGTTTATTATAAATATTAATTAGCGCCTAATGTTATTATGATTCCCGTGCAAATCAATACTCCACCTGACACAATAGCAAGTGCCTTTGCTCCTTGCTGATAGAATGGTTTAGGTACAATTTGTCCGGTTTCTGTTTCTTGCGTTACTGGTCCAGTAACTGCACCTGCCACAACGAAAACTGTGCCTCCTAGCATCATTCCTAGTCCCAATGCAGGAGATACTGTTATTCCATATCTGGGCTTGTATTTTTTATTGGTGGTGAATTTTGGCATTTGCAAATCATATGATTGTTGACTGTATGACCCGATGCTAATACTCAGTATTAATGTTATTAATAGTTGTTTCATAACTTATATTTTTTAATTTGATAAAGGTGCTTTAATTGGTGAGTGTGATTGATATCCATCTAAAATAAAATCATCTACTTTCATATGTTTTACTTGCTCTATACTTAACATACTATCATCTGGGTTCCAAAATTCATTGTTGATAATTAACTTAGGTAACCCCATCGGCTCTCTTGTTATCTGTTCCTTTGCCTGCTCAATGTGATTGGTATAAAGGTGAACATCTCCTAAATTTCCAATTAACTCATCAGGAACCATATTAACTTCTTTTGCGATTATTTCAAGCAGTAAAGCGTAAGATGCTATGTTGAATGGTAAACCTAAGAATGTATCTACTGAACGTTGATTCCACATTAATGAAAGATACTTACCATCTCTTACGTAGCACTGAAATCCATAATGACAAGGTGGAAGAACCATTGAATCCAATTCTCCAACATTCCAAGCACTAACCATTAATCTTCTTGAATCTGGGTTTGTTTTGAGGTCATTGATTAGGTTTGAAATTTGGTCTATTCCACCATACATTGTGGATTCACCTTGACCATACATTTTTTTACTTCCCCAATCTCTCCATTGCTTACCGTAGATAGGTCCGAGTTCGCCATCGGTTCGACCACTTTTACTATAGTCTCCATCCCAAATATGACAATCATTATCAACAAGGAACTTAATGTTAGTATCACCACGTAGGAACCATAACAATTCTGTTACAATTCCTTTCCAATACATTTTCTTTGTTGTGAGTAAAGGAAATCCTTTTGACATATCATGACGAATCTGTCTACCAAATACTGAAAGGGTTTTACCATTTCGAGTATCTTTTTCTACTCCATTGTCTAGAATGTCTTTGAGTAGTTTTAGGTATTGTTTTTCTATGTTTTTACTCATCTTCGTTCTGGTTTAATTAATTCTTTTTATAATATTACTCAATCTTGAATACATCTCAAATGCAACTGGAATTGACATTAATGATATTAAAAAATTGTTAACATAAGAATATATTGTAATCACACTACCGGCTGTGATATTATCTGAAGTTGTTATAAGGAGTACTATAGAGCTGACCAAAAATACTAATTTTATCATCCCAACTAAAAGCCAGTTTTTACCTTGTAGTGTTGACTCAAATATCTCTAGTCTCCTTCTACGATTAAAAAAAGAAACCGAACTATCATAACCTCTTTGCATTGCTGTTACCTTATTCTCATAATGATTGTTTTTCACGTTGATGGCTTGTCTTATTTTTTTATAGAAAAACAAAACCGCCAATGTTATAACAATTAATGCTAAAGTAACTAATAACCCTACTTTAAAATTTGAATAGTATATAAAACCTATTGAGCCAAAAATTGTAATTATTGTTGCAATATAATAATGAACGTAACCCTCCAACACACCAACAATATCATGTGCCATATCAGTTCTTGCTATTTTTTTAGAATCATCATCGTTTGATTTTTTCAAAAATCTTAAAACAATATCGTTATATATTTGAGTATAAACTTTAGTATCATACACCATTCTTTTATAATGGAAAAGATTTGAGATTGAATAAGAACAGAATAATAAACCAACCCAAATCCAACCACCACTAATTAATCCGTCAATACTTTTACCAAGTAGAAATGGTTGAGATATGATTGACAACTCGGTTATCAACATAAATAAATAAATTAATAGTAATTTCCACTTATACTCTGTAAATATATCTATGACCTTACGCATCTTCGTTTTGGTTTAATTCAGTAATAGTTTCTTTACCATTTTCATAAACAGTTTCAACCATGATTAGATTATCAAATTTACAATCATTGCTTCCATCTCTGGTTACTAGTTTATGGTCTTTATCTCTTTTCCATTCATATTTGTAACCAAACCCACATTCTTTATTTTGGCATGAAAAATATTCTTCGCCATTCTTATAATAAAAATCACTAAATCCCTTTTCTTGTTTGCATTTAGGGCACTCTTCATCATACGTTATTACACTTCCCATAATTATTTATTTTTGTTTTATCCATTTGTTATTAGTATCTAGCGTAAACGATCCAATAAAAGGCTTATCCCATTCGTCTGGTGAGATAAGGGATAGGAATGGTTTATCGTTCTTGTAGTATAAATGATACGTTTCTCCAATGATCGGCTCGAAAGAGTACTTTGCATTGTATACAAGATCATTCCAATAAGCCTCATCTACTAGTTGCTCGTATTGTTTCTTTAGCTCGTCAAACCTAGTTTTAAGTTGATGGTTGACCTTCACTACAGCACGTTGCTTCCATAGCTCTATGTCCTCTTTACGTATTGCAGGAGCTCCTACGTTTGTAGTGTAAGGCATTATTCCAGGATTGTCAACTACTTGATCAGGCTTTTTCTTCTGCATCTTTGTTGCGTTTTAATCTGTATTGCGAATTAGCTAGTGCAGTAGGTTCATCCTTAATATCATCCGCAGTTGGAAGAGGAAGGAGCCCTTTCTTTCGGAGCTCCTTAACCTTTTTCCAAATACGCTTTTCTTCTTTCTTACTCATGGCTTTCTTCCGTTTCAGGTTCTACTACATCCTCCCAGGAAACATCTTGAATAGTGTTACAAAACAAGAACTGTGTAGCATTCTGAAGCACATGATCACATCCTAACCAATCTCGATACAATTTAACATTGTCTTTGATAACTCGTTGTTCTTTGTCAAAGAATCGATCCATCTGCTTCACGCGTATGATTTCATATGCCGTGTCGTTATGTATGTGTATTGGCTTTATCATGGTTTACATCATTCCTGGCATTGGTGGCATAGCATCGTCATCGTCAGACTTAATATCTGTTACAACGCATTCAGTCATTAACATCATGCTGCCCACCGATGCTGCATTTTCTAATGCTATTCTAGTCACTTTGGTTGGATCGATGATTCCGTACTTGTACATGTCTCCATATTCATCAGTTCGTGCATTATATCCAAACTCTGATTTTTTAGACTCTGTTACATGATGTGCTACCACCTTGCCGCTTACTCCAGCATTTTCACAGATCTGTAATAGAGGAGCTTGAATTGCTTGACGAATGATATCTATACCGAAATTCTCTCCTTCTGAGGTGCTTTTTAGTTCAGATAACGCAGGTAAACATCTAATCAAGGCAATACCTCCGCCTGGAACTATGCCTTCTTCAACTGCTGCACGAGTAGCTGCTAAGGCATCATCTACGCGGTCTTTCTTCTCTTTCATTTCCATTTCGGTAGGAGCACCAACATACAGTACAGCTACTCCACCGGCTAGTTTAGCCAATCGTTCTTGCAATTGTGACTTATCATAGTCTGAACTAGTTTGTTCAATCTCTGCTCGTATCTGTTGTACCCGTTTACTGATATCTTCTACTGCACCTGCCGCATCTATAATAGTAGTCGTTTCTTTGTCAATAACTATTTTTTCTGCAACGCCTAGTTGATCCATGGTGCAATCTTCTAGTTTGTATCCGTACTCTTCTGAGATAACTTGACCTCCGGTAACAATAGCAATATCTTCAAGCATTGCTTTGCGTTTATCTCCAAACCCAGGAGCCTTCACTGCCGCAATTTTAAGTGAACCTCTGATTCTGTTAACTACTAGTGTGGATAATGCTTCGCCATCCACATCATCTGCAATTATCAATAAAGGTTTACCTGACTGAGCTGCTGGTTCTAGTATTGGTAATAAAGACTTCATGTTGGATATCTTTTGATTCACAATAAGAACATAAGGATTATCCAACTCAGCTGTCATCTTCTCGGTGTTAGTAACGAAGTAGGGAGAAAGATAACCTCTATCAAACTGCATACCATCCACCGTTTTAATTTCAGTTTCCGTACCCTTTGCTTCTTCTACAGTAATCACACCGTCATTGCCAACCACTTTCATTGCCTCTGCAATTAGCGAACCAATCACATCATCATTGTTTGCTGATATAGATGCTACTTGTTTGATCTTATCTGCATCCGTTCCTACTTGCTTGGAGGTATCTTTGAGTTGAGCCACGACAGCATCAACTGCTTTGTCAATACCTCGTTTTAATTCAATAGGATTAGCACCAGCCGTTACATACTTAAAGCCGGCTTCTATAATTGCCTGAGCTAAAACAGTAGCTGTTGTTGTACCATCACCTGCAATATCAGCTGTTTTGGAAGCAACTTCTTTTACCATTTGTGCTCCCATATTCTCTACTGCATCTGGTAATGAAATTTCTTTTGCTACCGATACTCCATCTTTAGTAATGTGAGGTGATCCATGTGGTCTGTCTAATACCACATTACGGCCTTTTGGACCTAATGTAGATTTTACTGCATTTGCCAGTATGTCAACTCCTCGTTTTAGTTGAGCTCGTGCTTCGCCGTGAAATTCAATTTGTTTTGCCATTTATAACCTTTTTTTTTATTTAATATTATGAAACTTATTAACAATTCCAATTCTTTTTATAAATATTACAACGGAATTTTCGTGGCATGATTTATAAGCATTTCAGTGTTCTTCCATGCATTGCACCCGATTCGCTTACCTTTTCCCTGCAACTGCATATCCGAATAGAAGTTTACATCATAACAATTGCCAGTTTTATCATAGTTCAAGATAGCTTTATCATAGAAGATTGCTGCGTCTATAACATAGATTGCATTTGCCATTGCATGATGAAATGATATAGTATCACAACGTCCTTCTTTGTTCTTGCCTATGTTTTTAGCAGCAGCACTTGTTTTTCTGATTGCTAGTTTTTTATGTTCATTTCGCATACCCGTTTCAAACAAATGATCAAATCCATCTGCATCCACAATCTTGCCGGGACTTTCAAAGAACTGTTCCAGATAGGGTAAAACTACCTGCTCGCTGATTCTGCCTGCATTAACTGTTAGTGCCGCTCCTGTTTGTAGAAACAATTCGATCATTTCATCAGTAATGTGATTGCTCACATACACCGGGAGATTCACTACTCGTCCCCCGGTCTGTTTTCTTTCTTGTATCATGCTATTGTTTTTTGTTCTAAGAATCTTGCATTTAAACTTTTTGCAATTTCAATTAATCTGGTAGAGTCAATAAATTCAGAATCTTGTCCGTACATTGTTTTGAATTTACGCTGAGTTGATTCATATACATATCCACCTCTGTCAGGAATAAAAAATCCTATAATTTTAAGTCCATGATTTCTGAATGACTCTATTACACGCTTTGTGTACATAACTGGTTCAGCTACATAGTTACTTGGTTCTCCATCTGAGTAATTTATGAATATGCATTCATCGCTTTTAGCATCCTGAATGATATACTTTTCGATACTCTTGAAAGCACCTCCTTCTGGAGTACATCCAAAGGTACCTAGATAACGAAACAATGATTTAATTTTAGTCATTTTATCCGTTGCACTATCATATGCATACAGCGTGTGTATCTTATCCGTACTACCAGCTGTTCCACGTAACGATATCTGCACACGGATTCCGGTAGTCATTGATGCTGCTTGTGCTACTGCTACTGCAGATTTAACTGCGTTTCGCATTTTGCTACCATACATGGAGCCGGATGCGTCGATGCTGATGTGAATCATGAAATTTTTATATGTGTCGGTTACTATGCGATGAAACACATTCACGTTACCATATCCTAACTCAGCAATCAATCTTCTATCAATTTTACCAGTTTCTAATCTGCTGCTCTTAAGAGTTCGGTTTTCATTTCGAATTTGCAATTTTCGACCTAACTGCTTGCCCAACATGATACCGCTTAAAACTGCTTGTTGCATTTGTTCTTGGCAACCTTTACTATGTGTGAATAATTCACTGAAATCATTGATAAGATTTTTAGTTAATTTGCGTATAACTACTGTCTCAACTTTTTCTATATCACTACCATATCGTTTCGGAATCTGCACAACCTCAGTTCCAGCTTCTTTAATTGATGTTACTGTCTGAGCTTGTGCTTTAGTCAGCTTTCGCCCAGCTAATTTAGTTTCACCATTCAAAAAGTCTCGCTGATTTTTAATAGCTTTATCTAACTGCTGTTGCTGGCGATCTGTTAATACAGGAGCCTCATCTGAATCGTTTGCGTCTGAATCAGTTGCATCTGACATCTCTCCGATATCTCCATCTCCTTCCACAGATCCGTCAGCAGTCGGTTGTTGCTGTAAACCTTGCGGTAGCTTCTCAGCCTCTTCTGCTAAATGGTTATTAATTTTTTTGAAAATACTGCATGCTAACACAAATGCATCACGCGTTGACTTAAGTCGCTGAATATTGTTCAGATCAATCATCATCCATACTTCTGCTAGCAGTTTCAATGCTTTTAAATCTCGATTTGGATTAGTAAAGTTGATGATATGAAACAAATAATCATCCCATGACTCTTCTCGCTTCGCACCTTCTTTAAGAGCTTTGTCTACTATTTTAGAATTAAAGTATTTGTCATACATTGATTCATAGTAATTTCTGTATCCAGGTGCTACCTTATAAGATAACATATCAATACGGCGATCTTCTATCCAATTCAATAAATCTTTGATTATAGAATATTCATGATCGCCAAATTTCATATCCGGATCTAAGCCTTGCATTGATACTTCGGCACTGAACTTCTTAAGTA
>Ga0070750_10001870_pt1 | contig 11731 bp, 11 predicted proteins | sample VirMetDEL_Nov_24_FD_77013 | JGI IMG/M metagenome (GOLD analysis project Ga0070750, IMG submission 77013) | Aqueous microbial communities from the Delaware River and Bay under freshwater to marine salinity gradient to study organic matter... | ecosystem: Environmental > Aquatic > Marine >...
ATGAATTTATAGGCCATAGTGTCACCAGCAGCCGGAGTAGCAAGCAACCGAACATTTCCACCAGAAATGTCAGCATCAAAAGTAGCTTGTGCTCCGTTGTCAAAAATAGATGCGTACTGTGTCAGATATACCGTACTGCCGTCATGGAAAAGAACAATCTCAAGAGCTTGATAATCTCCGTCTGTAGTATTTGTAATCTGTACTAAGTATTTTGCAGTTCTAAAAGTAGCTGCACTGAAAGAATCTAACGCAAATTCTGTTACAGTTGTTGAAGCTCCTGTTCCAACAGAGAAACCAGCAACCTCATCTAAGTGAAGAAGCTGAGGAGGCGCAGCATCTTGGATGCCAAGCTTACCCGCAACAATGGTATTATCGCCAGTGTCGTTTCCTAGATTTGTTTGAGCTTCAGTATTTACTATACCCTTAAATGTTACAGTACCTTCCATAGGATGGCTAGATAGTGCCGTATTTGCAAGCTGAGTAGAAGTTATAGCATTAAATGCAATTTCGCTAGACCCAACTGCATTTTCTGCGATCTTTGCACTTGTAACTGCATTATCTGCAAGCTGAGTTGTTCCTACTGCTCCTTCTGCAATCTCCACAGCAGTAACATTATTCGATGCAATCTTTGCACTTGTAACAGCATTTGCCAAAATCTTCGGAGTAGTTACAGCATTACTAGCAAGATGAATTGCATCTACCGAGCCCGAAACAATTTCTGCACTATCTACGGAGTTTGCCGCAATTTCACTAGAGCCTACAGCATTTGCTGCGATTTTTGCTGCTGTAACTGCATTTCCAGCAATTTGAAGCGCATCCACAGCACCTGTAGCAATCTCGCTAGAGCCAACTGCGTTTTGAGCAATCTCACTTGAGCCTACAGCATTTGCTGCAATTTTATCCGCAGTAACTGCATTTGCTGCAATCTCACTATTACCAACTGCACTTGCCGGAATTTTTGCACTAGTAACAGAGTTATCTGCTAGTTGGGTTGTTCCAACTGCACCGCCAGCAATCTCAGAAGCTCCTACTGCATTTGCTGCAATTTCGCTAGACCCGACTGCATTTGCTGCAATTTTTGCTGCACTAATAGCATTGTCTGCAACATTGTCAGCAGTACCAGTCAGATCCCCCTGGATGTTTGCAATTAGAGTTGCAACAGCGTATCCAGTAGCGGTAGTATCTACTGTAGTAGTCGGTTCTGTTTGAGAATCTTCAAACAGTTTCCACTTGCTATCGGTTGCATCGTAAAAAAGACCAGCATACTTATCTGTAGCAGTTTCTACATACTTACCATAAAAACCAAGGTCAAGTGTATGATCCGTTGCGTTATTCGCAAGTTTAATCATCGGATCATTAACATTCAAAGTAGTGGACGAAATAGTCGTCGTCGTACCAGAGACAGTAAGATTTCCGCTCACTGTCAAATTATTCATTGTAAAGTTACTGGTATTTGCTAAAATAGCTCCAGTAACGGAGTCAGTTGCAAGCTGTGTAGTTCCAACCGCGTTTGCTGCGATCTCACTAGAACCCACCGCATTTTCTGCTATAATAGCGGCAGTAACTGCATTTGCAGCAATTTCCGACGTTCCAACGGAGTTAAGTGCGATTTCTGCGCTGCCAACTGCATTAGCGCTAATGTGCCGTGCGACAATAGCGTTAGATGCAATTTTCGTTGCGTCGAGTGCATTGTCCGCAATATTTCCTGTTGAGATTGTATTTGCAGCGATTTTACCAGAGGTAACTGCTCCGTCTGCAATTTGTAGAGTATCGACAGCGCTTGTTGCAATCTCAGAAGTAGCAACAGCATTTGCTGCGATCTCTGACGAGCCAACCGCATTTGCCGCAATTTTTGCACTGGTGACTGCATTGGCTTGAATCTCCGAAGAAGTAACAGCATCGGTTGCAATTTGAAGAGCTGTTACTGAGTTAGTAGCAATCTCGCTAGCGGTAACTTGGTTTTCTGCGATAAGAGCAGCAGTAATCGAGTTTGCTGCAATCTGCGTTGTTCCCACAGAGTTGAGAGCAATTTCACTAGAGCCCACTGCATTGATTGCAATCGACGCAGCCGTTACAGCATTTGCTGCAAGTTCTGCGTTTGTAATTGCATTCGAGGCAATTTCGCTAGAGTTTACAGCGTTAGATGCGATACGAGTAGAGGTAATTGCATTTGCTGCGATTTTTGCTTCAGTTACTTGAGACGATCCAATGTGAATTGTCTGTACTGCACCCGTCGCAAGCTCAGAGGATGTAATCGAGTTTTCGGCAATAGCAGCAGAATCAATTACATTATCTCCTACTGCCTGAACAGCATCGCTTGCAAGCTCAGAAGCAGTAATCGAGTTTGCTGCAATATGAACTGTTGAAACTGCATTTGCTGCAATTTCACTCGAGCCTACAGCATTTGCAGCAATTTCAGAAGCTGCAACAGCATTTCCTGCAATCTTAATCGCAGTAACAGAGTTTTCAGCAATTGCATCTTGCTGTACTAGAATTTTTCCAATAAGAGGCATTAGGTCTGCTCCAAATACGATAGAACAACATCTATCGAGCTTGAGACATTACTCTGTACTTTGAGAGCGTCCCCCGCTTCTAAAACTACTTTTGCGTCACCACCGACGGGAGCAAGAGTAGATTGAGCGGGAATCTCTACAGCGGAGAGCAGAGAAATATGCGCTGCTGAGCTAGAATCATAAAATTGAAGAGAGCACTCAATAGACCCACCGCTTTGATTAGCAAGGTAGAGACCAATGATTGTGCTAGTAGTAGCTGCGGGACAAGTGTATACAGTGGTCAAACTTGTCCCAATATCTGCTGCCGTTGCCGTTTTAAATACTGTCGCCATTTACTTACCCCAATGCTATACTAAAGGCAATAAGATCATCTGTAGTAGCAAAACCAGCTTGATTCTGCTCACCAATTACAATAATATCTCCATTAGAATCTTTAGTATAGATCTTTCGATCCGCAGTATTCATCGCAAGCTCATGCGTAGCCAGGTCCCCAGCAGTGGGGACCGTGTTTGCTACTTCGGATCGTTTGATTTTGATTACATGAGCCATTAGCTGAACGTGCCCCCATCAATGGTGTTTGTCCAAGTAACCGTAGAGCCTGCACCAACCTGAAGGATTTGACCAACACTGTTAGTAGCATCATAAGTACCAATTGACAAAGCGGCATAACCGCCGTTTGTACCATTTGCACCGTAGAGCAAGTCTCCGTTTGCAGTTCCTGTAATACCTTTCAGTCTAAGAGCATCGCTATTGACTTCAATAGACTTACCATCTACTTCAACGTCCAGAGTATTCCCATCTTTGGAGAGAGCCTGTCCTGCGATAATCTGACCAGCACCCGAAAATTGAGTGAAAGTTAGAGTTGAAGTACCAAGAGTAGCAGATCCAGTGATGGAAGTCAGAACATATGCGTTGTCTGCGCCGATTGTACCTTCTTCAACGAACGTAAATAGGCCGCCCGTAACCTCGGCTGCCGAATCTGCGTCAGTTGCACGAGTAAGTACGAAAGCAGTAGAACCGTCACCAACGGTAGTAACTGTGTAAATACCGTTTTCAGAAGCAGTGTCCTGGTCTTTGACAAGAATTCTATCACCTTGAGCAGGAGAAATGTCGTCTACAGAGATAGCACCATTGGAATCTGCTGTAAGAGTAGCACCAACACCAGCAGTACCATTATTGTATGTAGCGGAGAGATCTGCCGTCGTAGCAGCTCGAACAGAGTCTTTAATATCGAGAGCTTGTTTTACGCTATCAACATAGGACTTGGTAGCAGCATCTGTTGATTGAGTCGGGGTTCCAACATTAGTAACACGGTTTGTGCCCATGTCAATCGTCTGAGAGCCTGCAACCGTAAATCCACCATCAAAGTCGGCAGACTGTTCAAAAGTTGCAGTACCTTTGACAAGAATTGCATCATCAGAAGCATTCCCAAGAGTAACAGCTCCGTTAAAAGTTGCTGCTCCTGTAACCCCAAGAGTATCATTTAAAGTAGTAGCGCCATCTGCCTCTAGCGTGCTAGCAGCATAGACTGCACCCGCTGCGGAGACTGTAAAGCTACCTGTACCAACATCAACTGCACCACCAACTGTGAGAGCATTGCTAATATTGACTTCTGTAGCTGCATCAATATCAACAGTCGGTGCTGTAATCGCAAGTTCAGTATCTGCTGCAATATCAAGCTGCCCATCTGCACTTGAATAAACTTTTAGAGCAGAATCGCGGAACTGAAGCTCGCTGCTGCTATTAAGCAGAAGACCTGTATCAGGAACATGAGTAAAGCTAACTTCACTATCTGCACCAAAGTAAAGATTTACATTGTCAGACTTGAGACGAAGCGCAGCATCTGCCTGAAGTTCTTTACCGATAACAACTTTTTCACCAGAATCAGTTGTTGTAACTTTAATATAAGAAGTACCGCCTTCATTAATATCAAAAGCATTTACTGTGTTATCTTTTACAGAGATGCTATTAGCCTGTGCGGACAGATCAATTGTGCCGCCGTGCGTAACAACAAGGTTTCCAACCGGAGCAAGAGTAAGAGCACCTGCTGCGGAAACAGTACCTGCGACTCTAAGTTCTTTACCAACAACAACTTTCTCAGCTCCATTGGTAGTAACGAAGTTTAGGTAAGAGTTACCTCCTTCGTTAATATCAAGAGCACTAGCTTCGTTGTCAGGAATCGTCAGGCTAGTAGCTTGCCCAGCAAGACTAACCACTCCGCCGTGCGTAATTGTAAGATTACCAACAGGAGCAAGAGTCATACCTGCCGCAGCAGAAATAGTTTCTGCAACTGCAAGTTCTTTGCCTACTGTGACTTTCTCGCTGCCGTCAGTTGTTGTAACCTTAAAGTAAGAAGTGCCCCCTTCATTAATATCAAGAGCGTTTGTTTCGTTATCTTTAACAGTCAGACTAGTAGCTTGCGTAGCAAGACTAACAGTTCCGCCATGTGTAATTACAAGATTCCCAGTAGGAGCAAGAGTAAGATTACCAGAAGCAGTAGAAATTGTATCCGTGCTGCCAGTAACTACAATATTACCTGCTTTAAGAATGTCAACCTTGCTGTTGGAATCAACAATAATAGCAGAGCTGCCAGTAAGCGTACCCGGCTGATGGTCAAGCATAGTAGTAAAATAATTACCGCCAATTACAGTTACTGCATCGCTATTTGCAGGGTCGCCAATATAAAGCCGCTGTCCGCCATCGGCATAAGTACCGGCACCACCAGTAAAGGCAAGCTCACCGCCCGACAGACTAGAAGGAGCAGTTGACCCTGTGCTTCTTTTGATCTTAATAGTTTGTGCCATAGTATTATCCTAAACGAGCTTAAAAGCTCCCTGCATCTATCGTGTCAGAATCATTACCTTCACCACCTATCATTATAGTCACAAAAGCGTAAGTTCCCGTGGAAGTTTCCCGATAGATTTTTAACTGATTATCGTCAGTGTCATAGTACAAATCGCCCTCTGCAAGATTCGTAGTATTTGCAGTAGGAGCGGATGTTTGAACAAAAAATTGATTTGCTAGAAAATCGAGAGCACTGTTTACTGTGCTCTGTCCAGACAGAGTGCCTACTCCGTTGCTATAAGTTAGTAGGCTTGCATCTGTAGGTGCGCCTGCTATCGAGGTACTAATAGTAAGAACAGTAGTTTGTGCGGTAGCAGTTAGGCTTGTAGTATCTGGAGTAATATAAAGTTTGACAGCCATTATCTAGTAACTTCTGGAGTCACTCTCGCTACTCCCTGCAACAGTCTACTTACCGTGTTGGAAAAAGTATTTTCTACTTCTAGATCGTAGTAATATTTCCCGGCAGCAATATTTGCTGTGTCAGCGTATGACAAGACCATTTTAATCTTGCCATTTGCTGAGTCAGGAATTGTACACGTAAATGAAGCTGTGAGTGTGTTGGAGGTAGGCGTAGGGCGTAGTTGTGCACGAGCAGTATGTGTAGATAAGTTCACATACGCGTCATTCTCTTGCATCTGGATTTCCAGAGCAAAATCAGATCCCTGATCAATAACAATGTCGTAAGTTCCTGCGGCCATTTTCTACCTCCTTTTGAAAATTATACCAAAAAATTTTGGTAAAGTCAAGAACTATTTTTAAGAAGGTGACTGTTCTTAGGCCGCAGAGTATTTTTTGTATTACTTTAAGAGGGCTCAGATGGCCAAATAACTTGATTTAGATCTGTAATGTTTGGATTATTTGCAGGTACGTCTCGAAGTGCCTGACGATAAGTTTGCCAGGCGGTTTTTTGTTCTGCGGTAAGCGGAGCGTCGGGAATTTGGGTCCAATCTGACTCTACTAACTTACCCGTTCTTAGTTGTCGTAACCCTTCGAAGAGTCTAGCAGAGTCTAGTTCCCAAGATTCTGAAGATAGCACCCAATTATAATACTCTCCGGGCTTTTCAGGCTTTGTTTGCCATCCATTTTTATAATACTTTGTTTTTACAAATGTGGGGCCATCTTCATCCGCAGCAATTTCTCGTGCTGTATACTCCCCATAAACTTGTCCGTCGGTATAATCATCATCATTTCCTGGAGACACTATATAAACAACAGTACCTTGGGAGTTTAAAAAAGCAAATTGTTTCATTATCCTACCTCTCTTAGAATTAAATAAGTCATATCCAAATCTCTAGTAAAATATCCATTTTGGCTTGGGTTTGGATAACCTACTCTATAATATAAATTATGTATGTGAATTCTTCCAGCAGTAGAGCTAGTCCACTCATATTCATATCCATTCATTGAAAGTGTATATCCAGAAGAACCTAAATCTAATTCCCAGGCTAAACAGTTATTCAGAACTACATAAACATTTGATAGGTCTGAATAACTTGTAGTCGCAGAAGGGAATGATATTGTAGTAGTTCCTGAGTCCGTAGAATTGAACCCCCCAGTCGCTAAAATTGTAAAATGTTTAGAGATGTTAGAAGTAAAAGCTACATCCCCATTACTTTTATAAACTTCTAGTCCATAGCCGCTTGTCGAGGGAGTATAGAGGCCCCCCATATCTCTGAGTATATTTGTAACTGCCGTATCTGGATGGTCCAAATTTGGTGGACATTTTGCGCCAATTATCGCTTCCCAATAAACAATAGTAGTACTTCTGAAGCCCCGAGCTAAAGTACCATTATCATTTGTTCCTGTTCTAGCAATAATCAAATCATTTGCAACAGCCCCTGAAATATTAGGGTAAGTTATTGTCTCATTAGGTGGAGTTCCTGCTGCCAAATTTTGCGTTGTATAGGTTGTACTCTTTAACCCAAAATTTGCATAAGTATCATCCACCAAAATTCTATCATTATTATTTAAAATCTGAATACCATAACTCATGATCTAATTATCCAATATAGAACCGTATATGACGCAAAGGCACTATTATAGAAGGTAAAAGTGTTAGCAGACTTAGTATAAGTAATATTGGCTGCCACACCGGTTGATAGTGTGTGAAAAGCGCTCCAGCTATCGTTATTCTCAGCCCCTGGAACTGTAACTGCGACGGAACCGTTGGCAGGTACAGTGGCAGTACCATACTGTACAAATCGAGCTACCCGATTGGATAGCTCGAGAACTTTTACTCCACTTGAATTAAAAATTTCAGCACCATAGGCCATTTAATTTTCTCCTACAAAAGAATTGCATATAAATCCTCCGCCTCAAGGTACACCCTATACCCTTGCTCCTTTAATATACTTGACAAAACTTCTGAGTCTATATGCTTAGTCTCTGCCTTTATAAAAGCAGGTTTAACTTTCCAAGAATACTTTTTAAATATATTTAGTTCATGCCCTTCTGTATCTACTTTTAAGTAATCTAAAGAAGAAACATTATATTTGTCTAAAAGCGTATCTAAAGTTATACAAGGGACTGTTACTACTCTATCATAAGAAACTTCTTTATTATTGCCTAAGTTATACAAACAAGTACCTTCATGAGAATCAGATATTACAGTTGAAATACCTCGCTGCCACCCTTCTATATCTTTGGAAATCGCAAAATCTACAAACCCATTCGTATCTGATATAACAGAACTATCTAATATAAGATTAAAATGGTACTTACTTTTTTCTGCTAATTTTTTAATATTATTATAAAAAGGAATAGCAGGCTCTACCATTATACCTTTCCAATTTCCTGACTCTATAAACTCTAAATTTGTATCAAAGTCCGAAGTACCTATTTCTAGGAAAGTTTTAAGCGGACTCATAAAACTCTCCTTCATCTTCTGTTCTTGCTGTCCACAGTACTAAAGAGTATTTTACTCCACTTTCAAGAGGCAGACTTTCGTGTGGATGCGTAACTTGAGCAGGCCAAAACACCCCATCACCAATTTCTAAACTCTCGTTAGTTGTTTTTTGTCGAGGAAAGTTGAGTAACCCTCCAGTATAATCATCATTCAATTTAATTGCTGCTGAAATCATACTCATATCATGATGTAAAGGTAAAGAGGTTTGATGCCCTCCAATATATTTAATTACAAATAAGTCTCTAATCTTTGGTGCTTTTAATTTAGGCCAATACTTTTCTAAAGCGGGTCGAACAACGTTTTCGTACTCTTTGTAAAAATCCCTTTTAAAAGACTTATCATTTAGTGTATTTAATCTGATTTCTTGCCCAGGAACTATATCATTTGGTAATTGATGCCAATTACCCTGTCTTTCACAAGCTTCAATCAAAGATTGACACCATTCTCTAGTAAATAGCCCTGGAATACACACAATGTCCTTGTCTAACAAAGTAATATTTAGGTTATTCCATTTTTTATATAGAGTATCAAAAACTTCTTTTGTTCTTTCTCCTCCGTTTCCATGAATAACACAGGTCGTACATCTAGTTGCTTTATTGACAATAAAATTAGAACCTATTACAGCATCGTTTTCAGCATCTGCTAGACAGAAAAATAAGTAACTTTCTACATCTAATACTATATCGTGTTTGTTACTTAAAAACTCTCTTTGCATATAAAGCTGATCATCTTCATGATCTTCGATCGGATTAGAAAATAATTTTTTCAATGATTTTGCAGTGCCAATATATGTTCCAGAGTTTAAGTATCTAAATTCCGTATGGCTTTCTGGAAATTGAGTTGCTATATTTGTATCTGGCCAACAAGTTTTTTCGGCAGAAAATACTATTTCTTTATCAAATCCCAAGTATCTATCTAAAATTTCCTCTCTGCTTGCAGCAAGAAAAGTATCATATCCGTCAATAAACATAATAATAGAATCATCCGGGACGGATGAAAGATACTGTTTCATCAAATTTATTTTCTGACCGCCTCCTGGACCCTGCATAGTACCTCCGCGCCAGGATACTCCCTTTCCTATATTTACGTCTATATCAGATAAATTCTTTTCCATTCTAGTTTCGTCAGTACCGCATGAAACTATTCTAAAGTCAAAGTCTTTCCATAAAGGGGATTTCTCTGTTTCAGAAACTTCAAATGCCCCCTTGAAAGGCTCCATTAAAGGAGTAATAAAAGAGGCAACTTTAAAACTAAGATTTTGATTTAACGCAGGGTCTCTATGAATGTTTAATACTGCGGGCCCTGCTTCATCTGCTGGAATAAGAGGGTTATTTAAATAATAATCAATTAGAGCTTGTGCTACTTTTGGAGTAATATAGTAAGAGCACATCCAATAAGTAAATTTAGGCTTTTTTAATTCACTATTAATTACTTCACATTCACCCTGCATATCCTTGTAGCCAAGATATAGAAAGTCATAATTACTGTATTTTTTTACTAATTCTTGATAATTTGAATTTAATACTTCTACATCATCTTCTAAAACAATAATTGGCTCGTCTAGAACGGTGCAAAGTTTCCAGGCTTTTATATGGCTCATTGCACAGCCTACTTCACCCTGTGTAATTCTTCGTCCGCTACTAGGGTCTCTCCATTCTTTGCTTACTTTAAAAGGGGCTATAGACTCTGGGGTTTGTTCTCTTCCATCTACTGCTTTTACTCTGATAGCATTTGGAAATTTACTAGTCATGTCTTTGCGTTTATCTACGCATCTATCTAAGTTTAAAAATACTTCTTTTATCATTCTGACAGTATCTCCAATAATCTACGACGAGTAGAAGAAAGATCGCTGCACAAATATTGTTCAAAATACCATGCAGTAAAACTATTAGCTAATCTATAATTGTACCAGGACAAATCAGATACAAAATTGGGCAATTGCTGTAAGTGCCTTAAATCCTTAGTAGCCCAATGATATTCTGGATAACCATATGAAATTACAGGAACTTGGTAAAGCAAACATTCTAGTCCTGAAGTACTGTTTTCTACAATTGCTACTCGAGTGTAAGGGAGCACATCAAATAGACTAGTATAGCCTGTTAGTACAATAATTCCTTGATCTCTCCATCTATTTACAGCATCAAAATATCGAGGCTGAGGAGCGTAGTCTTCGTCCTCTGCATCAAACAAATGAGGATGCAGTTTAACTACTAAGTTATTTAAGTGAGAAAGACTGTCTACTATTGCTTCAAGTTTTGTAAAATGATCTCCAAAGGAAATTTTAGTACACGTTTCATCATGAGGCAATTGTCCTAAGATAAGAGTATGGTTTCGAGGAAGATTTAGTGTTTCTTTTTCACCAAAGCCACACCATTCTCTATCCGACCATTTATTTGGTCTATTTTTTATAATATCAGGAACTACGTTGTTGAAAAAATTAGCACTATTGTAGTTAATAAAATCAGGTTTATTATAAGTAATATAAGAAGCCGCAGCGTACCCTTGGGAATCTAAAGTAAAATGATTTGGGCTGGGAAGAGTGGGTTTTATAAAAAGTGTTTTTCTTCCTTTATAAAACCCATTTCTTTCTATGTCCTCTATATAAGTATGATTATACACATATATAGCATCATTACTGTCTGTTATTCCGACTGTTGCATATTCCGGTATCTCTTGCATATCAAGATGGGGGCTTATAAAAATGTCAATTCCTAACTCATGAAGAGCGTCCATAACATTTCTATAAGCACTATACCATCCTTTATATACGTCTAAATACCTTCGTCCACAGATATTTGCTTTCATTCATACTGCCTTAATTGCAAAAATTTTATACATTATACCTTATAAAAAGCAATTTGTCAAGAACTTTTTTAGGATAAATCACCAATTTTTACACGGAGAACGTTTGAGTTATAAACTTTAAGACCTCCGGCACTCAGTTCCACTCTCTCATTCCCGGTCTCTAGCTTAATAGTATCCATACTTATCAGACCACTTGATCCTGTAAGCTCTGTTAAGGTTGGGTTTGCATTATCTGCGTCTTGATTTTGGAATACTTTTCCACTTACAGCGTCCCAATATACGGAGTTTTGAAGAACAGTAGATAGCCCAGAGAAGTTCTTAATTGCTGTAACTCGCTCTGCGTTAGTGTCTACAGCACTGTCAAAACCAATCACAACGTATGGAGCATCTGCGCCTGGAGAGCCTTGGGAACCTTTGATGCCTAAATCGCCTTTAACACCTTTATCACCTCCAGCACCTTCAGAGCCCTTTACACCTTTCGCACCCGCAGAGCCTTTAACACCTTTATCACCCCCAGCACCTTCAGAACCCTTTACACCTTTCGCACCCGCAGAGCCTTTAACACCTTTATCACCTCCACTACCTTTTGGACCTTTAGTACCCTGAGCACCAGCAGAGCCTTTAACACCTTTATCACCCCCAGCACCTTGAGCGCCCTTTACAC